>Ga0116156_10001681_pt1 | contig 21095 bp, 19 predicted proteins | sample AD_UKC045_MetaG_FD_89891 | JGI IMG/M metagenome (GOLD analysis project Ga0116156, IMG submission 89891) | Active sludge microbial communities of municipal wastewater-treating anaerobic digesters from USA - AD_UKC045_MetaG | ecosystem: Engineered > Bioreactor > Anaerobic > Digestate | place: USA... | reverse complement strand
GGCGACCAGCGCGACAACAATGAAGATAACAATCCGCACGGGTATTCCTCGGCATTCGCCCTGGCAGGGATGCTAGCTCCCACCACCTTCGCGCGCCAGATGCCGCCCGCACACCTTCTACAGAAGGCCGCCTACAGCAGGCCTTCCGCCTTCTTCACGCCGTCAGTGCCCGAGAAAATCAGCGTCCGCGTCTTCTGCGCCAGCCGTACGTTTACAAGGTTCGTCTGCCCCTCGAAAACATCCCGGAAAATCTGGTTGTTGATCGCCAGAGCCTTGGGCGGCTGGCCCAACTTGCACTCCTGATAAATCAGCAGCGCCTCACCCTCGATCTCGGCGCCCAACGGCTGCAGCGCAATCGTCTTGCCGCCATCCGTCAACGCGAAGTGATCCTCGACATACAGCACCATCAGCGCCTGATTGCGCACCAGCGTGATGTCGATCGTCTCGGCGCCCCCGCCCTGCCTCTGCTGAGACAGCCAGGCCTCCGCATCTGCATTGTGAAACCGGTGCGTGATCTCCAGCATCGATGATGCCGGGTTCCACAACACGGTCGATAACACCGTCTGCGAGCGGTGCGCGAACGCTGCCGGCGCAACAGTCAGCGCGCAGCCAGCAAAGATCGCCAGCCTGCGCGTGATGTTGCCGCCGCCATTCACCATTGCTGTGCCGCCATTACTGAGCCGGAGCGATCGGCGCAGCCGGGCTATCCGGCTCCGCCTTCTTCGCGCGCAACTCGGTCAGCGCTTCCGCCATCTGGTTGCGCGGAGAACGCGGGCTCATGCGAAACACCTCAAGCCTGCTCGGCTCGCTGCGGGCCGGCCAGTTGTTGTTGGCCCGCACGGCGTCCGCCGTCTGGTGCTTCACGTCATACTCGATCGAGACGACCTTCTTTGTCTCGATGAACATCTTCGTCACCTTCTGGTTATCCGTGCGCCAGATCTCCGCCGGGATCATGATCTCCTTCTTGGAGCCGTCGTCAAACGTGAACGTCAGTGGCAGCGGCGTAACCAGCCCACCCTTGTTCTCGAAGTCGACGAAGTAGATGAACGGGTTCTCGCGCAGCGCACGCTCGAGAACCGACTTGTCCGGCTCCTTCAGGCCCTCCTGATATGTGGCGTAGTCGTTCAGGTCCTTGTTGTTGACCACGAACTCGTCGTTCGCGTCATAGAAGTCCTTCGCGTCGGGATGCTTCTCGACGTAGGTCTGGATGCCCTGCTCGCGGTTCTCCAGCACGGTCACCGGGTCCGGACGCGTCGCATCCTGACGCTCGCGGCGCAGCGGCGCTTCCGTCTCCGGATTGCGCGTCGACAGGCGGTATTCCCGCACGCCGTTCAGTGCGACGTCGACGTGGTCGGTCGTGTAGAACCAGCCGCGCCAGAACCAGTCGAGATCCACGCCCGATGCATCTTCCATCGTACGGAAGAAGTCAGACGGCGTCGGACGTTTGAACTTCCAACGGCGCGCATATTCCTTGAACGCGAAGTCAAACAACTCGCGCCCCATCACCGTCTCGCGCAGCACAGTCAGTGCAGCAGCCGGCTTGTTGTAGGCGTTGTTGCCGAACTGGATGACCGACTCCGAGTTCGTCATGATCGGAACCTGATCTTCCGACATCATGTACGAACCAATCTCGTCCAGCGAGTTGGCGTTGTCGCCCATGACCGGGAAGTTCTCGTCCCAGCGCAGCTCGGCCATGAATTCGAGGAATGAGTTCAGGCCCTCATCCATCCACGTCCACTGACGCTCATCCGAGTTGACGATCATCGGGAAGTAGTTGTGGCCAACCTCGTGGATGACCACGCCGATAAGGCCGTTCTTGGACTGGCGCGTATACGTCTTCTTGCCCGTCTTATCGTCCTTCACCGGGCGATACCCGTTGAACGAGATCATCGGATATTCCATGCCGCCGCCCAGCCAGGTGTTGACCGAGATGGCGTTCGGATAGGGGTACGGGAACGAGAATTCCGAATAGACGTCGATCGTGTGCGCCACGGCGCGCGTCGAATACAGCGACCACAGCGGATCGGCCTCGTTCGGGAACAGCGATTGCGCCAGCACGTCGCCGCCTTCCGGCTGCTTCACGTTCATGGCGTCCCAGATGAACTTGCGGCTCGATGCCCATGCAAAATCGCGCACGTTGCCGGCCTTCCAGCGCCACGTCTTGGTCGCCGTCGTGCCTTCCTTCTCGTTCGCCAGAGCCTCTTCCGGCGTCACGATATACATCGGCTTCGAGTACTCTTTGCGCGCCTGCGCAAGGCGATTGCGCTGCTCGGCCGACAGAACCTCGTTCGGGTTCTGCAGCACGCCCGTTGCCGTCATGATGTGATCCGCCGGCAGCGTCACCGACACATCATAGTTGCCGAACTCAAGCGTGAACTCGCCCTGCCCGAGGAACTGCTTGTGCTGCCAACCAGTATAGTCGGTGTAGGCGACAAGACGCGGGAACCACTGAGCCTGGAAGAAGGTGTAGGTGTCGTTCTCGCGGAAATACTCATAGCCCGAACGACCGCCGAACAGGTCGTTGTCGACAATGTTGAAGGCCCAGGCGAGCTTGATCGTCGTCGTGCCTTTGGCGGCCAGCGGCTGCGGAAGGTCGATGCGCATCATCGTGTCGTTGACCGTATAGCGCAGCGCACGCGAACCACCGTCCGTCACCGACCGGATCTCAAACCCGTGCGGCGTTTCCTGGTATGACTGCAGCTGCTTGATCGCGCCCATACCCACCTGATCGCCACGCCCCATCGGCCCCGCCGATGCCTTGGCCGAGCGACGCGAAGCCGAGTCCTGCTTGAAGATGTTCTGGTCGAGCTGCAGCCAGATGTAGTTCAGCGGATGGGGCGAGTTGTTGCGATAGGTGATCGTGCCCGTCGCCGTGATGCGCTTCTTCACTTCATCCAGCGTGACGTTGATCTGGTAATCGGCCTGCTGCTGCCAGTACGACTCACCCGGCGCACCCGAAGCTGCCCGGTAGGTGTTCGGCGAAGGAAGATCGACTTCCAGCTGCCTGAACTTGTCGTCCCAATTGCCCTTGGTCTGCTTGTTGGCGTCCGCCAGCGCCGGAGCTGCCGAAAGCAAAGCGACGGCAAAAGCCGCAAACCAAGCCAATTTCATCCAATGACTCCCGGCCAAACAGACCCCAACGAGCGTGTTTTAGCGATAATCGATGCAGAGTCACCGCGACGTTACGACAGCCGGCACATATCCCACCAAGCGAGCGCCAACCGCAAAAGGAAGGGCCGGCTTCTTGCGAAACCGGCCCAGGTGCACAGGAACAGAACCGTCGGGAACCATCGAGGGACATCAAGGCGTCCCGGCGGCATGTGCTTGGTATATGGGACTGAGTCTGAACGCTGATTGAGGCGCTTGTTGTCTATAATTCAGGTGAAACAAATATCGCGAAGTCACTGACTTCACGCCATATTTCAGGCTGAATCACGCGCCAACCGGGCCACCTCAGCCCTGAACGACCGCGCCAGCCTTCAGGAAGCCGTCGGCCCGTTCAGCCTCGACCCCCCAGCTTTTCAGCACGTCCGCCGACTGCCCGCCCGCCATGGCCGGAACCCCATTCACAGCTCCCGCAGTACGCGAAAACCGCGGCGCCGGCCCCGGCTGCACCGTCCCGAACGCTTCAACAAATGTTTTCCGCTCGGCGTTGTGAGGATGCTTCGGCGCCTCCTCCATGCTCAGAACCGGAGCCACGCAGGCGTCCGTCCCGTCGAATACCACCATCCACTGGTCGCGGGTCTTCGTCTTCACGACCTCCGCCACCCGTTTTGAATACTCCGGCCACTCCGCCCGCTTCATCTGCGCCGGGAAAGCATCGTCCGGCAGCCCGAGCCCCTTCACCAGCAGCGCATGGAATTGCGGCTCGATCGCCCCGATCGCCAGATACTGGCCGTCCGCGCATTCATACGTGTCATAGAAGTGCGCCCCGCCATCCAGCAGGTTGTCATCGCGATTGGCGTTCCACATGCCCGCCGCCTTCATCCCGTAGAACATCGTCATCAGAGACGCCGCGCCATCGATCATCGCGCAGTCGACCACCTGCCCCTTGCCCGACGCCTTCGCCTCGATGATCCCCGCCAGCAGCCCGAACGCCAAATAAAGCGCCCCGCCGCCGAAATCGCCGACAAGATTCAGCGGCGGCGCCGGCGGCTCGCCCTTCCGTCCCATCGTGTGCAGCGCGCCCGTCAGCGCGATATAATCAATGTCGTGCCCGGCCATCGTCGACCACGGCCCGGTCTGCCCCCACCCCGTCATCCGCCCGAACACCAGCCGCGGATTCCGCGCCAGCGCCACATCCGGCCCAAGCCCCAAGCGCTCCATCACGCCCGGCCGGAAGCCCTCGATCAGCCCATCCGCCTTCTCGATCAGGCTCAACGCCGCCTCAACGCCCTCGGGCTTCTTGAGATCAATCGCGATCGACCGCTTCCCCCGGTTCGCCAGATCCGGCATCCCACGCCCCACCGCGTCCGACCGATCAATCCGCACAACATCGGCGCCCAGATCCGCCAGCAACATCCCGCAGAACGGCCCCGGGCCAATCCCCGCGAACTCCACGATCTTCACGCCGACAAGGGGACCAGACGCCATAACGCTTCTCCGTTTGCGCCCCAAAGAGGCGCAAGTGACACTCCCGCCATTGCCGCGAACGTCAAGCCTGTCCCGAGGTCAATCCTCCGCACGCCCACGAGCAGCGCAAGCCAGCCAAGCGCAGGCCAGTCAGCGGATTGATCGATTTCAATGTTCATCGCAGGCTGTCGCTGCAGACCGGAGGCCCGCATGGCGACGCATCGCATCTACGCAATGAGCTTCGCCAGCGTCTACGTCCTCTACATCGCCAAGGTCGAGAAGAAGGCCCGCACGAAGGCCGAGGTCGATGAAGCCGTCCGTTGGCTCACCGGCTACACGCAGAAAGCCATCGACGCTCACGTCGAGAAGAAAACCACCTTCGAACAGTTCTTCGCAAAAGCGCCCAGACTCAACCCCGCCCGCAGCCTCGTCACCGGCGTCATCTGCGGCGTGCGTCTGGAAAAGATCGAAGACCCGCTGATGCAGAACATCCGCTATCTCGACAAACTCGTCGACGAGATCGCCAAGGGCCGCCCGATGGAGAAGGTCCTGCGCAAGCAGGCCGCCTGATCAGGCGAACAGCCTAAGCCGCGGCCGAACTGGTCCCGACATCAAAGCACGACAGCGCCGGCGCCATGTCGTGCGGCAACACCCATTCGCCGTTCACCTTCTCCGGCACATCGAACAACGCTTCGCGCCGTTCCGGCGGCAGGCGCTTGTAGAGGCAGGTGCACAGCTCAGCCTTTATCCCGCCCGCCCCACAGTCGGCCATGAATCGCTGCTCCGGATTGCTGCAGGCAGACAGCCCCAGCCCGGAAACACCAAACACAGCTATGAGGAAGTAGGTGCGCATCCACGCAGCCTTACTGCCCAAACAGCGCCCCGTGAACCCGCGCCGCGCCGCTATCCCCATGCGGCCAGGACACGCGATCAAAGTTGATCCCGTCCGGCAGGCTGGGATCAATCACCATCGCCCCCGTCTCTGGGTCCAGTTTCACAACCAACGCCCAGCTCTGGTCATTCCCCGTCACCACCAGCCGGTCCGACTTCCTGTCCGCCGCCAGCCAGTGCGCCATGTGGAACTTCTCAGGCAACACGATGCGCGAAGCCTCCACCGGCTTCATCGGATCAGACACATCCAGCGCAATCAGCCCGTTAATCTCCGGCACGGTCTGAACATAGTATTTGCCCACCACAACAGGCACGGCGCAGGCATCGTGAGCTCCCGTCCCGCCCGGAAACGCATGCACGAACACAGCCTTCGGCATCGTGCCAAAAACGTCGTCGATCCGATAAACCCCGCACGAGAAAGTCCCCACATACACCGTGCCATCGGCCAGCACGCGCGGCTCTGCCGGATCAACATGATGCTCACCCTGACCCGATGGCGGCAGGTCGACAGTCGCCAGCACTTTCAGATCGGAGACAGACCAGATCTGCACCTGCTTGGTCGACGTATAATCCTCACCCGGCCACCCCATCTCGGCCAACGCCACCACCGCGCGATCCTTTCCCTGCACAACCGCCAGGCTATACGGCCACGCCATATTAGCAGGCGTCTCTGCCGACACTGCAGACGCCGACCGCAGCACCTTCCCCTCCGGCGACAGCTCCACCAGCCCGCCCGGCGCGCCATATTTCCCGTGCATGCCCTGCAACGTCACCAGCACATTGCCGTTGTCGAGCCGCGCATAGCTATGCGGGAAGCTGTAATCGCCCATGTCCTTGAATTGCGCCGCCAGCTTGGGCTTCAGCGGATCGCGAAGATCAATCAGCGACGTGAGGTTGCCCGTAAACCCGTCACCAAACAGCATTCCCCCGGCGGGGAACTCATACTCCACATGATGCGGCATCGTCCCCGTCGCCCCAATCGGCAACGTCGCAACGACATCTCCATAAGTCGCAGACCCATCCCGCAGGTCCACCACCGACATGAAGTCGCTCTCAACCTTGTCCTTGTCTGCCGACCAGACGAACAGAAAGTGTGAACCCTGACCCACAGGCGCCTGCGTTTCGACCGGCGCCGACTGGCATGCCGCCACAAACGTAACGCAAGCCGCTCCCAACCACACTCGCAAGCGAAATCCCCTTCTATGTCAGAGCGAACCTAAGGTACCCTCACGACCGTGTCGGTCCTGAGCCGACACTCGCTTCACGTGAAGAAAACATACCGTCTTATTGTGTAAATGCACCTGCTGTAACGATTAGCCCAATCGCAGACGGAACGGGGACGTTTGATGACCGGCGCAACGCTTGACTTTCCAGTAGCTGACGACCGCAAGTTCTTCCGCAACCTGATCACGGTCATGGCGATCATGCTCGTCGCTGGCTTCGTGGTCCAGCTCGCGATGGGACGCTCGAGTTTCAACTCACCGATCGTCGTCCACGTCCACGCATTCGCCTTCATGACGTGGATTGGGATCACCCTCGCACAGACATGGCTCGCCGCCGGCGGCAATCTTGCGACGCACCGCAAGCTCGGCATGTTCTCGATCGGCTGGGCCATCCTCCTGATCATCCTCGGCCCACTGGTAACGATCTCGAGCGTGCAATCGGGCCGCACGCCTTTCTTCTTCCAGCCGCAACACTTCCTGATCGCCAATCCGATGACGGTCATCGGCTTTGCCGGTCTCTTCGCGGCCGCAATACTGCTACGCAAACACAAGGAATGGCACGCGCGCTTTCAGGTTGGCGCTTTCGCTATGCTGATGGGTCCGGGCTTCGGACGACTGATCCCCATGCCCTTCCTTCTGCCTTATGCTTTCGAAATTGCCGGCCTGATTGCGGTGATCTTCCTTGCTATCGGCATCCTGCGCGACTGGCGCGTCCACGGCCGCCCGCACGCTGCCTGGCTCTGGAGCATTGTCGCGCTTCTCGCCGTCATGCTGCTTTCGCGCATCATCGCCTTCTCGCCAATTGGTGAAGCGATCTACAACGCGACAGTAGCCGGGGGGCCTCTCGCAGGAACAGACGGACTCGCCTTCCCGCCCCCACCGGGCCCACCGCCCGTATAACGCCCCCGCTGGCGCCGTTGGCGATCAGCCCATGCTCTGCGCGTCGTCGACCAGCACGTCCGTGCCGGTCACGAACTTCGACGCTTCCGAGCACAGGAACAGCAGCGCTTCATCCAGCGACTGCTCATCCATCACAGGGAAGCGTCACAACCGTGTCGACCCTACGCCTCAAGCCGGCTTGGCAACCGGCGGTCTCTGCCCGCTGCGGCGCTCGTGCATGTAGGAGGCGATGGCGACGAGCAGAGCGACTGCCATCGACGCCACGCCCACCAGCGGCAGCGCGCGGTAACCCAAACCGCCATTGAGCATGATCGCGCCAATTGAAGCGGCGATAGCGATGCCAAGGTTGAAGCCGGACGGAATGAGCGACGCGGCCAGGTTCGGGGCATCTCGCGTCCACTCCAGAATGCGGGCTTGGACGGGCGTGCCGATGGCGAAGTTCAACGCTCCCCAAAGCATCACAACAACGATCATTGGCAACGCGTAGGGGCTGACGAGGTACATCGTCACCAGCACAACGGCCTGAAGCACGAGCAGCGTGATAAGCGAGGGCATCAGATGCCAGTCCGACAAGCGGCCGCCGACGAAGACGCCGATCGTGGCGCCGACGCCATTGGCGAGCAGCACCCAAGGAACCGCCCCCTCATCGAGGCCTGTCACTTCGGTGAGGTATGGCGCGATGTATGTAAGCGGGACGAACTGCGCCATCATCAGCATCAGCATGATGATGAGCGAGGTCCAGATCTGCTGGCGACCGAGCGCCCGAACCTCGTCGAAGAAGCCGGCAGGTCGGGCAGCCCCAGTCCTCGCCGGCAAAAGCGTCGCGACGGCCACCACGGCAAGGATGCCCAGCACAAACATCGCCCAGAAGGTGGCCCGCCAGTCGAACATGTTGCCGATCGCTGTACCGAGCGGCACGCCCACAACATTCGAAATGGTCAGGCCAGCCAGAACCACCGCAACAGCCATGGAGCGACGCTCTTCCGGCACAAGCCCGACGGCGACGACCATGGCAACGCCGAAATACGTCCCGTGAGCGACCGCGATCACGATCCGCAACAGAAGCATCGACGTGAAATCGGGAGCAAGCGCACAGGCAATCTGACCCAGCGTGAATGCGACCAGCAAGCCAAGCAACAAAGTCTTCCGCCGCAACCGCGCGGTGGCGAGCGTTACGAACGGCCCCCCGATCGCAATACCCAGCGCATAGCCAGACACGAGATAACCCGCATCCGGGATCGAAACACCAAGTCCCTCCGCCACCTGCGGCAGCACGCCCGCAATAACAAACTCGGTCGTGCCAAACGCGAATGCGGCAACGAACAATGCGATCAAAGGCACGGGCATATCGGCTCGCGATGCTGGGATGCCGTGTTCGACCACGGAACAAGACGTCGAGCAACGACGAAATGCCGGCCCCGAATATTCGCGACCGGCGGCGTCTTCTCCTACGGCCCCGTCCCACCTACGGTTTAAGGCGGAGCCGCCAGGGCCAATCAGCCCATGCTCTGCGCGTCGTCAACCAGCACGTCCGTGCCGGTCACGAACTTCGATGCGTCCGAGCACAGGAACAACAGCGCTTCATCCAGCGACTGCTCATCCATCACGCGACGGCGCGGGAACTTCTGCAGATACTTCTGCCCGCCCTCGCCATTGAGCCAGTCCGACGTCAGCTCCGTCTCGACATAGCCCGGCGACAGGCCGTTCACGTTGATCCCATACCGCGCCCACTCGCGGGCCAGAGACCGCGTCAAGTGCGCGCAAGCTGCCTTCGATGCGTTATAAGCCGACACGTTCGGAATGATGATCCGCCCCGCCATCGAGGCGATGTTCACCACGCGACCACGCGCCGAAACATCCGCGCCCGCCTTGATCAACCGCCGCGCACCCTCGCGCGCCACGCACCACACCGACGTCACGTTCAGATCCATGATCTTGCGGAACTCTTCAATGTCCTGCGTCAGCGCATTCTTCTCGTGCGTCATGCCGGCATTGTTGATGATCGTATCGACCACGCCGAACTTCGCCTCGGCCGCGTCATACATCGCAACCACAGCCGCCTCGTCCGTCACATCACACTGCACCGCCAGCGCCGTATCCGAACCCAGCTCCGCCACCAGATCATCCAGCCGCTCCTTCCGCCGAGCCGCCACAACAACCTTCGCGCCCTCAGCCCCCAGCACCTTCGCAAACTGCTTCCCCAGCCCGGAGGAAGCCCCCGTAACCAGCGCCACACGTCCCGCAACACGTCCCGCCATCATCCGCTCCTAAAGCAACCCACTCATATCCCGCAGCAGGCTCTTCACGCCCACCAGCCTTGCCGGCGCATCGACCCACGTGCCGCCCAGCACCAGCTTCATGTCCGGCCGCAGCTTCAGCACGTTCGGTCGCTTCTGCACATACGCAATCAGCTTGGCGCCATCGAGCGGTGAATCCTGCCGGAACGCCAGCAGCGCCCCCTTCGGCCCCGCCGACACCTTCGCCACGCCCAGCTTCTTGCAGAGGATCTTCACCGCCGTGATCTCCAGCAACTGCTTGGTCTCATCCGGCAGCGGGCCAAACCGGTCGATCAGCTCCGCCGCAAACGCCTCGCGCTCCTGATCCGTGCTCAGGTCCGCCAACCGCCGATACAGCGCCAACCGCGTCGACAGATCCTCGACATAATGCTCCGGGATCAGCACCGCAGCGCCCACATCGATCTGCGGCGACCAGTCATCCGCCACGACATGCGTATCCAGCGTCTCGCCAGAGCGCAGAGCCGCCACCGCATCCTCCAGCATCTGCTGATACAGCTCGACGCCCACCTCGCGAATATGCCCCGACTGTTCGTCCCCAAGCAGGTTGCCCCCGCCCCGCATATCCAGATCGTGGCTCGCCAGCATGAAGCCCGCGCCGAGACTATCCAGCGACTGCAACACCTTCAGCCGCTTCGCCGCGCCATCCGTCAGCGCCTCTTCCTCCGGCGTCGTCAGATACGCATACGCCCGCAGCTTCGCCCGCCCCACGCGCCCGCGCAGCTGATACAACTGCGCCAGGCCAAACATGTCCGACCGGTGCACAATCAGCGTATTTGCCCGCGGAATATCGAGACCCGACTCCACAATCGTCGTCGCCAGCAGAACATCCGCCTGCCCATCATAGAAAGCCGACATCGCGTCTTCGAGCTCAGTCGGCGTCATCTGCCCATGCGCCGTAATCGCCTTCACCTCCGGCACCTGCTCCTTCAGATAGCGCTCAAGGAACGGCAAATCCGCCACACGCGGCGCCACAAAGTAGCTCTGCCCCCCACGATACCGCTCGCGCAGCAGCGCCTCGCGGATCGTCACCGGATCGAACTCGACCACATACGTCCGCACAGCCAGGCGATCCACCGGCGGCGTAGCAATGATCGACAGATCGCGAATGCCCGTCAGCGCCATCTGCAACGTGCGCGGGATCGGCGTCGCCGACAGCGTCAGCACGTGCACGTCCGCCTTCAGCTCCTTCAGCCGCTCCTTGTGCTTCACGCCAAAGCGCTGCTCTTCATCGACCACAATCATGCCCAGCCGCTTGAAGTCGATATTCTTGGCCAGCAGCGCATGCGTGCCGATCACCACATCGCACTCGCCATTGGTGATCTCGTCGCGCGTCTGCGAAGCTTCCTTGTTGGTCACGAACCGCGACAGATGCTTCACACGCAGCGGCCATCCCGCAAACCGCTCCGCAAACGTCTGATAATGCTGCCGCGCCAGCAGCGTCGTCGGCGCAATCACCGCCACCTGCAGCCCGCTCATCGCCACGAGGAATGCCGCCCGCAGCGCCACTTCCGTCTTGCCAAAGCCAACGTCGCCACAGATCAGGCGGTCCATCGGCTTGCCCGACGTCAGGTCCTTGATGACATCTTCGATGGCTGAAAGCTGGTCATCCGTCTCCTCATACGGGAAGCGCGCAGAGAACTCCCTGAACACGCCATCGGCGGTATCCGTCTTCGGCGCGCGCTTCATCTCGCGCTCGGCGGCGAGCCTGATCAGCTCGTCCGCCATATCCATGATCTTCTTCTTGGCCCGCGCCTTGCGCGACTGCCATCCGCCCCCGCCCAGCTTGTCGAGCGCGCCCTCGCCGCTCTCCGCGCCATAGCGCGAGATGAGCTCCACGTTCTCGACCGGCAGCAGGATCTTGTCCCCGCCCGCATAGATCAGCTCAAGGCAATCATGCGGCGCCGCGTTCACGGTCACAGTCTTCAGACCATCATACCGCCCAACGCCATGCTCGACGTGCACGATCAGGTCGCCTGCAGACAGCGCAGCAGCTTCCGCAATCACCGCCGCCGATGACTTGCGCTTGCGTGGCCGCGCCAGCTTGTCGCCCAGCATGTCCTGCTCGGAGATGATGATCAGGTCATCATCCTCGAACCCCGTCTCAACCGCGATCTCCGCAACCGAGACAACGTTCTTCGCAGCCTCAGGCCACGACCCGATCGGCTTCGCGCCCGGGATGCCATGGTCTTCCAGAATGCCGACAAGCCGGCTCGCCGAGCCATGGCTCCACGCTGCGACGATCACCTTCTTGCCCGCCGCCTGCCGCTCGCGAATGTGACGCACGACAGCATCAAACAGGTTCTGCCCCGGATCAGACCGCTCCAGCACGAACGACCGCCCCGGCTTCGCCCGGCTGATCAGCCCATCAACTTGCCCGCCCGAAACCTCCGGCGCATTCTGCGTCGAGAACGTCACCGTCGCCCGCGCCATCAGCGCATCGCCAAGCTCCTTCGGCGTCAGATACAGCCGGTCCGGTGGCAGAACATGCTGCGTAATCCCACCCGCCGAAGCTGCAGACTTCCGCACCTCGAAATATTCCGCCGCCTGCGCCAGCCGTTCACTCGCCGCCTCGGCGGCAGGCGGGTCCATCCCGATCAACGCATTGGCGCCGACATAGTCGAACAACGTCTCCAGCTTCTCGTAGAACAGCGGCAACCACTGCTCGACGCCCTGCCGGCGAATACGCTCCCGCGCCGCCTCATAGGTCGGATCACCACCAGGCGATCCAAACGCCGAGAGGAAATTCTTCCGCAGCAGCGACAGCGCGTTGTCCGAGAAATCAATCTCGCTCACCGGCGCGAGCACGATCTCCTTCAACGGCGTCGTCGAGATCTGCGTTTCCGGATCGAAATACTTCGCCGCTTCCAGCTCATCGCCAAAGAAGTCGAGCCGCACCGGCTCCGGCATCCCGGCGGGGAAAATATCCACGATCCCGCCACGCATCGAATACTCGCCCGGCTCGCGCACAGTCGAAGCCCGCGAATACCCGTTGATGTCGAGATACCCGCGCACCCGCTCCTGCGGCACCGCATCGCCCACGCGCGCCACGAACGCCGCAACACCCATGTGAGACCGCGGCGGCATCCGCTGCACCACAGCCGTCGATGTCGTCACCACCAGCATCGGCGGCGACCCCGCATTCCGGCTCGCCAACCGCGCCAGCGCCGCACAGCGCAGAGCCGCGATCCCCGGCGAAGGGCTAACCCGATCATAAGGCAGGCAGTCCCACGCCGGCAGGTTCACCACCTCCAGCAGCGGCGCAAAGAACCGCGCCGCCGCCACAGCCATGAAGGCGTGCCGATCATCCTGCGCGATATAAAGCGAAGTCCCGCCCCGCTTCTGCGCCGCCTCCGCCATCAGGCGAACGTCCGCAATGAACGGCGTCTCAAAGACCCGAACCGGTTTCTTCTGGCTGGCGATCGAGTCCCAAACGCGCATCGGAAGTCCGCCTAAAACCGCAACAACGAATAGATCACCCACCCGGACGCCTCATTGAGCGTTCAGGTCAGCTGCCAATTCCGCCGGTCCGAAAGGGGCCGAACCGTTTATCTAGGTGCTGAATACTTGAATGAAAGCAGCAGGTCGAGAACTTCCGACCTCAACTCCGGAGACGGCTCACCCCGCCCCATGATCCAGTCAAACGTATGCTGGTCGGGAATATCCAGAACCGCCTCAAACTCATCCAGCTGCCGCTCGTCAAAGCCCGCCAGATGCGCGTCCGTAAACTGCTGCATATAAAGGTCGAGCTCCCGGAACCCCCGCCGGTCCGCCCGAAACTTCAACTTCCGCCGCCGCGTCTCAATATCGCTCATGGGCCGGGGTGTAGCGCACGCAAACGCCCCGGTCATTCCCAATGTCATTCCAGCATTTGAAGGGTCTGAAGGCCGCCATTTGACCCGTAGGGTGCATCAAAGATGCACCACGCCTCCACCGTCATTCCCGCGAAAGCGGGAACCCAGGAGCTCCACCCACAAACGACAGTTCCTCGCTCCGCTCCTCCCGGCGTAAGCCGGGACCCAGGGGCGGCTTGTCCCGATGTATCAACCCCTGGGTCCCGACTTACGTCGGGAGGAGCGGATGATGGTGCGAGATTGAGGGATAGAGCTGCACCGAAGCTGTAGGACAGTTTCCGCACACCCCAAACAAACTCAGCGCGTTAGCAAGAAAGTTTGGGGGATAGAGCGCCCCAGAATCTACGGCGCCCCGTGCCGGGGTATTATCCAACCCATGACACGACACAAACACGCGCAAACTGGGCTGGTAACCCCGCAGCTTCCTCAGCTCTTGCTGACAGCTGTGCTGCGCATGCTTGCGATGCTCGTGCACCACGTCGCCTCAACGCTCCAGATGATCCGCCGCCGTGAACCTGTGAATGCCACACAGCCCATGTCGACTGATCTGCCCCAAGCGAAGATCGACACCCAATCCAAGGAAACAAACGCTGTCCCGCAAGGCAGCCCAATAGCCCTCATCCTGAGCAGCACGCGAAGCGTGCGCCCGTCGAAGGACGAGGGCGTGCTCACCGCTTGTCATCCCGGAAACGCGAAGCGTTATCCGGGACCCATTCATCAGGTGGGACTCACATCGCAATGGTTCCCGGCTCTCCGCTTCGCTGCGGCCGGGATGACAACCGTTGAAACCTCTGAGGCCGAGCAACACGCTCGCTCTCTCCATCTCGCACCACCCTCACTCCGCTCATCCCGACGCAAGTCGGGACCTAGAGCGCCCCGGGTGATGCTCGCAGCAGGCCTGCACCAGCAGCCCTGCACCCCGGCTCGCACCCGGACGAGCAGCATAACGCCCGCTCAAATCGCGCCAACCAACTAACGGCGCGCCAAAACCCAACCCCACCCCACCTCGCACCTGCGAGAACGCAGCTGCACGCCAGCCCCAAACCGGCTAACATCGCGGCGCAATGCGCGACCCCGTCCTCTATCCCTTCTACAACGACCTATCGAGCCTTCCCGGCGTCGGCCCGAAATCACGTCCTGTACTTGCCCGCCTGATCGGCGGCGAAACCTGGCTCGACCTCCTCTTCCACCTCCCCACCAGCTGGATCGACCGCCGCAACCGCGCCTCGATCGAAGCCCTGCAGATCGGCGAAATCGCCACCGTCACCGCCACCGTCGACCAGCTCACCCTCAGCCGCGGCAAGTGGCCAACCCGCGTCCGGCTCCGCGACGAAACGGGCTTCCTCACCCTCATCTATTTCCGCGCCAACAACCAATGGCTCGAACGCACCTTCAAGGTCGGCGAAGACGTCATGGTCTCCGGCACGATCGACGACTATCAGGGCGGCCGCCAGATCACCCACCCCGACCACGTCATCAGCCCCGACAAGGACGACGAACTCCCCGAAGTCGAACCCGTCTATCCCATGACGGCGAACCTCACCGCGAAAGCCCTCCGCAAATACATCGCTGCAGCGCTCGAAGGCATCCCCGATCTCGACGAGTGGATCGACCCCCACCTGATGAAGCGCAACAACTGGCCCGCCTTCAAGCAGGCCCTGCTCCGCCTTCATCAACCAAAGGTCTACGATCCCGAAGGCTTCGAAGTCGCCCGCCAGCGCCTCGCCTACGACGAAGCCCTAGCCCGCGAGATGGCCATGGGCCAGGCGCGACTAGCCCGCGAACGCCGCTTCTCCCGCGCCATCCCGCGCGCCATCGGCGTCGAACGTAACATCATCGAAGCCCTGCCCTTCAAGCCCACCCGCGCCCAGCTCGACGCCTACTCCGAAATCGCCATCGACATGGGCCGCCCCGTCCCCATGCGAAGAATGATTCAAGGCGACGTAGGCTCCGGCAAAACCCTCGTGGCCGCACTGGCGGCAGCACAAGTCGCAGCCGACGGCGGCGTCACCGCCCTCATGTCCCCCACCGAAGTCCTCGCGCGCCAGCAAGCCGAAGCCATCGGCCGCTTCCTCGCCCCCATCGGCATCAAGGTCGCCGCCCTCACCGGCCGCGACAAAGGCGCAGCGCGCGAAGCGATCCTCAACGATGTCCGCACCGGAAAAGTCCAGGTCCTTTCCGGCACACAAGCTCTCTACCAATCCGATGTCGATCTCCCCGAGCTCTCTCTCGTCGTGATCGACGAGCAACACCGCTTCGGTGTTGCAGACCGCATGAAGTTGAACGCCAAGGGCGCCAGCCCCCATATGCTGGTGATGAGCGCAACACCCATCCCTCGCACCATGGCCCTCGCCGTCCACGGCGACCTCGACATCTCCGTCATCCGCGAGAAGCCCGCCAACCGTCAGGAAGTCACCACCGCAGCCGTGCCCGACACGCGCATCGACGAAGTCATGGCTGCCGTCGCCCGCGCCGTTGATCGCGGGGAGCGCGCCTTCTGGATCTGCCCCGCCGTCGATAGCGAAGACGCAGGCGACGCCTCCGCCGTCGCCCGCCGCGATGTCCTCGCCGGCATCGTCAACGCGCCCGTCGCCATGGTCCACGGCCGCATGCAGGCGCAGGATCGCGACGCAGCCCTCGACAAGCTCCGCACCGGCGAAGCGGGCGTGCTCGTCGCCACCACCGTCATCGAAGTTGGCGTCGACGTTCCCGAAGCCACCATTATCGTCATCGAACACGCCGAGAAGTTCGGCCTCGCCCAGCTCCACCAGCTCCGTGGCCGTGTCGGCCGTGGTGAGAAGGCTTCCAGTTGCCTCCTGCTCTATCAGGCCCCGCTAACCGAAGGCGGCAAGGAACGCCTCGATATTCTGCGCAAGACGACCGACGGCTTCGAGATCGCGGAAGCAGACTTCAAGCTGCGCGGCCCCGGCGACCTCCTCGGCCTGCGCCAGTCCGGCATGCCGACCTTCCGCGTGCTCAACATCGCTGAGGACGCCAACCTGATCGAAACCGCGCGCACGGACGCGAAGTCCGTCCTCGCCGCCGATCCACGCCTCGAAGGTGCACGCGGCGCCGCCGTCCGCCGCGTGCGCGATCTCTTCGCGCCACGTCTCTCGTCGACGATTGCGGAGGGCGAGTAGTTACTTGGCCGAAGCCTCAGGCGAAGGCTCGTTCAGAATGCCGAACGAGATGATCAGCTTCGCAGCCTTCTCGACCGGCATCTCGAGCTTCCGCAGTCGCTCAGGCGAAACATACACCAACTGCCCCATCGCGGGGTTCGGCGATGCCGGCACAAGAACGGCGACAGCATCCGGCACAGTCCTCAAAATCTCCGGGTCCGGCGTCCGGCTCGTCACGAACCCGATCACCCAGAGCCCCTTGCCCGGATACTCGACCAGCACCGCTTCCTTGAACGAAGACGCATCGCTCGAAGCAAAGGTCTCGATCACCTGCTTCAGCACGGCATAGATCGACCGCACCAGCGGCACCCGCGCGACCAGCCGCTCGCCCAACCGAAGCGCCCACCGGCCAATCAGGTTCGCCGCCAGCGCGCCCAGCACGACCAGCCCCACCACGGCCACGACAATGCCGAGGCCCGGCAACGCGAAATTCAGATAGGTCTCGGGGTTCAGCTGACGCGGGATCAGCGGCTTGATGTGCATGTCCACGAAGGACACGAAGCTCCAGATCAGCCAGATCGTGATCCCGATCGGCGCAGCCACGACCACGCCCGCGAAGAACCAGTTGCGCAGGGTCGTGAGTGGTCCAGCCTTCTCAGACGGACCTGGCTGTGACGGCTTGCCTATCGGCATCCCTGATCCTCCGTTAGCCTTCTCGCCTGATTCCAGTCGCGTGTGGCGTGAATAAGGTCTCCCGCCCACGCGGTTTCCTGCCTCGCCGGGGGAATGGGCGCCCTATGACCGCCATAGACGCGTCAGAAGGTGAGACTTATCCATTCGGATAAAGCTGTGGGGCTCTAGTTACCGGCCATGTTCAAGGACCCGAAAATCCGCCGCATACTGCTTATGGCAGGCGCCGCCGTGGTCGTGGCGGGCATAGCCGGGTTCGTGTTCTTCCAGGACGCCCTCTTCCGGATGTCGATTACGCCCTCCGGCCGCTTCAATGCCGAGGCCGCCCCGACGCGGCTCGACTACGCGAAGAAGGAAAGCTGGGCCCTCCGCCCCGCCCAACCGCCGCCAGGGGGATGGGAGAAACCGTGGGGCATCGACACCTTCTTTGTTTCCCCTGCCAGCGCTTATTCCAACGCAGGCTGGAACGTCGCGACAGACAATGCCGAAGCGCTCGAACGATTGAAGGAGCGTATCCTTCCGAACCATGCCGGCCCCTTCATGCAGGCTGGCCCCGTCTACGCTCCGCTCTATCGCCAGGCCGCGCTACACTCCGAACTGAATGTAGGCGGCGAAGGCGACGGCGCGTTCGAGCTTGCTTATAGCGACGTCCTCCGCGCCTTCGACGCGTATATGGCAAACGACAACCGTTATCGCGGTGTGGTTCTCGCGGGCGTCGGCCAGGGCGGGCTATATGTGCAGCGCCTGCTCGCTGATCGCTTCCAGACCGATCCGTTGAAGAGCCGCCTGGCCGCCGCCTATGTAATCGACGCGGCTCTTCCCGCAGATTTTCCGGGCAAGGCTGTCAGGCAACCGCTGTGCGCCCAGTACGACCAGGTCCAATGCATTGTGGGATGGAAGACGATCCTCGCGGGCGATGATGCGACCCGCTTCCGCGAGCAGTCGCCGGTATGGACCGCCGACTGGAAGATCACTTCGTCAAAGGGCAAGCCACTCGCCTGCGTGAACCCACTGCGCTGGACGCTGGATGACGAGCTCTCAGCGCGCGGCGATCATCGCGGCGCGGCTCGCGCGAAGGATGCATCAGATCTCGAACCAGCCATCATCGCGAAGGCTGTCACAGCGCGCTGCAATGATGGCGTACTCGAAGTCGAACGCCCATCCGCCCCCGAACTGCAGGCTGAGGGTGGAGCTGGCGCGCAATACAAGACGCCCGAACTCAATCTCTTCTATGCCGACATCGTGCCCAACCTGACCGGTCGCATGACGCACGAAACCGCGTGGCTGGATGACGGAAATGTTCGCAAACCGGCTGAACCGCTGCCGCCCCCGATCGCATTCGAAGAGGCGCCGATCTATCGCCCGAATGGCCAGCCCGAGACCGCCCACTAACGCAAACGAAAAGGGCGACCCCGAAGGGCCGCCCTGAACATATTGCTTGTCTGGAAGATCAGGCGTCCGCCGCGACTTTAGCAGAGACGATCTTGCCCGGCTTGCTCGGCGGCTCGCCTTTCGGCAGCGCGTCAACCGCTTCCATGCCGCTCACAACCTTGCCCCAGACCGTGTACTTGCGATCAAGGAAGGAAGCGTCGTCGAGGCAGATGAAGAACTGGCTGTTGGCCGAGTTCGGGTCGCTGGAGCGCGCCATCGAGCAGACGCCGCGCTGGTGGCTGACGTCATTGAACTCGGCGCGCAGGTTCGGCTTCTTGGAGCCGCCCATTCCGCTCCCTGTCGGATCGCCGCCTTGAGCCATGAAACCGTCGATCACGCGGTGGAACACCACGCCATCGTAGAAGCCTTCACGCACCAGTTCCTTGATACGCTCGACATGGCCAAAGGCCTTCGACGGCAGCAACTCGATCGTCACCGTTCCGGTGTCGAGAGTGAGGATCAGGGTGTTCTCTTTGTCAGCTGCGCTCACGGGGTAGGCCTTTCAACGATGACTTCGACGGGGGGTAGTTTGCAGGCCTCATATGGGTCAGCCGCCGTCAGGGTGGCAAGGGTCGCAGCGAATTCAGGTCCGTTCGTACGGCGTACATAGACCGTCGGACGTTTCTTTTCCGGAATATCGGCCACAACCATGGCCTTGGTCAGCTTGTCCGCCTGGTTGGCGTTCGCGAAACGTCCGTCCGTCTCGGTCGGGCCGACCTTGATGGCCTGGATCGTCTCGACGCCTGTGAGCGCGCGACCCCAGACGGTGTACTTCTGATCCAGCCCTTCCGGACCGACGCGCGGATGGCGCATCAGGAAGAACTGCGTGTCTGCACTGTCCGGATCATTCGCACGCGCCATCGACGTGACGCCAGCGCAATGCACCCCCCAGGTCTTCGCGACCGGCGGATCGGAAATCGCTGCGATCTCGTCTGGCTGCCCCTGAACCACGAAACCTTCCAGGTAGCCGAGCTTGTCGCCGCCCGGCGTCTGGCCGAACCACTGGACCTTCTGCTTGGAAGGATTGCGCTGCCAGGTGAACTCCTGCTTCAGCATCGGGTAGCGCGGGTAGACCTGATAGATCGCGTAGACCTCGCCGCCCTGCGCCATGAAGTCATCGATCACGCGATGGAACGGCAGCTTGTCGTAGTTGGTGTCGCGGGTGATCTTCTTCACCTGCTCGACGTGCTTGGGCGCCATGTCGGGGCGAAGCTCGATCAGCACTTCCTGCTTGTTGATCATGAACTGCAGAAGGTTCTCGGGATCGACCTTGCGCCAGTTTGCAGGATCATCAGCCGGTCCAGCCCAAGCCGCACCGGTACAGGCGAGCGCGGCCGCGCCAACGGCCGCCATCACAACATTACGGAACATGCTTACTTGCCCTTTTTCGGCCCATACTTGGCGAGCAGTTTCTCATGCACTGCTTCTGGGACGAATAGATCGGCTCTTCCGCCGAGCCGCGCAATCTCTTTCACCAGTCGCGAAGACACGGCCTGGTGATGGGGATCAGCCATCAGGAACACGGTTTCGATCTCGTCATTCATCCGCTGGTTCATCGCAACCATCTGGAATTCATACTCGAAATCCGAAACGGCCCGCAGCCCGCGGATGATCATCTGGGCGTTGCACTGCTCTGCGAAATGCATCAGCAGATTGTCGAAAGGACGAGCCTCGATCTCGACGCCGTTGGCCAGTTTCCGAGCCTCATCGAGCACCATCTTGGTGCGCTCTTCCAGCGTGAAGAGGGGGCCTTTGCCTTCGTTGATGGCGACGCCGATGATCAGCTTGTCGACCAGCTTCACAGCCCGGCCGATGATATCGAGATGACCGTTGGTGATGGGGTCGAACGTACCGGGATAAAGCCCAATTCGTTTGACGCTTCGCCCGCTCAGGTTTGCCCTGCTGGTCGCGCTACCCCGAACCGGACGCGGTTCACCCGCCGCCCGTCTTTCCGGCCGTCTCGTCGCCACTCTGGTCCTCCAGCCTTTCGACGGAGACCACCCGTTCACCTGCTGCAACGCGCAGCACGCGAACCCCCTGAGTCGCCCGTCCCGCAATGCGGATCTGATCCACGGCGCAACGTATCAGCTGCCCCGCATCTGTCACCACCATGATCTCGTC
>Ga0116156_10001679_pt1 | contig 21099 bp, 11 predicted proteins | sample AD_UKC045_MetaG_FD_89891 | JGI IMG/M metagenome (GOLD analysis project Ga0116156, IMG submission 89891) | Active sludge microbial communities of municipal wastewater-treating anaerobic digesters from USA - AD_UKC045_MetaG | ecosystem: Engineered > Bioreactor > Anaerobic > Digestate | place: USA... | reverse complement strand
GCAAAATGAAACTCGAAAAGGCTCGGCAGCAGAGAAAAACTCAAAGAATTGAACAAGCAGCCTAATCCTCAGCCACCTTATTGAAAAGAACGATTATTCCATTTCTCGCTGAACCAATACAGTGCAGAAGAACCGGTGATGGTTCCCTACACTCTATTCAAAGAAGAGGTGGACAAAAACAACGTTCAGGCGATCTTTAGCCGCGGTGAAACCATCACCGGCAGTTTCAAAGAGGCAATCGTCTATCCAGATACGACAAAAGAACCCAAATCTGAGGATCAATCACAGACTGCAGACAAACAATTTTTCAAAAAAGACAAGAAAGCAAAAAGTGTCACTTCTTTTATCACCACGCTTCCCTCCTTTTTGGACCCCGGGCTGGAAGCCTTTTTGATCGACCATAATGTCGAAATCAGTGCCAAGCCGATCAATGAAGAGCGCAGTCCGCTGGCGAGGTTTCTTTTGAGTTTTGGTCCGGGCTTGCTCATCATTGTTTTTTATATCTGGCTGTTTCGTCGGGCGGCTCAAACCAGCGGCGGCATGGGTGGTGGCATCATGGGCATCGGCAAGAGCAAAGCGCGCCGTTATGATCAGGAGAAAGATACGAAAGTCAGTTTCGATGATGTCGCCGGCATAGACGAAGCCGAAAATGAATTGGTCGAAATCGTCGATTTCCTCCGGGATCCGCAGAAATACACCCGTTTGGGTGGCAGCGCCCCCAAAGGGGTTCTGCTGGTGGGTGCGCCAGGTACCGGCAAGACTTTGTTGGCAAGAGCGGTTGCCGGCGAAGCAAGCGTGCCGTTCTTCTCGATGAGCGCCGCCGAATTTGTCGAAATGATCGTGGGCGTGGGGGCGGCCAGAGTGCGCGATCTGTTCAAGGAGGCGCGCGAACATGCACCGGCGATCATTTTCATCGATGAGCTCGACGCCATCGGACGCGCGCGTGGCCAGGTGGCAATCGGCGGATCGAGCGAGCAGGAACAGACCTTGAACCAAATTTTGACCGAAATGGACGGCTTTTCCAGCCGCGAGGGAATCATCGTTTTGGCGGCGACCAACCAGCCCGACGTGCTCGACAAAGCACTCCTGAGGCCGGGACGTTTTGACCGCCGCGTCGTCGTCAATCTGCCCGATAAAACCGGTCGTCGTGCGATCATCGAAATCCACACACGCCAGGTTCCGCTGGCAGGCGACGCCGATCTCGAGGAACTCGCCGCTGCAACACCGGGATTTTCGGGCGCTGATCTGAGGAACCTGGTCAACGAAGCAGCTCTCTTGGCGGCCCGCCGCGGTCAGGATCACGTTTGTCAAAAAGACTTTATGGATGCACTGGAAAAAATTGTGCTGGGTCCTGAACGCCCAATCCTCTTAAGTCGCACCGACAAGGAACGCATCGCTTATCATGAAGGCGGTCATGCCATATTGGGATTGGTCGTCGCAGGAGCGGACCCGGTAAACCGGGTGTCGATTGTACCGCGCGGCCAGGCGCTCGGGGTAACCTATCAACGGCCGGACAGCGATCGTTACAATTACCCGGAAGACTATCTGAAAGGCCGAATTATCGGACTGCTGGGGGGACGAGCGGCTGAAGAGATCATCTATGGAACCAAAACGACCGGCGCTGAAAGCGATATCGAACAGGCCACCCATCTGGCGCGAATGATGGTGACTCGATGGGGCATGAGTGAAAGGCTCGGAATGGTACAGCTGTCGCCGCGAGATAATCCATACCTCAACAGCATGGGCGGCTATGGCGGCGAGAAGCCTTTTAGCGAAGAGACCGCCAAAATCATCGATGCCGAAGTGCTCAGAATCATTGCAGAGAGCCATCAGGAAGCCCAAAAATTGCTGACCAAACACCGAAAGCAACTCGATGCTCTCGCCATAGCATTGATCGAACGCGAAACCCTGGATGAGGAGGAAATCCTCAAGGTGACCGGCCTGTCACCAGCGCCGCCGCTGGCAACCCATAAATTGCCTGTCCAGAAGAAAGGTGGAAAGTAGAACTAATGATCTTTATTAACTCAGTGTCAACTTTAATGATGAGTTGCTGTAAAATGTCTCAGTTTTATGTAAAAAAATTCGCAAAATGGTTGACAAAGCCGTATTAATTTTATATTTTTTCAGAGTGGTTGGTTAGCAAGATCAGGTTGAAAAAAGTGGCAGATAATTCTGCAAATATAAGAGTCTAGTTGTGGTTGGTTAGCAAGATCAGGTTGAAAAAAGTCGTTTTCGTCGGACTTGTACACTACGCGCCGTTGTGGTTGGTTAGCAAGATCAGGTTGAAAAAAGTTTAGACCACATTGTAGTCTTTACCGCATAGTTGTGGTTGGTTAGCAAGATCAGGTTGAAAAAAGTGGAGAGTCTGGCGGTGGACTTGGACGATTCGTTGTGGTTGGTTAGCAAGATCAGGTTGAAAAAAGTCTTCGATCTCTTCTGTCTGTTCTGGATTTTGTTGTGGTTGGTTAGCAAGATCAGGTTGAAAAAAGTACCAACGGACGAGCAATCAAAAGATTATAGTTGTGGTTGGTTAGCAAGATCAGGTTGAAAAAAGTATCCGAACGGCGGAGGAATCCTCATCCCTGTTGTGGTTGGTTAGCAAGATCAGGTTGAAAAAAGTACCGGAAACATTCTCCTGCACTTCCACCCGGTTGTGGTTGGTTAGCAAGATCAGGTTGAAAAAAGTAAATCATGCAAGGGCATTGCGTTCCGCCCGCTGTGGTTGGTTAGCAAGATCAGGTTGAAAAAAGTCGGATCCGCAAGGCGGTGAAGCATCTGGGGGTTGTGGTTGGTTAGCAAGATCAGGTTGAAAAAAGTTTGCCGATTCAGTGCTTGCTGTAATTCAACGTTGTGGTTGGTTAGCAAGATCAGGTTGAAAAAAGTTCAGACCTGCCAGAACGTCGATCATGTGCGTTGTGGTTGGTTAGCAAGATCAGGTTGAAAAAAGTTTCTTCGCTTACCATTACATCACCTCTTTTGTTGTGGTTGGTTAGCAAGATCAGGTTGAAAAAAGTCGGCTGCAGGCACAGGCGCATTCGGATCGAGTTGTGGTTGGTTAGCAAGATCAGGTTGAAAAAAGTCGGCAGCCGGGGGCAACGGCAAGGATGCAGGTTGTGGTTGGTTAGCAAGATCAGGTTGAAAAAAGTTAGAACGACTTTAAATAGGTTCCGCTATCTGTTGTGGTTGGTTAGCAAGATCAGGTTGAAAAAAGTTTACCGCTGATTGAGGTGCTGGCAAAATGGGTTGTGGTTGGTTAGCAAGATCAGGTTGAAAAAAGTTCTCGGATGATCGGCCCTCTTGGGACTCTGTTGTGGTTGGTTAGCAAGATCAGGTTGAAAAAAGTAAAAACTTAAGTCAATCGAGCGGGTCACGGTTGTGGTTGGTTAGCAAGATCAGGTTGAAAAAAGTTTATTATCATCGGATTGTCGCCGAATTTTCTGTTGTGGTTGGTTAGCAAGATCTGGTTGAAAAAAGTTGGCCGGATATACATCGGGCAGATTGCATAGTTGTGGTTGGTTAGCAAGATCAGGTTGAAAAAAGTTATACGGCATTTTGCCCAACTCCAACAAGTGTTGTGGTTGGTTAGCAAGATCAGGTTGAAAAAAGTGAGCAGGTGGGTTTGAACGTGACCGAGCCGGTTGTGGTTGGTTAGCAAGATCAGGTTGAAAAAAGTTGTTTTTGATTCTTCTTCTCCTGCCGAGTGTTGTGGTTGGTTAGCAAGATCAGGTTGAAAAAAGTCAATCCAACTCTCAATTCCTTGTGAATTAAGTTGTGGTTGGTTAGCAAGATCAGGTTGAAAAAAGTTGGGACGCTGACATACAAGGGAACAACGTAGTTGTGGTTGGTTAGCAAGATCAGGTTGAAAAAAGTATGTTTCGGCAGATAACTCTGCGAACATAAGTTGTGGTTGGTTAGCAAGATCAGGTTGAAAAAAGTTCGCGCACCGGCTGGGGTGCTGTGCCTTGTGTTGTGGTTGGTTAGCAAGATCAGGTTGAAAAAAGTGCACGAATGGACACCACGCTCTGGGCGGAGTTGTGGTTGGTTAGCAAGATCAGGTTGAAAAAAGTCGAACATGCCGACACCATCGGCGATGCTGGGTTGTGGTTGGTTAGCAAGATCAGGTTGAAAAAAGTAATGGTCATAGTCTGTGATTGCATACCCCTGTTGTGGTTGGTTAGCAAGATCAGGTTGAAAAAAGTTTTTGTGGCTCAAAGCTTGAGGCTTTTGCAGTTGTGGTTGGTTAGCAAGATCAGGTTGAAAAAAGTCGACGCGGTAAAGGCCATCGCGCTCATTGAGTTGTGGTTGGTTAGCAAGATCAGGTTGAAAAAAGTATAGCTGGCGGAACAGGCCGATGGTCAACGGTTGTGGTTGGTTAGCAAGATCAGGTTGAAAAAAGTATCGGACAGATCGGACAGACCGGACACGCCGTTGTGGTTGGTTAGCAAGATCAGGTTGAAAAAAGTCTTCGGTAGGCAGTCCTTCATCCGATTTAAGTTGTGGTTGGTTAGCAAGATCAGGTTGAAAAAAGTAAACCCAGTTTCTCGAATCTGTTCACAAAGTTGTGGTTGGTTAGCAAGATCAGGTTGAAAAAAGTACCTGGCGAGTTCACGGTTGATGATGTTGAGTTGTGGTTGGTTAGCAAGATCAGGTTGAAAAAAGTGATAATCATCGGATTGTCACCGAATCTTCTGTTGTGGTTGGTTAGCAAGATCAGGTTGAAAAAAGTAAAGGATTCGAGCGCGTGCGGTCAACGACAGTTGTGGTTGGTTAGCAAGATCAGGTTGAAAAAAGTTTCCACTGTTTTTACATCTACATATTCACTGTTGTGGTTGGTTAGCAAGATCAGGTTGAAAAAAGTCGAACAGATGTGGCCGCATTGAGGCTAAAGTTGTGGTTGGTTAGCAAGATCAGGTTGAAAAAAGTGAGCAGTATTGTGACCACACTTCTGCATCAGTTGTGGTTGGTTAGCAAGATCAGGTTGAAAAAAGTCGGCTGTTGGGCGTGATAGCATAACAGATGGTTGTGGTTGGTTAGCAAGATCAGGTTGAAAAAAGTTTAGACCACATTGTAGTCTTTACCGCATAGTTGTGGTTGGTTAGCAAGATCAGGTTGAAAAAAGTACGTGCATTGTAACCACATTTTTTTACTTTAAGTTACGGGTATTTCGCCGCCAGGAAACTGGCGGCGATGTACCTTGCAGCGACTAATCCGGTTCATTTTTTTCAAAACATCTCCAATTGCTGACCACCTGTTGGTGGAGGTACCTCTTTTCGCCTCTCAAAGGACTGAATCTGGCCGAATTGCTTGTCTGTAATCCGCAAAACACTCACTAGACCCTTGGGCGGAAGCATGGCCTTGACCCGCCTGGCATGTATTTCAGCGTTTTCCGCACTGGCGCAATGACGCAAGTAGACGGAAAACTGCATTTGGCTGAATCCATCCTTTAACAAGGCTTTTCGAAAGCGAGTATAATTCTTTCGATTAGTCTGGGTTTGCGTAGGCAAATCAAAAAAAACAACAATCCACATGATCCGATATGGGTTAAGCCTCATTCATCCGATCCATACAATCCTACAATTGCGGATAAACCATCATTTTCTTCTCTCCGTTCAGACAATCTTTCAAAGAAGCGGCGGTTCTTGCAGTAGCCAAATGAAGCGGTTTGGCCTGGCCGTTCATCATGACGCCGATCGAAGGCAATTCTAGAAATCGCTGTTTGATCTCAGGCGTCAGAGCCGTATAATCGATTTCCTCCTCTCGCATCAATTCCCAAACAATCTGATCTACATAGGGCCGGTAAGGCTCCATAACATCATCGGCCAGGGGAAACGGATTATATTGATTACAGTGATGGATCCCCAGCATCGGCAACAACCCTGTGCCGCTAAGCGAACGAGCAACAATCCCTCGGAGTATGGCATAGCCGTAATTTAGCAGATTATTCGGTGGTTTTCCGTCGCGATGTCTTTTAAAATGTCTTGGCTCGAACAATAGCTGCCAATAAACTTTGGCAGCTGCGGCTTCCTGATTGCTAGAATCACCGGACAACACCTGTTCGCTCATGCTATGCAGCGGATGCCCTTCTAAACCGATTTGATCGAGCAAAAACGCCTGATTTTTAATTTTAGCTTTGATGGTTTGCTGCCACAAACGTTTCTTTAAAGGCAACGGAGCCTCGATTTGCGCACGAAACGACGAACTCTGCTCCTTATTGGCGCGCAAGGGCATGAAAATCCCCAGCGGCAGGTGGCGTTCATCGGTCATTATGACCGCGACATTGTTTTCTAAAAGTGATGCCAACGCACCATGCGAAAGGGTTATGCCGTAATGATCGAGGATTAAAAATCCCAAATCCTCGATAGGAACTTTAGATTCCCTTTCCTGCTGAACAATCCGAAGCTGCTCGAACTGAACCCGAACACTCGCCGCATTGCCGATATACACAGTTCTTTTAATCATCGGCAATCTCCAATAAGCCTATATGACTTATTGTGACTTTGATTCCTTGAAGGGTGTTTGGAATTTTCCGCAAAACTCCTGGATCGTCTTGACCACTTAGCGAAATAGTATGATGTCTCAATACAATATTATTATTTACATCAATTTTTTGCACTCGATAGAGATTTGCGGAAATTTCTTTAGGGTCTAATTCATTCCAACTGTCAAGGCTATCCTTGCCAAACAAAAACAGTTCGTTTATTGCAAGTGACATGACAAAAGTTGGGAATTTGGATTCACGAGGATTTTTATCAATAACGGGCTCGCCCATTTTCTTGCGTTTCATCGCCTCGAACAGAGAAACCACATAACCGGTCCGCTTTTGGCCGTCTTTGCTGGCAAATATTTCGATATGATGATTGTTTCCGGGTTCAACGAACAATTTCCTGTCGCTGTAGAGCTGAATCATATTGCTTGCAGGTATTTTGACGCGCACAGATTTGATCGGATGGCCGGTTCCAGCATGGACAAGCGGCTCAGCAAAGGCATCTTTTGGAATCTGAATTTTCTTCTGGCCTGGAGTGATGCCAAAGGCTCGCAATCTTTCAAATACCAGTGCGCGCGTTTCCGGATTGACGATATTCGTCACATTTTTACCGGAAAGCGACGTCAATTGCTTTCTGACGACAAATATTTGCTCTCCGCTCTCGGGATCGACGATACGGCCATAGTTTGTTTCTTCGTGTAATTGCCCACGTACACGATTGCGAAAATGGTGAGAAATAAAAATACGTTCGATCGATTCCTCGACCTGTTGACGAAAACCATTCCACGGCAAAGGGAATCGTGCTTCCTTGACCAAATAGTTCGCATTGTATTTATGATAACTGCTCATCGAATGCAGCATTCGCGACGTCGTCAAGGCAACGACAAAGGCGTCGACCGCATGATGGCGATGGTCATCATTCGACTTGACCAATTCGTTATCGGAAAGAATCGAATTCAATCCCCATAAATATCGCAATTTAGAGGTTGTTCTGCCGTTTACAACATTTACTTTTTTACAAATTTGTCCCAGATATTGTCGAGATTGCCGGGCAATGTAGGCAGAGTCATTTAGCTGGCGATGAAAAAATTCATCGGACAGTTGTTTGTCAACGTCAATAGCGGCAAATTTTTGTAGTTTTCCATGAGCGTTTTTACTTTTAAATTTTCTAACCCGATTCAGCATGAATTCATATTCATCTAAATGTCCGAATGCCTCATAAGGGGTTTGATTGCTCTTCTTCCGATTGTAATCTGAACGGCACAGTGTCTTGTTAGCGAAACTGTCATCGAGACTACGGCTGTAGGGAATGATGTGCTCGATTTCATAACGTCCGGAAAACAAATCGGAGATCGGAATATGATCACCTGAGTAGGGATCGATACCACCGCATTCCTCAAATAATCGATATTTGATAATGTCGTCGCGTCCGGGCGCATTGAATCCATGTTCATTTTCCAGGCGCGTCCTGATTTTTTCATGTTCCTGTTGCCGTTCTAAGTTTTCAAATCGCATCTGTTCTCGTTTTTGTTTCGGCAACTTGAGTTCACGAGCCAATTCAACACGAATGATATCCGGTTTTCCGTAATTCTGTATGAGCGTATTCACCACTTTTTTTAGCTGAAAAAGAGCTTGCTGCACAATCGGATTACGAATATTATCCGGATCGGGCAAATATTCTGCAAAATTCTCTATATTTTCCATCTGGCTTTGATGATAACCGGCATTGGCTGCAGCCTCATCATATCTCACCCCGTGTTCCAAAAAGGGCATTATTTTTTTCATCGCTTTGTGAGACAAATGAGCATAACCATCATTCGGCTTTGATTCCATATTGTTTTTAATCAACTTATCGATCTGTTTTTCATCAAGACCCCAATTTTTCTCCGCATATTTTTTCAGCCACTCATCATCATAAGCAAAATGAATGGTAAACCAAATCTGATATTTCTCTTCTTCAGTCATGGTTTTGAATCGATCCGCACCCCATATTCGGCGAATTTCCGAATAGGTATGATTTCCCAAGATTTTTTCCGTATCCAGATTGATCCATGTTTCGGGCGGGAGTCCCAATACTTTTCGTATTTTTTTGATATCTAAAATCGACGTCTGGTTCAGTTCATTGATCAATGCTATTCTTTCATCCGCAGTCAAGGGATCATTGATGCGTTCATCCACAGTAACCCGAAGTCGATTGACCTGTTCGAGAATTCTAAAGTATTGAAAGACCGGAGAACTTTTCGGCGAACAGCGTTTTTTTGGCTCAAACGTGCAATATCCGACCAATCCTTTTTGACTACGCAGTCGCCGTTGAAAAAATATCACATCTTTTACAAACTCCCTTTCTCGTGCATTCATTTTTTCAGGATAGTAGCGTTCTTGTGTTTGCCACAGTTTTTCAAATTCTTCCAGATACCATTTTCGCAGGGTATATCGGTTTCGTCGTCTCTCCTCATGCGGATTAATGGATGCGAGGTATTCACCTAATGTTTGATACGCTCCGGTCTGCAATTTCTCTCTTGAATAATCGATCCCCAGAGTATTATCACCGCCCTGGAACAACTTGCCATCCTCGTTTGAAGCTGTTTTTCTATTCGATAAAAAACCACGATGCTGATTCAGGTGGTATAAAACTCTTCCTATTTCAAATAGGGTTAATTTTTGTGATAATCCATTTTTTCGTATTTCGTAGGGATCGATCTTAAAGAAACTATTTTCCTCTTCAGGATGCCGAGGAAACATTTCAAGCTTTTGCAGTGCATGCCGAAGCGTATCGCGTCTCATACGAAAGCGGAAATTTTGTCTTCTTATATTCCTCGCCATTCTCCGAACCACATTTTTAGAAACTTCACTGCCGCTGGTATTTCGATTCACACCCTCCTGAAATATTCTTACGCCGGATGCGACAACCGATTGCTTCATATCATCGATCAATGCCCAACCGATAGAATTGCTGCCCAGATCCAGTCCCAGAATCTTTGACATAACCCCTCCTGACTAAAAAATGACTTGCATTTTTCTCAGGAAATAAATATAATAATCTACAAGACAACCTGATCTTGCGTCTGACTTTTCCACAATAAGGAGAATTGTCTCACGCAGGTAACACCATCCTCCGACTTCGGCCGGAGGTTTTTTTTGTCCATTTTAAATAACACCCCAGCCTACTTTATTTTCTATACCTACGAATGAGGTTTTTTGCGTTTATCATACTGTCAATTGAGGCAAAATTTTTGTCAGTCGATGTTCCTATTGAAAAATTGAAAGGCTTAAAAACGGCCAAATAGAGATTGAATTCAGTTTCATCCCTGTCGAACATGGCATACGACCCTAAAAACATCGTCGCTATACAATCCGATTAAAGGGATGCGATTAGTGTTGACCCGTGGGGCAGTATCTGACCCTACGCGCCAACACTTGCGCCTACTGCACCCGACTCAGTTCGTTAGGCGCGGTTATGCAAAATTTTCAATCGGCCACCGCAGCCGCTCAACTGTGCCGGCGATACGCCGCCAGAATGGCCGCAAGAAATTCATCCATATCCGTTTTCCACCAGCGGTTGGAGAAAATTTCCACCTCGTTGAAACCGGTGAAGCCGGTTTGCTCCACCCAACCGCGTATTTGGCGAATATTGATGCACCCTTCACCCATTAAACTGCGATCGTTGAGCAGATCTTCCACCGGCAAGTGCCAGTCGCAGATGTGAAACGCCAGCAGTCGGCCTGCTCGGCCGCATCGTTCGATCTCTTTTTGCAGATCCGGGTCCCACCAGACATGGTAGACGTCCACCGCGACGCCAAGAAAGGGGTGATCGATGAGCTCGCAGAGATCATTGGCTTGTTTCATCGTATTGATTGCCGACCGGTCTCCGGCATACATCGGATGCAGGGGTTCGATGGCCAGTTTGACTCCCAACTTTTGTGCCTGTTCCAGACAGGCAGAGATGCCGTCAAAAATCTGTTGTCGGGAATCAATGAGAGATTGACTTGGATCCGCCCCGCACACCAGCACCACCCAGGGCGCACCGATCGCTGCGGCCTCATCCAAAGCACGCAGGTTTTCCGCGATAGCTTCCTGCCGTTTTCCCGCATTCGCAGAAGGGAAAAATCCACCCCGGCACAGAGACACCACCTGCAGACCCGCGTCGCTGATCAAGCGGCGGCTTTTTTCGAGGCTCTTTCCTTCCAACCACTGTCGCCATACCGTAATCCCGTGGACGCCTGCAGCAGCGTATTTTTCGACCGCAATCTCGAGCGGCCAGGGTTTGGTGGTGATGGTGTGCAAACACAACCGCGAGGTATCTGTCAATTCTGAAACCACCTGCATTCTCCTCCTTGTTTGGCGCAGTTCTGGTCGATGTGCTGATCCAGCGAGTCAAGCGCAAAGCAAAAAATGAACCCTTCAATCTCTCTTGCCGGTCGTCGGTTCAGCGATGCGGCCGTTTTTGATGACCTTTTGGATGCAATTCAGGGTGCCGAAATAGGGAATTTGTGCGCTGTTGGCCAGGTCGAGACAGACCAAATCGGCGCGCTGACCGGGTGCGATTGATCCACGGTCGGCGAATCCCAACAATCTGGCGGGATTGACCGTCAAGGCGCGCAAGATCAGATCCGGATCGGTCAGGCGGTAACGCCACACCGCCATCGCTGCCACCAGCAAAGGCGACAAAATCGGCGACGAGCCTGGATTGAAATCGCTCGACAGCACCAGCCGTTCGGGCATCGACAGCAATTTATGGATTTGCCCGACGTGCTCCGAAAAGGTAAATATTTCAGCGCCCGGGAGAAAGACAGCATAAATGTGTCCGTCATCGATGAGCCCTTGAGCATCGGCGTCGCTCAGAACCTCCAGATGGTCGACATGTTGCACACCCATTTCCAACGCCAGACCGATCCCTCCGATGTCGTGCATCTGGTTGGTGTGCAATCCCAGCCGATAACCAGCTGCTTTGCCGGCCTGCAGCAGTTGCCGGCTTTCAACAACATCGAAGACCCCTCGTTCGACAAAAATGTCGAGCCAATCGGCCAGCGGACGAAAAGCCGGGATCATCTCGTTGATCACCTGATCGATATAATCCTGACGGTTGTGACCGCGCGGCACCGTATGCACGAGAAAAGTCGACACGATGTCGACCGGATGGTCTTGCCGCAACCGATCGATGACGCGCAACATCTTTTCTTCTGTGGCCAAATCGAGGCCATAACCCGACTTGATCTCTGTCGTGGTGATGCCCAACGAAAGCGCTTGATCGAGATGGCGCCAACCGATGTCGTAAAGTTGTTCTTCGCTGGCCGCCCGCACCGCCTGAACCGTGCTGTAAATCCCCCCGCCCTGAGCGAGGATTTCCAGATAGGACGATCGACCGGCGCGCATGTAGAGCTCGTTTTCTCGTGAGCCGGCGAAGACCAGATGAGTGTGACAATCGACAAAACCCGGCACGATGATGGATGTCGAACAGTCAAGCCGTTCGGGTACGAGTCGCTTTTCTGCAGCCAATCGTTCACATTCTGCCAACGGTGCAACCGCTGCGATGCGCTCGCCTTCCACCAAAATGGACAGTCTGCCGCGTTCCTGCGCTACAGCGAAAATTTCCCGTGCATCGACCAGCAACAATCCGGACATAAAAAACCCTTTCTGCTGATCAAGCGTCAAATTGGTTGAGCATGATGGACTTGTCGCGGGCGATTTGCTGCGCTTTTTCGTAACCTGCATCGGCATGGCGGGCGATGCCCAGGCCGGGATCGACGGTCAGCACCCGCTGCAAGCGTTCATCGCGTTCACGGGTTCCGTCGGCGACGATGACCATGCCGGCATGCAAAGAGTAGCCGATCCCGACTCCGCCGCCGTGGTGAAAGCTCACCCAACTGGCGCCGTTTACGGCATTGAGGGCAAAATTCAGCAACGGCCAATCGGCGATCGCATCGCTGCCGTCCATCATGTCCTCGGTTTCCCGGTTGGGCGAGGCGACCGAGCCGCAATCGAGGTGATCGCGGCCGATGACCACCGGCGCTTTGACTTCGCCGCTGCGCACCAGCGCATTCATCGCCAGAGCAAACTCAGCCCGCTCGCCATAGCCCAACCAGCAGACACGCGCCGGCAGTCCGAGATGCGGAATGCGTTGATCGGCCAGGCGAATCCACCGCCCCAACGCTTCATTGTGCGGAAACATCTCGAGCACGAGTCGATCGAGGCGACGGATATCGGCAGGATCGCCTGAGAGCGCTGCCCAGCGGAACGGCCCACGACCTTCGCAAAAGAGCGGCCGGACATAGGCAGGCACAAATCCGGGGTATTTCCAACGGCCGTCTTTTTCACGCATCTCGACACCCGCCAGTTCTGCCTGCGCGCGCAGATTGTTGCCATAGTCAAAGGCCACGGCGCCGCGTTTTTGCATCTCCAGAATGGCGCCGGCGTGTTCAGCAATCGTCTCGAGAGCGCGTTTTTTATAGGCAACCGGGTCTTTCTCGCGCATCGCATCGAGTTCGGCCAGATCGCCGATGGGCACATAGTCCAGCAAGCTGTGTGCTGAGGTTTGATCGGTGACAATGTCCGGAACCACATCCATTTGCACCAATTGCGGGAAAACGACTCCGGCATTGCCGAAAAGGCCGATGGAGAGCGCCTGTCCGGCAGCTTGGGCCTCTTTCGCCCACCTGACCGCTTGTTCAACATCCGCGGTCATGCGATCGCAATAGCCCTCTTTGACCTTGCGCTCGATGCGCTCCGGCCGCACCTCCACATCGATGATCACCGCCTCGTTCATGGTAGCCGCCAAAGGCTGAGCTCCTGACATACCGCCCATGCCGGCGGTCAGAATCAACTTGCCGCGCAGGGAATCGGCATTGAAGTGCTGGCGTCCGGCGGCGGCAAAAGACTCGTATGTGCCCTGAATGATTCCCTGGGTGGCGATATAGATCCAGCTGCCGGCGGTCATCTGGCCATAGAGGATCAGCCCCAGAGCATCGTAACGGTCAAAATTCTCCTGCGTCGCCCAATACGGCACGATATTGGAATTGGCAATGATCACCCGCGGAGCCTGCGGATGCGTGGGCGCGATATAGACCGGTTTGCCCGATTGCACACACAGGGTATGCCGATCATCCAGCTGCCGGAGAATATCGACGATCTGCCGATAGGCGCGCCAGTTGCGGACTGCTCGTCCGCTGCCGCCGTAGACGATCAGTTCCCCTGGATCCAGAGCAACCTGGGGATCGAGATTGTTCATCAACATGCGCATGGCTGCTTCGGTGTCCCAGTTGCGGCATGTCATGGCAACACCGCGCGGTGCAGAGATTGGTTCATTGGGTCGGTCTTCATAGAACATCGGCCGAGTCATAAATGAACTCCTGTATAATCAGCTGATTATGATTTACCTTTTTTGGTCGAAAGTGGATTCCACTTTTTTGACAGCCTCTTCGGTGATCTGATCGACGATCTGCCAGGCTTCTTCCGCAGCGGCCAAAAGATCCTGGCGCAACTTCAGATCATCCAGTCCCGATAAATTGATACGCACGTTGAAATAAGCACCTTTAGCCGCCGTACGAATGGAGAGCGCGCCGACGCCGGCGTCGCTGATCGAATTGACATTGCCTTGCTCCACTGCCGCACGGGCCAAAGCTGCAGCCTGAACACAGCGCTGCAGCACCTGCAGCGGCACCAGGGTCGCCTGGCGGGTCGCTGTCTGGATAGCCTGATCGCGTACGGCCTTTTGCTCGTCGTTTTTCTTCGGCAGTCGCCAGGCGGCCATCACCTGTTTAAAAGCCTCGGTATCCCGATCGACATCGTCGAGAAACGCCTGTTTTAGCAGTTGAGCTTGTTCGCCGATCTCCAGCATTTGATCGGTCACGGCTTCGTAGCCTTTTTTCCCATGCGTCAAGGCAACCGCCATCGACGCCAGAGCGCTGCCGAGCGCCCCGCACAGAGCCGCGACACTGCCACCTCCCGGCGCCGGCGAGGCGGTCGACAGCAAGTCGACAAAAGCATCGACGCGCATCGACACCAGGGGCGATTGACGGCGGATGCGATATTCGATGATCTTTTCTTCGGGTTTGAATGGGTAGAGATCGTCAAGTCCCAAAGAAAGAACCGCAATATGGATGAGTTCCGATTCCGGCACACCAGCTGTTTTGCCTTGCTTTGTCAAATAATGGCGTCCGGCAGCCAAAACCGCCTGCAGCGGGATCAATCCCACCAGTTCACTGCCGGTAACCCGCACTCCCCTCTCTTCCGCCAGACGGCAGCATTCATCAAAAACCAGATGCAGCGGCGATACTTTGTAGTTGATCAGATTGATGGATATCTGGGCGCGGCCAAAATCATCCATATACCATCCCACCGCTTTGACAGCCGGAAAGATCCCTGGTTCATAGATAATCTCGCCTTTTTCATCCCGCAGGATGTTGTTGTCGCTGTCGCGCTTTGCTCTGCCGCGTTCGCGGATGGCAAAGGCAATGTCGCGCGCGATTGCTTCATCGCGAGTGTTGAGGTTGATGTTGTAAGCGATGAGAAATTCGCGCGCACCGATCACCACCGCACCTGAACGCGGATTGAATATCCCAACTCCAAAATCGGGCTGCCAATCGGGATGTTGCAGCTTTTCCGCCAGGCCTTCATATTCACCCTCGCGGATGGTGGCCAGATTTTTTCGCTCTTCGCGCGAAGCGGCAAATTCATAGAGATAGACTGGAATAACGAGTTGGTTCCCGACGCGCCGGCCTAGCTTTACCGCCAAATCCACACACTCATCCATGGTAACGTCAGAAACCGGGATAAAAGGACAGACATCAGTCGCCCCCAGACGAGCGTGCGCGCCGTGGTGTTTGCTCATATCGATCACCTGAGCGGCTTTTTGTATCCCCTGAAAGGCAGCCTCCAATACCGCTTCCGGGGGACCGACGAACGTCATGACGGTGCGATTCGTGTCTTTGCCCGGATCGACATCCAACAACGCCACTCCATCGACATCGCGTATCGCCGCAGCGATCGCTTCGATCTTGTTGGTGTCGCGTCCTTCACTGAAATTCGGCACACATTCAATCAGTTTCATTTCAAGCCTTTCCTGTAAAGCCTTTTTCGGTTACGAGCTGTAGCATGTTTTGTAACGCGGTCTCTCGATCGCGTTCGGGCAAGCTCTAACCAACTCCGGCTGCAGCTGATAGGAAAAACGAGCGAACATCAGCAGGATCTAGCAAGAATGCTGAAGAGCAAGACTCGCAAGTTTAACAAGAAAATGATAAAGATTCAAGAGATTTGCACCAGGCAGATGGGCGAATGCCGCACGCCTATATCAAAGGCCGCAGAACCGACGAAGAGAAAATGCAAAAATTTGGTTAGCTTTGTTTCTTTTTGGAGCGGCTTTTGGACTTGTCTCGATCTGCGGATGGCGGCAAAACCCGTTTTCGCCAGGTATGCACCCCGACGATGTCATGGTCATAGCTGTGGTCATTGGTGTACTTGACCACCAGCCAGTAGCCGATGCTCATCGCCAACACAATCGCAGCGATCGCCAGACCATATTCATAGCTGATCTCGGTGAAATCGACGATAATCACCTTGCGGGCAATCGCCATCATTGCAGTAGCCATGACGATTTTGACGTGAATCACGTCTTCGCGCAGATAGATACTGATGTTGACAAAAATTTCGATGGCGATCAGAATCGCCATGAAGGCACCAAAAGTGGCCAGGATATCATTGATCGTTAAAAACAAAAAAGGCGGATCGACCAGTTTGTGGTACAACAAACGGCCGACATCCAGCACTCCCAGACAGATCACCACCGTCATCAGAACAGCCAGGATGCGCACAGTAAATCTGATAATTGTCCGCAGGTAAATAATTAAAGGTTCGTTCGGGTTGTACAGATCATCCATCAGTAGTCTCCTCGGAGTTCATTGCAGCCGCAGGCAACCCTGCAAACTGCGACAATGCGATTAAGTTCAATTCACCCTTATCAACGCCTGCGAAGGTTTGTGTTATTCCGTTTTTTCATGCCTGATGTTGTTCGAATACAATTCATTGAGGTGTCTGTCGCACCACATTGGTTTTGGCTTTTTGCCAACACAGCAGTCATATTTAAACAGAATTCCACCTTGCCGCAGGCAGAACAAAAATGTATATTGTTCATATCAGCAACAGTGAAAACTAAGCTCATCTATTTGACTACAACGGTTTGCCGGTGTTTTAGCAATCGGTCTGGCAAACGCGAATTAGCCGCATGAATGAAAGGAACTGTCGATGAAAACCGCTTTTACCGCCATCGTTCTGGTCCTCATGTCGACTTGTCTCCTCTTGTCAGCGCCCGGCGATGTTCTTTTGGAGCTGCCAGCACCCGGCAAGTTCTGTTCAGGGTTGGCCTGGGACGGCCAGGCATTGTGGAGCGCAGATGATAAAACCGATTCGCTTTATCGGCTCGATCCAAAATCCGGCACAGTTTTGCGTCGTCTCGCTTCGCCAGGCCATTGGCCGCGCGGATTGGCCTGGGACGGCCGCTATCTGTGGGTGGCAGATCGGGGCGAGAAAAAGATCTTTCAGGTCAATCCGGAAAACGGCTGGATCGTGCGGACCATCGATGCACCTGCTTCCAGCCCAAGCGGACTGTGCTGGGACGGTTCCTGGCTCTGGTTGAGCGATGAAGGGGGCAAGCAGATCTATCGCCTCGATCCACAGGACGGCACGGCGGTGCAAAAATTCGCCGCACCCGGCAACTCTCCCCAGGACCTGGCATTCGACGGCCTCTATCTCTGGTGTGCCGACCGGCTGGAAGACGAGATCACCATGATCGAACCCAGCAACGGGGAGGTTATCCTGATTTGCAGCTCGCCTGGTCCTTATCCGCGCGGATTGACATGGGATGGGCAAACGCTGTGGAACGTTGATTATCAGACCGATCGCCTCTATCGCCTCAAAAGGCAGGACGATGAACGGTTCCGCCTTGGTGAAAAGAGCAAAAAGCGGGTGACGCTTACCCACCAGGTGCATATCGCCGGCAGCGGTGCCTTGTTGCAGCTGGAGGTCGCGGTCGCCATGCCGAAAAATCGGCCGGGACAACTGATCGAAAGATGGGAATCGATTCCCTCCCCCACCCAAAGAATCAACGACCGCTGGCAACAGCCTTTTATCCAATTTTCTACCCGCGGACCGGTCTTTCATCGCACTCTGGAGACGGTGGTGCGCTTTGATGTCGAGCTCGCCGCCATCCGTTATTTCATCTTTCCGGACCGCTGCGGCACGCTCGCCGACATCCCCGACTCGGTCCGCCAGCGCTGGCTGGCCGACGGCAGCAAATACGACTTGAACAACGAATTTATGCGTGAAACCGCACGGCGAGTCGTGGGCTCGGAGACGAATCCCTATTGGATTGCGCGCCGGATATTCGATCATGTTCGCCAGACGCTGGAGTACAAACTTGAAGGGGGCTGGAACAGCGCTCCGGTAGTGCTGGACCGCGGCACCGGATCGTGTTCGGAATACACCTTCAGCTTTGTCGCCTTGTGTCGGGCTGCCGGGCTGCCGGCACGTTATGTCGGTGCGATCGTGGTGCGCGGCGATGACGCCAGTATGGACGATGTCTATCACCGCTGGCCGGAAGTCTTTCTGCCGAATTATGGCTGGATACCAATCGATCCGCAAGGAGGCGATAAAGAGTCGCCGCGGGCGCAGGCGCTCAATATCGGCAACCTGGCCAATCGTTTCCTGATCACCACCGAAGGCGGCGGCGACTCGGAAGTGCTCGGCTGGAGTTACAATATTGCGGAAAAAATCGTCAGCGAGCCGCAGGCGATGATCACGGTCGAGCACTTTGCGGAATGGGAGCCGCTGCCCGATCGATGAGAAGAAAAGATCACAATACACAGCATTCCGTCCCGAGGGCCGAGCCGGCTCGCCGGGCCCAAATAAAAGTTAGATTTTTCTTGCTTTTATAACGACAAACCGGTTACTTTACAGTTGGGTTCTGTAGCCTTTCGCAGAATTCTTGCGGGGATTCCTCCAAAGCCGCAGTTTATGCCAACGGCCTGTAAAGGAACAAATGTGTCGACCGTCTCCAAATACCATTGCCTTTATCATGGCATCACATTCGTGAAATTGATGTTCTCCGCTACCACTCATACAAATGACAAAAGCTGCGATCAGATTTTCTTTTTTGTTTTGAATGACACCACCATTAACTCGTGTCAAGTTGCATTCATTCATGCAATTTGCTTCTGGCATCCTGTTTAAAGACCGGGCAGTGCTCTGCATGGAGGTATCAAGTCATGGCTGACGCGAATAAAATAAATCCAAAATGGCATAAAGAACAGGTCGAAAAATACCTGCAGCTGAAACCGGTCTACGATCGCTACGCCGAGATTCTGATCCAGATTCTGACTGCTGCAGGTGATCTCTACGCACCCCTGGCCATCGTGCAGGCGCGCGCCAAATCGGTGTCGAGTTTTGCCGAAAAGGCGGTTCGCAAAGCGAACAAATACCAAAATCCAGTCGAGCAGATCACCGATCTCTGCGGCGCCAGGATTATCGTTCACTTTCAGGAACAGGTCGATTGGATCTGTCGGCTGATCCGCAAGGAATTCGACATCGACGAGGCCAACAGCCTGGATGTGCGCTCGCGCTTGAACGTGGCTGAGTTCGGCTACCTGTCGATTCACTATATCGTCACGCCCAAAAAGAAAGAAATCCTGGGGGTTAAGATTCCCGACGAACTCAAGGATAAAAAAGCCGAAATCCAGATCCGCACCCTCTTGCAGCATGCCTGGGCGGATATCAGCCATGACCGCATGTATAAAAGTACGATTCAGGTACCCGATAGATGGCGACGTGAATGCGCCAGATTGGCAGCGATCATGGAAAACTCGGATCAATCGTTCGCCAGCATGGCCCAGATTCTGGATGCCTATGCACATAATTTTGCCGCCAAAATGAGCCAAGAGCAGCTTAAAAAAGAAACCGAACTGCTGAAAACCATCCTCGAGAATGAAACGGTTAAAAAGAACAAGCCGCGTATTGCCCTGCGCCTCGCTCAGGTCCACAAAGCCGAATGTGAGTGGCAGAAGGTCATCGACGTCCTTTCTCCATATATCGCCACGAAATGCGAGTGGCACGACCCGATCCAGATCGAGCTGGGACATGCAATGTGCCGGCTCAACCGTCAGACACCTGCCAGCGCCGCCTACCAACAAGGTCAGAAATACCTGCAAAGCGTTGCCAAACCGGATGCACCGATGACCTTGACCTTGAGCGATCCCGATTTGGATGAGATCAATCAGCGCAAGTGCCGGGCGCGGGCATTCTATCTTTTGGGCTATTCCTACACCCGACGCAGAAATGACATCAATTCTGCCTATTCTTGTTTCACCAAAGCCTATCAATTGGAGCCGAAGAATCCCTATTATTTCACGGTCTTTCTGGAATACGAAATTGCGCATCACCGGAACCAGGCGAATCTTGATCTGGTGCTGCCTGCCGTTCTCAGCGCTATCGACCGTTGCCGTGAACACATTTGCATGGAATTGGAACTGCCCAAAGCCTATTTCGTGCTGGGGAAATTGTTCCTGCTCTTGAAAGACACGCAAAAAAGTATCAGCGCTTATGCCAAAGCCATCGATCTGTGCATCAGCAAACAAGTCGTCTGTAAAGAAGAAACCTTCGACAACGAGTTCGAATCTCTCAAGCGCCTGCAACCGATTATTGTAAAAGACGACGAGTGCAATTTAGCAATCGTGACAAACATGTTGCATCTGGCAAAGTATTTGGTATTTGGGGACAGGAATTCGCAGAAGCACCTCGAGAAGGTGGTCAAACGCTCGGCCCGTTTTTCCCAACCGGTAGCCATCATCGCCGGAGGGGCAGAGGAAATGGACAAGACGAAATTTCCGCTATACAGCGGCTTTCTGCTAGAAGCATTGAAAACCTTTCAGGGGACGATTCTCGCCGGCGGAACCACTTCGGGCATTCCAGGGCTGGTAGGCATCAACACCCAATTGGCCAGACACGGGGGAAATGGTCATTACAAACTCATTGGCTATGTCCCGCATAAATTGCCAAAAGGCATAAAAAAAGACCGCAACTATGACGAGTTGATCGACACAAAAAATCAAAATTTCGGCATCCTCGATTTGCTGCAATACTGGATCGATCTGGTCATGAACGGAATTGATCCCGCCAAAGTTATCGTTCTTGGCATCAACGGCGGCCTCATCGCCGAGATGGAGTACAAATTTGCGCTGATGAGTGGCGCCACAGTCGGCTTGATCGAATCCAGCGGACGCGCAGCATCCGGTCTGCTGATGGACAGCGATTGGAAAGACCACAAGCATTTGCTCGTTCTGCCGGAGGAAGCGGAGACGATCTGGGCGTTTTTGAACCAGAAAAAACCCTCCAGCCTGCCTCCTGAGGAGATCGAAAAGGCTGCGCCCAAAGTCCATGAATACTATCGCCAGGAAAGATTTCTATTGGGTACAACCGATGACCCTTCTCTGCTGCCATGGGAGAGTCTGCCCGATCATTTTAAACAATCCAATCTGCAACAGGTCGCTTTCATCGAGCACATCCTTAAGCAGAGCGGGTATGCGCTCCGGATTAAACAGGGTGGCGGTTTGACCAAATTTTTAGAACCAAAG
>Ga0116156_10001662_pt1 | contig 21236 bp, 10 predicted proteins | sample AD_UKC045_MetaG_FD_89891 | JGI IMG/M metagenome (GOLD analysis project Ga0116156, IMG submission 89891) | Active sludge microbial communities of municipal wastewater-treating anaerobic digesters from USA - AD_UKC045_MetaG | ecosystem: Engineered > Bioreactor > Anaerobic > Digestate | place: USA... | reverse complement strand
GAGCAATATTCGATGCTCCCTTATTGTTTGCATACCATCTTAAAAATCTGTTGATCGCAAAATAAACCTGTTTAGGCATAAACCCAACTCTCTCAACCTCATTAATGAATGACTTAAGTAATCTTATTCGTGTATCATTTATCGGAAGTTGTTTCACCTCAGATTTTAAGTACTCACCGAGCATCTTAATTCCCAACTCCTCACCAAATGCATTAAGAATTCCAGAAAAAATGAAGTTATAATACTTCTCAGTTTTCAGGGTTGGAAAAATTTCGAATGTTGGATGAATAAATTGGTTTTCAAATGATTCCATAGAATCTTTAATTGATATGAACTTTTCACGATTTGCAAAACTTACTAATCTTGTTCCTAAATGATAGTCATGCTCAGGTACGTAAAAACACTCTAGGTCAGGATTTGCAATTTTGTACTTATAATTTGTTAATCTTATAAAATTAAAAAATGTTGCCGAACAATTCCAGATATAAAAATACCACAACAATAATTCTTTATCAGTAGCAGCTTGATTATTAATTTTCTTAAATGATTTTCCAAGTTGTCTTTTAACAGTATCTGAAGGAATGTATTTAGTTGTCCACATGTCATGTTCTTCCCAAATCCCGCCAAAATCCTCAACTAATTCAGATAGAAAATATCTTGAACCCGCTAATATCATCCAGTTGATTTCTTCCAATACCAATTCACGTATATTTGGATTGTAAACGGTAATTAAAAGTGAATACGCACCTTGAAATCTTGTCTGTATACTCAATTTAAAGATCGCTCGGTTACTTTCGGTTCTATACACAGAAATAAAAATTCCGGAAGTGACAATATTATTTAAAGATATTTGCACACCATTTGAAAAAAGGAAAACAGCTTCTCGAACAATATTTAATTCTTTCAATGCATTACTAATTTTCTCTCGATATTCCAAATTTACACTTTCATCAAATACTATCACATCAGACCATTTGTATTCTTTTCCAGTATCCGGATCTACGGCAAGCTTGGGATTCTCTCCCAGCCATTTTCTGAATCCAATTCTCATTTGTTTTCTGTTTTGTGCGGCAATAAGTGAGAAGTCCTTATTAACAAAAAGAGTTTCATATTTCGAGAAAACCTGCCTTATGTGAACATACTTGGTTGGATGACTTACTCCATAATTACAAAGTAAAGTAAATAAATGCGGAATTGCAGATTTTTTTATATTACCATCAACCGCAAAAGTTTTAATTAAATTATCTAGAACTTCCTCGATAATTCCTATTTCATTTTCTGACCCATGTTCAATAAAAGTATTAATTAATCCCTGATCAAACAGATTAAATAATTTATCAAGATATTTGTTAAGTAATTCCTTAAACTCTTTTTCTTTTACATAAATAATGACCAGGCCGAATAATTCTCTTAATGTAGTTTGATTACTTATTTCTTTTATTCGGCCTAATAATTCTTTGACGATTTTAAAATAGTAAATATTATCAGTCTCAATAAATTGCTTTAAGAACTTTATACCAAGGAGATTAAATAGTCCATCCCTGGCATATAGAAAAGTAATGGCCGTATGCAGTTGTATCAAGGAACTTTTACTACGATCCAATAAAATCGTTTTCCCATTTTCATAATTTACACTTACCTCTACTTTATCAGTTTCATAAAAATAAGCATTCCCTTTTTGCCTGTCCGCTCTTACCCATTCAGCTAATTGCTCTCCACAAAATTCATATATGCTTTGATTTCCTATCCATAACAATGGATTGGTGATAATATCTTCAAGATTTATCCTGTTGTAAGTTGTCTTATAATAAAAATCACCAGCTTTGACGACATCTGAAAAGTGCGGATGAAGCTCGATTAATAGTTCTTTCCCTAGTTTTGGAACAATAATACTATTTTCCAATTTAATTATATCTTGTTGCAAAAGCCCTTTTTCCTTTAAGAACCAATTTGGTATGTTTACTTCTATATCCCCAAAAATAAGAGTTCGGTAATTTTTAACATACATCTCACTTATTATGTTAATAAAATTTCTCTCAATAACCCATCGCTTTAGTGTATTTTTTGGAGTGATTTCTTCTTTTTCAATTGAAAAGGGGCGTTCAATTAATCTGTAATCAATTATTCTTTCATGTTTCGGTAAAAATTTATTAACGGATACAATTAAACTGGAAAAAAGATCATGCTTTTGATTTTCATCATAATTTGCAAGTTGTGAATCTTCATTCGCATATATTAATAAGGTATTATATGGTCTGTGATCACCAACAAGAAACACTTGTTTAATATACTCACTCTCCAGAAATAAATTTTCTATCTTTTGTGGTGCAACTGTTTCTCCTCTGGAGTTTTTATAAATATCTTTTTTCCTATCAATTATATAATGAAATCCCTCTTCGTCAATTTTCATAATATCACCAGTTGGGAACCAATTATCACCAATGAAAGGTTGTGTTAAAACACCATAATACCCTGCTGTTACATACTGTCCCCTTATCAAGAGTTCTCCTTCGTTTCCTAACTTTGTTTCGATACCCGGAAGGGGAATACCTATACTATCATTTTTATATTTATTCGGTGGAGTCATCGTAATTCCCCCTGTAGCTTCAGTCATCCCAAAACCGCTTAAAAGGTTAATATCATAATTTTGAAAAAACTTAAATACGTCAGATGATAAATATCCTGCTGCTGAAAGTCCCCACTTTAAATTGCCACCTGTAATCTCCTTGATTTTGATTTGTATTTCATTTTTATTTGCAGTTTCCACATCAACTCTGTCACAAATGTAATCATACAATTGTACCCATTTTTTTGGAATGCTTATAAAAATACTGGGCTTTTCTGTTTGCATGAGTTTTATAAGCGTATCAATACTGGAATTATCTGCAAAAATATACTCCGCTCCCCAGAATATTGCTCCCATCATTTCGAAATATCTTCCGAAAGTATGAAAAAGTGGAAGATAAGACAGAAATAAATCATTCCTTCCTATCAGAGGAAGTGCCAGAGCCCTTGCAAATCTCTTTGAAATAATATTCATATTACTAAACATTATTCCTTTCGGTTCTCCGGTTGTCCCTGAGGTATACATTATCGTCGCTAAATCAAAAATGTTCAAAGGATTAATTGATTCGATTGAATTTTGTTTAGGATAATCTTCCTTTATTTCATCGTTTAACAATGGTATTTTTGATTCAGGAATCCCGTTACTAAGGGCAATTACTCTAATGTTCTCATTGTTAACGTATTGTGAGTCCTTGATTTTAGCATATAATTCTTTGGAGGATATAAAGAGCAATTTAGGCTTTGACTGATTTAGTATGAAATTAATATGTTCTTCAGTAATATTCGGTGGTATAATGACATTTACCACTCCGCTATAAAGTGCGCCAAGATCAACAAGTGCCATCTCTAAACAATTTTCACTCAGTATGGCTATCTTAAAATCATTCTCATAATTTTGTTTAACCCTGTAGTTAGCCAGATAAATAGCAATGCTTTTAACTCGTTCTCTGACTTCCTTAAAAGTGATTCTTTCTCTTGAATTCAAACTTTTGATATTGAAAAGGTATGATCCCCCTGATTTGTCTCCTCTGTAATCTATCAACTCTTTTACCCTGAACTCACTTTTCTCTAATAATCCAAAAATTAGCTTTTCCCAATCCTTATCTTTTCCAATCTCCTGAAATAAACCAGAATCCAATAAAGTCATTAAATAATTTATAATCTTCTCTTTGGTTTCTTTTGCCGGGTTATTATAAAGAATTAAACCCTCCTGGTACCTCTCATTCAGAGCTCTTCCCATCTATGGAATTCCTTTGAAAATAAATTCATGAAAAAAGGGTAAAGCCTTCAAATTAAAGGCTTTACCCTCAAAATTAAAACTATTTCCTACTTTTTGAATGCTATCTCCTCTAGCATTTCTGTAGTTAAAGATTTTGGTCTTTCAAGAGCATATCCTAGCGCCCTTGCCCAAATAATATTACTTGCCACGCCAAGTGCTCTACCTACTCCAAACATAACAGTATAGAAGTCATATTCCTTTATTCCATAGTGCCACAATATCACTCCACTTTGAGCATCAACATTAGGCCATGGATTTTTTGCCTTCCCTTGCTCTAATAACACCCCCGGTACAATTCTGTATAATTGGTCAACAAACTTAAATAATTCATCGTCTTTCATATATTTTAAGCAAAACTCCCTTTGCGCTGTATATCGTGGATCCGTTTTACGCAACACTGCATGCCCATACCCTGGTATAACTTGTCCACTTTTTAGAGTTTCCCATACATATTGTCTCATTTCTTCGTCAGTTGGCGTTTTATTACCAATATGCTTCCTTACATTTTGTATCCAATTTAACACTTCTTGATTTGCCAATCCATGCAGAGGTCCACTTAATCCGTTAAGCATACTGCTCATAGCATAGTAAATGTCCGACAGTGCCGAAGAAACTAAATGCCCGATGTGTGCCGAGACATTACCACTCTCATGGTCACTATGTAAAATAAAGTAAAGTCTTGATACATCGTCAAATGGCTCATCAACACCCATCATATGAGCAAAATTCCCTCCCCAGTCAAGATTTGGATCCGGATTGATAATTGTATCAGCTCGGTACTTCATTCTGAATATATATGCGGCAATCTGAGGTATCTTGGCTAACAAATTTAAGGCATCTTCGTATGTCGGATTCCAGTATTCATTCTTATGAATTCCGTTATGATATTCCTTCGCAAATAAACTCTCTCTCTGCATAGCTAAAACAGCAGCACTGAAAAGAGTCATAGGATGAATATCTCTCGGCATTCCTCTCAATAAATCAAAGATATACTGAGGTACTCTGCTCCTTTTCTTAAATTCCGAAATTACATCATCTACATCTTCTTGAGAGGGGATTTCTCCCGTTAGGAGCAAGTAAAAAAGTCCCTCTACATAAGGCATCTCTTTCCCTGCAGGTTTAGGGAGTTTTTCGATTACTTCGGGAATTGTGAAACCTCTAAACCGGATTCCTTCCTGAGGATCAAGATAGGATATATCTGTTACCAGGCTTTTTATATCTCGCATTCCTCCTATAACCTGTGATATTGTTACTTCATCCACTTTCACATCGCCATATTCTTTTAAAAGTCTTTGGGTTCTTGGGCGCCATCCAACGATTTTTTCATGCAATTTCGCTTTAAGTTTACTCATAAAATGCCTTTCAGTTTGAATTATTGATTATTAATTTGCCTTCTTTATGTAAGATGTGAATGAATTTATTATGTCGCAAGTTAGTAAAAAAAAATAATAAAATAAAAATAATTTTGCCTTCAATACCCCAATAATCGGACAAAAAAAAGTAGTATTTTAGGTCATTCTGGAGTGACCTAAAACTCGTTCCTCCTTCGATCCAAACTCGATCACCATAGCCTTTTCATATTTTAGGAATTACCACTAAAAATACGACTACTTCTTGATAGAATACACGCTTTTTTTTATGGGTACAGCCTGGTTATTATCCATTTATTTTCACACTTTTTATATCTAATTCGGTCATGAATTCTGTTTATTCCTCCTTGCCAAAACTCAAATTCTGATGGGAAAATCTTATAGCCTCCCCAGTTTTTGGGGTAAGGAATTTCCTTACCTATGAACTTTTTCTTTGTGGCTCTGAACAAGTCTAATAACTTCTGATAAGATTCTAATTCTTCACTTTGTCTGCTTACAAACGATGAAAGCTGACTTAATCTCGGTCGGCTTCTGAAATAATCCTCCGATTTTTTTAAAGGGATTTTCTTTACAATTCCGGTTATTCTAACCTGTCGTTCAAGTTCCTTCCACCAAAAAAGAGCTGAAACTCTGTTGTTTTGTTCAATTTCTTTTCCCTTTCTGCTTAAATAGTTCGAAAAAAAAACAATTCCTTTATTATCAAAATCCTTCATCAGCACAACTCTGCTTGACGGTTGCTTTTCATGACTAGTTGAAACTATCATCCCCGTCGGTTCGATTATTTCTGCTTCCAGAGCTTCCTTGAACCATAATTCGAACAAGATAAATGGATTTCCTGGCAAAGTAACCTCTGTTAACCGGGAATAAGCGTAATCTTTCCTTATATCTGCAATCAGATTAATTTCTTTTATCTTCATTTATTCTCCTTGCATATGAACTAAGAAATCATTAAAATAGTTTAAGTAATAACTTTAATATAAATACATTTATTATGAAAAAGAAATTGTCAGAAAAAGATAAAAAAGAACTCGAACTTTTTGGAGCTAATGCATGGTATGTAGAATCACTAATTGAAACCATGAGAGAAAATCCGGATTCGCTGCCCGAAAACTGGAAAACTTTTTTCAAATTAGCAATATCTGGGTCAAATGATTTAAATTTGTCCCCTGTATCTGAGAAATCATTAAAATACCCTCAGCCCAAAAACAACGACATGCCGACTCCTATATCAGGTGGTTTTGCTCGGATCGTTGAAAATATGGAAAGTAGTCTTTCTCTTCCCATTGCTCAATCCCAGCGAATTGTACCAATGAAGTTACTGGAAGAAAACAAAATTCTTATTAATAAACATCTTGCGCGAACATCTGACATCAAAGTTTCTTTTACGCATATAATCGCTTATGCGGTAGTACAAGCATTAAAGAAACATATTAATATGAATTCTTTCTTTACTTATGTCGAAAATAAACCCATGCTAGTTAAAAGAAACTATATAAATCTTGGTTTAGCCATTGACATACAAAAAAAAGATGGAAGTAGATCCCTGATAGTTCCAAACATAAAAAACTCGGAATTGCTCACTTTTTCAGAATTTATCAAAAAATATGATGATCTCGTAAGGCGGGGGAGAAGTGGCCAGATTGATGTTACTGAGTTTTTAGATACTACTGTTTCACTTACTAATCCTGGAACTATTGGCACTGTTAGCTCAATCCCCAGATTAATGTTGGGGCAGGGGAGTATCATCTCAACCGGAGCTATTCAATATCCACCGGAATTCACAGGTATGTCATTTAAGACCATCTCAGATCTTGGAATTAGTAAAACTGTCTCTGTTACGAGTACATATGATCATAGAATAATACAGGGTGCTGAGTCAGGTAATTTTCTTAAAAAAATAAACGAACTTCTTTTAGGTGATGACAATTTCTATGAAAATATCTTATCAGATCTAAAAATTCCTTCAATTCCCGTCAAATGGCAAAAAGATTTCAAGTCTAGTAATCTCCAAAATTTTCAAGACTCATCAATTCTTGATAAACAGGCTAAAGTTCTGCAACTAATAAATATGTATCGCGTTAGAGGACATTTAATTGCAGATCTCGATCCGCTGGGTGCAAACTCTGTTTTCCACCCGGAACTTGATCCTTCGTTTTACAATCTGACTCTTTGGGATTATGATAGAGAGTTTATAACTGGTAATTTTTCTGGTATAGAAAAGGCTACTCTGAGAGAAATACTGGATATGCTCCAGAAAACGTATTGCAATAAAATTGGAGTAGAGTACATGCATATTCAAAATCCCGAAGAAAAACTCTGGCTTCAACAAAAAATGGAACCTATAGGTAATAGTGTACAGTACAACGTAGGTATAAAATTAAACATATTAACTAAACTTATTGAAGCTGAAGGGTTTGAGCACTATATTCATACAAATTTTCTAGGACATAAAAGATTTTCCCTTGAAGGATCAGAAACGTTGATTTCTATTCTTGATTATTTATTCAATGTGGGAGCACACACAGAAACTGATGAATTTGTTCTTGGAATGGCTCATAGAGGACGTCTAAATGTTTTAGTAAACCTTATGGGAAAGTCTTATGAATCCATTTTTTCTGAATTTGAAGATAATTATGATCCCGATTCCAGGCAAGGTTCCGGTGATGTTAAGTATCACTTGGGAGCAACAGGATCATTCAAAGCAAATAATGGTAGATTAATTAAAGTGTCTCTTGCTCCCAATCCAAGCCATCTTGAATGGGTAAACCCGGTCGTCGAAGGTATTGTCCGTGCTAAACAAACCAGAAAAAACGATACGGATAAAAGTAAAACAATTCCGGTCTTGATACATGGAGATTCAGCATTTGCTGGTCAGGGAGTTGTGGCTGAAACACTTAATCTTTCACAATTAAAAGGTTACCGGACAGGGGGTACTATACATATTATCGTAAATAATCAGATTGGATTTACCACCAGACCGGAAGATTCTAGATCGTCAACTTATGCAACAGATGTTGCAAAAATGATTCAGGCACCTATAATTCACGTAAATGGTGATGACCCTGAAGCTGCATTATGGGCTACTGAACTAACAATTATGTATCGGCAAAGATTCAATAAAGATGTTGTGATTGATCTTTTTGGTTATAGACGTCATGGACACAACGAAGGAGATGAACCAGGCTTTACTCAACCTTTGCTTTACAGTAAAATAAAAAACCATCCTTCTGTACTTGAACTGTATTCAAATAAACTTATTAAAGAAAAAATTCTCTCTGAGCCCGAGATCTTACAGCTTAGAAAAAAATATGATGCTAAATTAACAAAAGCTCTTGAGAGAGTAAAAGCGAAGAGACAGGAATTCAAGCCTGATACACCTCTGGCTGTTCGAAAAAACCAAATCGTTTGCATTCACAATGATGAATATGGCGTTATTGATAATAACATTCTGAATGATATCGTAAGTAGATCAACTTCAGTTCCTGAAAAATTCGCATTAAATCCAAAACTTGAAAAATTCCTTGAGAAACGAAGAGAATTTCTTAATGAAAATTCTTTTGCTGATTGGGCATTTGCAGAGTATCTGGCTTTTGCCACATTACTAAAAGAAAATATTCATGTTAGATTAAGTGGTCAGGACAGTGTTAGGGGAACTTTTAGTCAACGCCATCTTGGATTGACTGATATCAATTCAGGTGAAATTTACGTTCCTTTGAATCACATGTATCCAAAACAAGCCCAAATCGAAGCTTTGGATAGCTCTTTATCAGAAGCAGCAGTTCTGGGGTTTGAGTATGGCTATAGCACTGCGGATCCACTTACACTCGTAATTTGGGAGGCACAGTTTGGTGATTTTGTTAACGGAGCACAGGTAATTATCGATAATTTTATTGTTTCAAGCAAGGAAAAGTGGGATGTTTCAAGTAATCTGGTTCTGCTTCTTCCTCATGGTTTCGAGGGGCAGGGTCCGGAGCACTCCAGTGCAAGGCTTGAAAGATTTCTTATTCTTTGTGCGCAAGAAAATATTGAAGTTTGCTATCCTACATTGCCTTCACAATACTTTCATTTATTAAGAAGGCAAGTATCAAAATCGACACTTAGACCATTAGTTATTATGACTCCAAAGAGTATGCTTCGGCTTCCGGAAGCTAAATCTCATAAATCTGAATTCATTAACAGTAAATTCAGAGAAATTATTGATGATCACCATATTTCAAACTCAAAGGATATTAATCGTATAATCCTTACATCTGGAAAAGTCAGTTATGATCTCTTTGCATTTAGAAAAATAAACAACATTTCCGATACCGCAATATTAAGGATTGAACAATTCTATCCAATAAATGTTGATTATCTGAAAGAAATTATATCTAAATATTCGAATGCGAAGGAGATAGTTTGGGTTCAAGAGGAACCACAAAACATGGGGGCATGGAATTTCATTAAGGATTTTATATCGCAAAGCAAAAAAAACAATCAAACTGTTAAATATGCAGGTAGATCTGCTAGTGCTAGTCCGGCAGTAGGATCATATAAAAAATCTGTACATCAGCAGGAAATGTTAATTACTGACGCTTTTGCAAAAAAGTGAAATAATAAGTATCGGATAATGGGTATTATGTAAACATATGAACACAATACCTTATACTCCCTTTGATAGTATTAATATCACAATTACTACAATGATTAATAGAATCAGGTTCTTGTAAATTGTGTTTCTTGGTTTTATCCTATTTCTTTCAAAACCAATCCGGATTTTTCTTTTCCTCTTTTCTTCTTCATCCTTTAAAGGATCGTAAAACCTGGGAGTAAATTCAAAATTCCTGTGTTTAGGTTTTTTCATGAACATTTTATCCACTCTCTATACTTTTATTTTTAATGCGTTTTTTAACACTCTTATCTCAACTTTAATCCCATTCATACTTATCACTTCTCCATCAGTATGAATATAATTCCCTGGATCTAATTGTATTGAACAACTTTCAAACTTAGAATAATTTACTATTTTCATCTTGGTGTGTTTACCAAATATTGCAATCGGAAGATAAAACAATATTTTTAATCTGTTTAAGTAATTAATTATGCTCAAATCCAATTTCCCATCATCAACTTGTGCAAATGGCAGCAATTTAAACCCTCCACCAGAAGTTTTACCATTTCCTATTGATACCATCATTGAATTAAACCTGATTGATTGTCCGTCAATATGACCACTAAGTCTTGAGTTTGAATAATTTCTTAATGCACTAAAGGCAGAAGATAAATATAACAGAAGTCCTTTTAATTTGGTGTTTTTATTGCTAAAGTGAGCTGCTAATGCATCAAATCCTATACCACAGCTACTGCAGAATATCTGTTTGACACTTCTGTTTTCATCGTCGGTTAATACAATCTCTCCCAAATCTATGATCCGGTATTCATCATCCTGGATTCTCTTAATTAACTCTTCAATATTGTTATTAATATTTAGTTCTCTCGATAAATCGTTTCCTGACCCAATTGGGAATATATCTATAATTGGTGAAGAATAAGGCCCTAATCCATTAACTATTTCATTTATGGTACCATCTCCTCCACATATAATTAGCTTGACCAAATCCCCTTTCAATGATTCTGCTATTTTTCTCCCCTCTCCTTTTGATTCTGTAAAATGAATAAAAGCATCAGGATATTCCGTGTTTAATCGATCTATTAATAAAGATATCTTTCGGATACTCTGATTCTTACCGGCTATTGGATTAATTATAAAATGTATATCCATAAATATTTATATTATAATAAGTTATATCTTAATATTAACATAATACATTAACATATGTAACTGGATCAAAATTCTGCAAATCTGTTATTCCTTCCCCTACGCCTATATATCGAACAGGAATTTTAAGTTTTTTAATAATCTGAAATACAACGCCACCCTTTGCTGTTCCATCAAGTTTTGTTATTATTAATCCGGTAATTTTTGTAGTCTTCATAAATTCTTGTGCCTGTATCAACGCATTTTGTCCTGTTGCTCCGTCAAGTACTAGAAAAATTTCATCGGGAGCATGAGGAATCAACTTTGAAATAACTCTTTTAATTTTACTCAGTTCTTCCATCAAATTTGATTTATTATGCAGTCTTCCTGCGGTATCAATTATGGCAATATCATGCTTCTGGCTTATTGCCTTTGAAACTGTTTCATAAGCAACTGCGGAAGGATCACTTCCCTTTTCTTTCGAAACAATTTCTACATTGGCTCTATCTGCCCAAATAGTCAATTGTTCATTTGCTGCAGCTCTGAATGTATCAGCTGCTCCAATAATTACCGATAATCCGCTTTGTCTGAAATTATAAGCTAGTTTTCCAACTGTTGTGGTTTTCCCGACTCCATTTACCCCAACAATCAATATTACAAATGGTTTATTGGATTCTATATCTGGTGTATAGTCGAAACTTTCTAAATTATTCACACTGAGATTACTTACTAGTGCTTTCTTAAGAATTTCTATCATCCTTTCTGTCGATCTGTCCTCCTCCTTTTTCATTCGTGTTTTTAGATCTTCAATGACTAATTCTGTCATCTCTACTCCCAAATCGGCAGAAATTAAAACTTCTTCTATTCTGTCTATGAATGTTTCATCTATTATTGCCTTCCCTGAGAAAGTTTCAGATATTTTATTGACTATTTTTTCTCGGGTTTTGTTAAGTCCCGTTTTTAATTTGTCGATGTTAATATTCTTAAATAATTTCATGTTTTCCTTTTAAGATTTCTATCGCTCTTATTCCATAAGCAACTAATGATATTACTATCATTCCCATCGTAAGTAGATATACAGTTTGAAAGTATAGGTTTTCTTGACTAACTTTGAGGGTTATCAGTACCAATACCAGAGCTATAAAAGTTACTGTCACTTTACCTAACATGTTCGATGGGATAACTTTCTTAACTTTTGCCGACACATATATACCCCCTAGAAATATCAGAATATCTCTGCCAATTATCATATAAAAGAAAAGCGGTGATATGAAACCGATTAAATATAGCTTGAACGTAATTGACGCTACACATATTTTATCTGCCAATGGATCCAGTATTTTTCCCATCTCACTGATTTGGTTAAACTTTCGGGCGAAATATCCATCCAGAAAATCAGAAATAATTGCTAATAATACAATTAGCATTAAAAACAATGGACTGTCCCCTTCTTTTATGCCATCTAATAAAAACCAGAAAGGAATGGCTAAAAAAAGCCTGATTAAACTTAATATATTTGAAATTGTATAAAATGAATTTTTCATTTAACTACTGCAATTTTACCTATTCTGCTTTCAATTTCATTATTTTTCTCATCTCGCATTACCATCCTATAGATATATATCCCGGAATCTATTTCTTCACCTGTTTCATCCCTGAGATTCCATGTATAACCACCATTTCCGTCTTTTTCACTCAGGTCAATTACTTTATTACCGGTTAATGACCAAATTGAGATTTCAACAAATCGTGGTAAATTGGCGAAAGTTAGCCCGTTTCCTCCGGAGATTCTTGCTGGACTTGGATAAAAATATACATCCGTTAGATTGGAAGCAGTTCCGATCAATACTAGTACACTACCGGAATTCTCCCTTATTTTATGTGAACCACTTTCAACACTCGAAAATATATTCTTTAATTTTAATCGGTATTCAATACCAACGGATCCAACTGGCTTTCCCTCTGATAGATCAAGAAGAATCTTAGCTGGATTATCCGATGTTGTTCTTATACTACTGATTGTATTTGTGGGAGTGAATTCATAATTGCCTACATTTTCAACTGATGCGGCATCCACCGGTTTATTAAAAATAATTTCTATTAATTTGGGATTAACAATCTTAAAAGATTCAACAAAAAACTCTTCTGAAGAGGTTACTGCTGAATAATCAAAATAAAGTGAATCCTTTTTTACCGGTGAATTATATGCGTCAAATAACTCCCTTATGTAAAATACATATTTTCCGTTTGAAGGAGTTTCTTTAAAAGTAATTAAATAAGAGAACTGATTATTCGGAGTTATTGAATTGATTTCAACATACATATTTGTAATTCTATTCTTAATCAAAAAACACTCAAGATTTAATATAGTAGTATTTATTGGAGCATCGAAATATGCAATCAGGGAATTATTATCATTCACATAAATCTGCTTCAGTTTTGCTGGTGTGTGATGAAACACAGTAGCAGTATTACTAAAATCGGAGTATCTGACTTCATTCAATATATTGTACGATTGTACCTGGTAGTAATAAGTAGTATTTAATGAAACACCATTATCAACATAATACATATTTTCGACACTATCAATCTTTTCATAATTGAGTGAATCAATTCCTCTGTATATAATAAAAGAATTCTGATTACCTACCCATTCAAGTCTTACGCTTAAAGAATCAATGCTGAATCCCGCAACATTATTAGGAGCTTGCGGTTTATCCAGCGTAGTAAATTCATAGAACCAGACTCCATCAGTTTTAGGAAGTGCAATTTCCTTAACTCCGTTCTTATTTAGATCAGTAACTAATATACCGTCTGAATTCACTCCTTCATCGTAGAAAACTAACTGCTCTTTATTCCCTTTCATTTTCAAAATATACGAATATGGGAACATAAAAAGAATCAATTCATCTTTGTTATCATTGTCAATATCTGCAAATTTAATCCCGTTATCCGCTTGTTGAAAAGCACCTTGAAATTCGGATGCTGGATCAATAAAAGCCCTTGTTGTTAAATCAAAATTTGAATCAAATACAACAAGCAAATGATAACTGGCTATGTCTATCTCTGGGATTGAGTGAAGTAGCACTGCAATTTCTTTCTTACCGTCTCCGGTAAAATCTCCTGCTGTAATATATGCTGACGAAGAATAGAATCCGGTATTCAGTTCAATATAAGGAGTGAATTGATTATTAGGAAGAATCTTAAAACTAAAAACATCTCCGTCCGTATCCACTAACCATAGTTCATTTATTCCATCACTGTCAATATCGGTTACAATCCCATTCGGTGAATCAAAATAATTCCCACCAAAACCTTTTTTTGTGAAATTCTTTAACACTGCTGTTTGTGTTAAACTCAAATCATTATTCGCTCTGTATATTGTAAGCGTAGTGTCACTTGATACCGTCACAATTTCAGTTTTTCCATCCTTATCAATGTCCTTAGCCATTACAGGCCAGAACATTGAGTCTTCTTTCTTGAATTTTTGACTTAGTTTTGATGAGTTATTTGCGTCCTGTTCAAGTATATAACCATAATAAAACCAATAACTTAGTAAATCTTTCTTTCCGTTATTATTAAAATCACCATAATCTTTCGGAATTTTCTCGCTTAGCGTATCAAGCAAAATGAATGAATTATTTTGATATTTATAATGCTTTGTAACTTTGCTGTTTGTGTTCTCCCTGATCAGGATCTCATCGTTGAATTCTGAAGTAAAATTAACCGGTTGATCAAAAATAATTCCCGGAGGAAGAGAAAATGGCATTTTTGTTTTGGGTATCTGGTAAAATGTTTCCTCAGTAGCAATTACAAAATTAGCACCCGAAGAGTCTCTTAAAATTGTTTTAAAACCTGCTAAATTTTCAGCCTCGAAATAAACCACATAACTGGTATTAGCCTTTGCATAAAATTTCGGAATGAAGCCGTAGTGGAGCTTTTTTACAAATTGATTGTTTGTTGTAAATCCATCAAGTGTTACATATCTGAAATCTGGCTCCCATGTGGTTTTATAATACATCCTAACTATAGAATTAGTACTTGTATATACAGCAGCTAAAATGTTCGGTTTTTCACCGTAATAAGCCGGAACCAGAGAAATAAGCTCAACTGTGGGACTCGTCCGGATAATATGAAAACAAATCCGTTCCTCAAGAGTGCGACCATTTACTTGCGTTACCACTATCCTGAGAGTATAAACTGTATCTTTTACATAGGAGTAGTAATCCTTTATACTTAGATTAAATATTTTGGAATTTGATACTTGATTTTTAGCGTTGAATATTAAATTTTTCCATGACTTTGGGTTTAGTCCCTCCCCTATCTCGAGATCATATTTCTCAAAATATGGCGACAGAACTGAAGCTATTATTGAAATCGTATCCTGATTTGTTGCGAAATCCATTGTAGGATAATGAAACTTTACTACTGATGGGGCTAGCACTGTTAGAGCTCTGTTTAAATTAAGCCTTCCCGCTCCGCTTCTTAAATCCCAGCCCGCCTCACCTAAATCATCCGAAGTCGATTTCAATATTTGCCTTACCTCCTCATTAGTGAAATCCCCTAAAGATAACACTAATGAGGCAGCCGCACTAATAAAAGGTGCTGCTGCTGAGGTTCCGTTAAAATTAGAATATTTCCCGTTTCGTATTGTAGTCATTATTCCCGTACCAGGCGCAACCATATCTAATGTACTTCCCCAATTAGAGGACGATGCTACATAATCCTCAACCGTTGAATTCCCAATAGATATAACTTCTGAATAACCAGAAGGATAATGGGGATTTGATGAAGTGGAGTTGCCTGAACTTCCTACAAGCACAACATTTTGGCTGTGTGCATACCTTATCACATCTCTTAGCACATACGAAAAAGAATAATCGCCAAAACTCATGTTGATCACTTTTACCCCCATCTGAACAGCATACAATATCGCTGCAGCCACATCATCTTCCTCACCATATCCAGCTGGATCAAATGCCCTGAGATTCAATATTTTAATATTTGGTGCAACTCCTGCAATACCCATTCCGTTATTAGTCTGAGCTCCTATAATTCCACTAACTGCAGTTCCGTGACTGTAAATGTTTTCATCCAGCGGAATATTATCCCACTTCAAATAATCTCCCCCTGTCGGATCAAATGGAAAACCAACTCTGTCTGTAAAGTCCCATCCCATATAGTCATCAACAAATCCGTTATTGTCATCATCAATCCCATTAAACCTTTTATCGTTTCCTGAATTGTCAACACCGCTTTCTCCTGGATTGTAAAAAAGTTTATCCACTAAATCGGGGTGCAGAAAATCGACCCCGGTATCCACAACCCCCACAATAACAGAATCGCTTCCTTGTGTCTTATTCCAGGCCGTGAATGCATCAATTTTTGTAAGCGCCCACTGTTGCGATATCAGACTGTCATTTGGAATATTATTAATTTGAAAAACAGAATTCCGTTGTATGTATTCAATATCCGGATTTTGCTTAATGATTAGATCAAAATCAATTTCTTTAATATCATTTATAAATTCAATTTTTACTATTCTGTTAATTGAAGGGATATGTTCAGAAACTCCCTTCGCCAGATACTCGAAACTTTTTATATTATTCTCTTCAATATTAATATTACTGTAATCCTTAAATGGTCTTGAATCTCGGATCCTGTTTCCTATCTCGCTCTGAGTAACTGTTTCCCTATATTTTAACAGATAAACTGACTGTGGATACAATGATATTGTAACATAAATCGAAAGGAGAATAATCAGCCTAAACTTCATAGATATCCTTTGTAAAATTAGTGTCTATTGTTGTTGGGTAATCACCGGAAAAACATGTAGTGCAATAGTTATCTGCGATATCATCTTCAAGAATAGTGATCAGTTCCGGTATTGTAAGATACTCTAATGAGTCAACTCCCACATATTTCCTGATCGCTTCAATATCTCCATTTAATCTGTGCGCAATTAATTCTTCCCTGGATGGAAAATCCATACCATAATAACATGGATAAAGTATCGGAGGTGAGGAAATTCTGAGATGAATTGATTTTGGTTTCGCTTCTCTTATAAGATTGATCAATTGAAAAGAAGTTGTACCTCTGACTATCGAATCGTCCACTACCACCACAGTTCTGTTTTCTAATACACCTTTTACCGTATTGAATTTTATTCTTACACCAATTTCCCTCGACTGCTGGCCGGGTGAAATAAATGTCCTTCCAATATAATGACTTCGTATTAATCCTAATTCATACTTCGCTTCAATCCCCATTTTTACTAGCTCATTTTTATAACCGAGTGCTGTTGTGTTTGAACTGTCGGGCACGCTTATCACTGTTACCTTCCCCCCGTCCGGTTCAATTACCGGATGCTTCCTCGCCAGTACTTTACCTAACCTTCTCCTCATCTTGTCCACATTATGACCAAATATTTTACTGTCAGGTCGCGTAAAATAAATATACTCAAAAATACATTGTCGTAGTTTTGGTTTGGGTTTACTATACTCTATCGAGATTATTTCATCTGATGACTTAGCACCATCTGGAATAATTACTAATTCTCCCGGATTTACATCCCTTATATACTCTGCATAGTTTATGTCAAGTGCACATGATTCAGATGTTATAATATAAGATCCGTTTTTCTTTCCTATACATAATGGTCGGAATCCAAATGGATCTCTGGCTCCGGCTAACATTGTGTCAGTTAATATAACCACCGAAAAAGCACCATCAATTTGAGACAACGCATCTATTATCTGTTTTTGTTGTTCATCAAATTCGCTCTTTGCTATTAGATGTAAAATGACCTCAGTATCACTTGTTGTTTGAAAAATAGCCCCTTCCTTACTCATTCTTTCTCTCAATACCGAGGCATTTGATAAATTCCCATTGTGCGCCACCGCTAAATGACCCATATGATAATTCACTAAGAAAGGCTGTATATTCTTTCTGCTCCCCTCACCGCTCGTCGAGTATCTGTTGTGTCCAATACACGCATTCCCGTTCAACACCTTGCCCCATTCATCAAAGTCGCTGAAAACTTCCGAGACAAGCCCCTCCCCTTTAATAATGCTGAAAATCATTTTACCATTAGCATCTTCTTTTCTTGAAACTATACCCGTGGCTTCCTGTCCTCTATGCTGCAATGCATGTAGAGCATAATAAGTTATCAGAGGAGCCTCAAATGAATTGGTTACGCCAACAATTCCACACATATCTTGATAAAAAATTTTTAGAAAAACATTTATTTAAATAATAAATGTAAAGATAATAATGGTAAAGTAAAAGAGGGAAATATGAATCTGAAAGGGTAAAAAAAATCCCGAATTTAATCGGGATTAATCGAGGCGCCGGTCGGATTCGAACCGACGAATAAAGGTTTTGCAGACCTTCCCCTTAGACCGCTTGGGTACAGCGCCATATAAAAAAACAAATCCACTCAATTTGAATGGATCTGCTAGAGCGGGAAACGGGACTCGAACCCGCGACATCAACCTTGGCAAGGTTGCGCTCTACCAACTGAGCTATTCCCGCATAAAACATTGCTTATAATGAAGTATTTACCTTCATACTATTGCAAAAATATTAGAATTAAGAGTTGAAATATAATAGTTTGCTTCAAATTGTGCAAATAAAAAAATGCGGGATAAAATTCATTTTTCCCTTGTATCGTCCAAAGTATAATCACTACAAGTAAAAGAAATAAAACGATTAAATCGTATTTATTAAATTTTGCTGTCTGCTCTACTTCAGTTTTCATAAGATTTAATTGGTTTTTTATTTAGAGACCTTATTTATTCGATTATGAAATTTAAATAAATAAAAGGTACCAAAAAATGGGCGAATCGCCCATTTTTTCACTTTTCTACTCATTTCCTCCCCTTCTTCCTTCGATATGAATACGTAGTGAATACGTAGTGAATACGTACTAAAGCCGTGGTGAATACGTACTTACATCGATCTAAACTCACTTAACCTATGCTTTCTGTACAAATTATTCTTTTTAGAAATATGCTCTCTCTGAACCAAGATTTGAACACTGAAACCGTCCTAAGCTGAAAAAATCCTTATGATCCGGACTCCTCGTTAACTAATTCACATTATAAATAAGAAGTTTCTCAGAAAGATTAAATAGCTTATCCGATCAATGAAGAACTAGTTTTTAGTAGTTTGAAGTTAATTCAATAAAATATAATATATCATTTTCTTTTTTTACTTATTGCACAAATAAAAATGAAGCAGTCACAGGAAAATGATCACTGAATCCCCCTAAGTAATTAGAACCACCATAAGTAGGAAATGGAGTCCCTTTATATTTTCCACTATAAGTCTGCAACCATCCGGGATTAAATATTTCAAAACTTTCTTCAATATACTTAAACTTTCCTCTTATCATATTTGTCGATACAATAATCTGATCTAACATATTCCATTGATCTTGGTATTTATAGGTTCCCTTTCCCTGTTGATCTAGTTTAGTGGCAAGGTTAAATAATTGAGGATCATCATAAATATCCGTCTCTTCTTCCTCTCCAAAAAATGAAAGTGCATTTAAGTATTCTGTAATTGAGATATTGTCAGGTTCATCGTTAAAATCTCCCATAATTATTACGTTTGCTTCTTTGTTTTCCGAAAAAAGTTTATTGACATTCTTTCGCAATACCTTTGCGGCTTCAATACGGTACAACTCCGTTTTATTATCTCCCCCTCTTCTTGAAGGCCAATGATTTACAAAAACATTTATAACCTCACTTGAAACAGAACGCTGAAGTTTCACATGTAAAATCATTCGTGTAGGGTACAAATCAGCAACAGGTGGTACTGTATCCCCTGACACAGATATCAATATCAACTTTTCAGGTTTATAAATCAATCCAACATCAATGCCCCTGCCATCAGGCGATTCCTTATATGCTAATCGATACCTGTCCTTTCCGAAATATTCATCAACCCAACGTTGCGCTACAGCTTCATTTTCACTTTCACAAAATCCAAGAATATCGGGATCCTTTCCATTATTCATTTCACTAACCACCCTGGTAAGATTTGCCATTTTCTTTACAAGTCGCTCCTCTGTCCATTCCTTTTTCCCTCCGGGAATATATTCTTCATCAATTTTTTCCGGATCATCGAAATTATCGAATAAATTTTCCAGATTATAAAAAGCCACGAATAAAGTATCTCCGCCTTTGAACGTTGTACAAGCTGGGATATTGATTACACATATTATAAAAAATAGCAACAACACTTTTACTTTCATTTTAATTTCCTTTATTATAATTTTTTTTCCATGCATAATGTATGGTCAGAAATAGCGAGCCACAAAGAACCAGCATAAGTGCTCTTGCACCCCAGATATAAGGAACGTTTTCCGGTAAAACATTTTTCATTAAAAGCGTGGGAAGTGCATTATCCACGAACCACCATATCATAATTATCAATAGAATAACTGGTGTTATAAATTTCATTATATAATAAAATATCCTTGGTATTTTGATGTCTCCCCCTTCATTCATTTCCTCCCAGGCTAGATTGCTGTCGAAAATCCACATGAAGAGAATTGTCTCTAATAAAGCAAAAACAACTAAACCAAATGTTCCTGCCCAGTAATCAAGTTCATCAAGAAAACCATACTTTAAATAAAATATTACGAATTGTACTGAGATAAAAACTACCGAAGCTAGAATTGCTACAGCTTTTTTTCTGTCGAATTTAAGCTCATCTTCAAGAAAAGCGATTACAGGCTGTCCCATGGCAACAGAACTTGTTATTCCCGCAAAAAATAGTAGTAAGAACCATATAAAACCAAAAAAATGACCAAATGGGATTTGCTCAAAAATAAGTGGCATGGAAACAAAACCTAAGTCAAATGCTCCTCCCATGGCAATTTGAGTGGTCATTGTAATCCCGAAAAATGCAACTGCTGCTGGAATTGCAATTGACCCACCCAATACAACTTCCGCAAATTCATTTGTTGATGCCGTTGTTAAACCTGAAAGAGCAATATCATCTTTTGGTTTCAGATAGCTGGCATAGGCCTGGATTGTCCCCATCCCAACAGAGAGAGTAAAGAAAATCTGACCGGCAGCAGCCAGCCACACAGAGGGTTTTGCAAGCTCTGCGAAATTTGGATTCCACAAATATGCGAAGCCCGATGCAATGTTTCGGTCAGGAAAATTAGGATCTGGTGTTCCTAATGTAATTACCCTTATTGCTAGAATAATAGCAAAGAAAAAAAGCAAAGGCATCGCTATTTTCGCTAATTTCTCTATCCCTTTGCTTATTC
>Ga0116156_10001658_pt1 | contig 21281 bp, 15 predicted proteins | sample AD_UKC045_MetaG_FD_89891 | JGI IMG/M metagenome (GOLD analysis project Ga0116156, IMG submission 89891) | Active sludge microbial communities of municipal wastewater-treating anaerobic digesters from USA - AD_UKC045_MetaG | ecosystem: Engineered > Bioreactor > Anaerobic > Digestate | place: USA... | reverse complement strand
GGGGATTATGATCTTTTCTTCAAAATCCATAGCGCTCTGGCCCATGTATGTATAATAATCCGGTGAATTTTCCCAGTAACGGTGAATGGAAAGGTAATCGATCTTGTCGCCCAGCCCGGTCAATACTTTGCGATTCCATTCCACCCATTGACCGGTCGCTTCATAGTACGATGAACCGGAAGCCACCAGTTTAATGGTGTTGTCCACCGATTTCATCGCTTTGGCCGCTTCACGGGCGATTTTCACATAGTCATCGGCGTTTTTATGACCCAGTTCCCAGGGCGCGCCGTCTACTTCATTGCCAAGGTCCCATATTTTTATGCCGTACGGTTTGGGATGCCCGTTTTGGGCGCGCAAATCGGAATAGTAAGTGCCTTTCTTATAATTGCAATACTCAACCCAGTACACAGCATCCTGGATGGTGGCCAGGCCGAGGTTGACGCAAATTATATTTTCGCTGCCGATAGATTTGTTTAACGCAATCCATTCATCCGTACCGACGTGATTATTGTCCACGCCGCTCCAGGCCAGGTTAATGCGCACCGGGCGCTGTTCCTTTGGACCAATGCCGTCCTGCCAGTTATAAGCCATAACAAAATTACCGCCCGGCCAGCGCATATTGGTGATTTTGAGTTCCCGCATGGCGTCGATATAATCTTTTCTGAACCCGTTCTCATCGGCAAGGGGAGAGGAGGGATCGTACAACGTTCCATACAGGGTATTAAAGGTAACAGAATCCGCGGCGCCCATTCTTCTGCCGCTAAAGCCGATGGGTTCCATAAAGACGCCGTAAATTTTAGGATCGATCTCGCCGATCGTCCGGTCCACATCAATTTTTATTTTTGCTTGCTGAGCAAACAACACAAGTGGAAGAGCAAGCAGTACAACAACCAAATATCTTTTCATAACGACTCCCGATAAATGAATGACTCCAAAAAAATATTACTCAACTGTTATTAGTGTTCAAAAACTAATTATCTGCTTGCTTAAACGGTTCGGCGGTGGTTCTGAACCAGTCGAAATCAACGTATCCGCCGGTGGTTTGAGTGGCGTAATTAAACAGGCAGAATTTATTGCCGGTAAATATTTTCAAATTAAAGCGCATTTTGAGATCATTGCCGATCTTTACAAAAGTTTTATTATCCGGACTGTATGAGAAGAAAGCAGTGCCGGTGCCCGGCGCCTTCTTGCCATCAGGATATTGTGCGGCGCCGGAGCCATAAATGGCGCTGGTGCGCAAATAGATGGTTGAGCCTTGCACCGCCGTCGAGTCGATGGTTACGCCGTTATTGACCATGATGATAAAGTTTTTGCCATGCTCTTTTTTAATACCAATATAGGCATAGGGGTCCTGAAATACCGCCAGCCCGGCAATGTCTCCATCCTGCATTTTGCTAAAATTAATTTTGGTTGTGGCAATTGAAGCCAGGGTATCGGAATGCCAGGCAAACATCCGTTGCGTCAGGGTATTGCGGGCATCGGGTAAGCTTGCAACAACTTTAACCGTTTCAAGCCGTAAAAATCCCGGTTTCTTCGTCAACGACCATTTATCGTCATCAGGATTGTGGTTCCAGCCCCATTGCATTCCTAACTTTGCGTTACCGGTACCGCTTGCATAACTGAATTCGTCCGCAGTCGGTAAAACTGTAACCGGATACTCTTTGCCAACATCAGGCTTTTTGTATGTTACCACCGCCTTGCCGTCCACGCCCACCATCGGCCAGCCGTCCACCCAGGTAACCGGTTGTAACGAGGGAAATCGTCCGAATGGGCCGCTATCGACAAACAGTATGGTCCACCATTCGCCGGTTTGGGTTTGTATCAGCGCGCCCTGGTGGATGCCAAAATTCGGCCCGGCGGTTTTTTCACTTATCACTACTTTTCGTTCATAAGGACCATAAATATTTTTGGAACGGAGCGCTACCTGGATGCCGTCCAACCCGCCATACGTGCTGTATAAATAATAATAGCCGTTAATTTTATACACATGCGAGCCTTCCAGACCCTTACGAATGTCGCCGACATAAACCAGGGAGTCTTTGCTGATCGGCGCAAAATTTTCATCTATTTCGGTTATGCGTATTTCACTATACCCTTGCGCGACATAGATTCTGCCGTCATCGTCAAAGAATAATCCGGGATCATAAAATCCTTTGGGCAGTTTTTTTATTTCCCAGGGACCTTCGGCTTTATCCGCCGTACACAGGAAACCGCCTTCATCCAGGGTAATAAATAAAAGATAAAATTTCCCGTTATGATATTTTATGCTGGTTGCCCATTGCCCGTGACCGTAGCGGTTACACCCATCAAGGTTGTAGCAGGGACTAAAATCGAAACGCGGCACGGCGTTACTGCAAAACTCCCAATTGACGAGGTCGTAGGATTTCAGCACCGTTACGCCGGGGAAAATAAACATGGTTGTCGACACAAAATAATAAACGCCGTCCACCATAATCACATCCGGGTCCGGGAAATCGGCAGGGATGACCGGGTTGGTATACGTTCCGTCGCCGTTATCGCTTGGTATTTGCTGTGCAAATATATTGGCAGATATACTAGACATGAATATAATTAAAAAAATTACTTTAACCTTTTGCATAAATAACTCCTGATAATAACACACATTTATAAATATCCTTAGTATAGCTCGCAGGTGCGGAACGGCGACGCAGGCAAGCCTTCCTGGTTATATAAATTAGCTCCTTCGGGATTATTGGCCCAGGCATAGCGCGCCGCAACCGGCCGGGCAACATTATCACACCAAACGATTACCTTATCTTTTTCAATTTGTGCTTGTGCGGGATAGTACTTGTTATCGCTGCCGCATATTTCAAAACGCTTTAACTCGTTACCGTTTTTGGCGACTAGCCCGCCGCCCACATTAGTGAATGCGAGGATTACTTTATTACCCTTGATTTTTATTGCTTTGTAAATCGGCCCTGAATAGACAATTTGTTTTTCACTATAGGCCACTTTATGCGCGGCTAAAGCTAAACGGTAACCGACGTCTTTTTTGTTTGCAGGGTGAATATCATTGTATTCACCAATATCTATCGTGACTGCCATGCCGGTATTGGGTATAGCCAAGGCCTTTAGCTGGCTCTCCCGAAAGTATGCCCAGTCGTATCGGGTGAGTTCGGTATTCACTTCGACAAAGTTCGGCAGTTGCACATACAGGAACGGGAAATTGCCTTGCCGCCAGTTGGTACGCCAGTCCTGAATGAGCAGCTTGAACAGATCGTAATGCTCGAAGGCCCGGCTGGTATTGGATTCGCCCTGGTACCACACCGCGCCTTTAATGCTATAATTGAGCATTGGCGCCAGCATCCCGTTGAATAACCCGGTGGGAATTTTGCCGGTGAACAAGCGGTCTTGCAGAGGTTCCATGATTGTCCCGACCCGGTATTGCCATTCACCTGCCAGGTTAATGGTTGTTTCGCCTGCCGCTAGTTCGTATTGCTTGCCGGGCACGAATCCGCCATGCCGGATGTAATTGATGACGCGGATAACAAGGGTATTGTCGCCTTCTGTTAATAAATTATCGGGGATTTTATAAGCTCTTGGCGCATATTGTGAGCCAGTGGTACCAATAAACTTGCCGTTTATAAAAACTGAATCACAATCGACAATCCTGCCCAATTTAAGCAGCGCCTGTTTGCCGGTCATTTCGGCGGGAACAGCGATTTGCTTTCTGAACCAGTACACCCCGTTGACCGGAGCCGGTTTGGATTCATCCCAATAGCCGGGGAGGGACATGTTTTCCCAGGCTGAGGTGTCCAGTTCCGGGTCATACCAGGTAGTGTGCGGATCTTTTAATCCTGCATCATTTTGTCGCAATAACTGGTTCCAGCTTTTCACCCGGGCGTCGTCTTGTTTATTGATCCTTTCAATATAACCGGGAGTTTTAAAACTCTGTGCATCCTCGTAATATTTGGGGAATTCCTTGAGCGACTCTTCGCTGATCCACGCCTCTGCCGATGAACCGCCCAGGGAAGCGTGAATAATGCCGATGGGTATTTTGTATGTTTCATATAACTTTTGGGCAAAAAAGTAACCAACCGCTGTAAAGCTGCGCAGATTTTTGGGATTGGCGGACTGCCATTGTCCGTACTTGAAATCTTTTTCCCTCTCCTGGAAATTCATAGTTACCGGGACATTGAACTGCCTGATAAATTTATTTTCCGAATTTGCTATCTCTTTAGGATAAACAGTCGTCAGCCAGCCCATAGCCACACCCATATTGGACTGCCCGGAACAGACCCACACATCGCCAATTAAAATATCATCTATGGTTATGGAATTACTTGCCTCAATTTGCATGGTGTACGGCCCGCCAGCCGGCTTTTCCGCAAGTAGTACTTGCCAATCGCCATTCTGGTCCGCAGTAGTTTGAAGTGTCGATTCGATAAAATGTACTGTAATCTTTTCTCCGGCGGTAGCCCAACCCCAAATTTTAACTTTGGCATCCCGTTGCAAAACCATTCCGTCGCCGACCAGCTTTGGTAGCCGCACTGCGCTGTAACTGGTCGCTGTCAGTAAAAGAATGGAGAAAAACAAACTTTTCAGTTTTATACCCGTCCTCATAAAATTGATCCCTTATTTTTTTGTTTTGATCCGTATGATGGAAAGAGACATTGCCGGGGTAATATAAGCAAAATTCTTTTTCACTTTCAATACTGATTCTTCCGGAATCACGGTGCGGGGATTTGCAAAGGTGTTTTCTGCGTCGGCCTTGCCGGATAATACGGTAAGGATCGCTGCGGGCATGATGTTTTTGAAACCGGTCAGATTGATCTGCATGGATTTGGGTTCGTTGCCGGCATTGACCAGTTTTAAAATAACATCGCCGCTCTTGCCGTCCTGAACGCACGAGGCGGCTAATGTGGTATCTTTTTCATCTTTGGTTATTACATTATCAAAGTAGCAATCGCCCTGGTTGGTCATAAACATTTTTTGCACATAAAAATTGACTGTCGGAATTATTTGTGTGTTGTCAAAAAAGATCAAATCGGTTGTCCACTGGGTAAAATCTTTTTTTGCCAACAGGGGCGCATACGAAGCCAGCCACACCACATCGCCGTTGCGTTCCAGACCGGTCATATAAGCGGCTTCGGCAATAGCATTGCGCATTTTATTGCCCCATGAAGCGTACTCGCCAAGATAGACCTTGCTTGCCTTGCGGTCATAGGAATCGTAACGGCGCTGGTTGGCAAGGAACCAGCCGGGTTCGGTGTAATAGTGTTCATCGACTATTTTTACATTCAATTCATTGGCCAGTTTCCAGCCTTTGTCAAAGTCGTCGCCGCTGTGAAACGGGCCGGATGTACCGATAACTGTTATTTCAGGATGCTTTTCTTTAACTGCATTATAAATCATCCTGAAACGTTCTGTAAATTCCGGAGTGATTTTATCTTCATTGCCGATACCGAGGTATTCGAGGTTGAATGGCGCCGGATGCCCGGCTGCAGCGCGTTTGGCGCCCCAGGTCGAGGTAACCGGGCTGTTCGCCCACTCGATCAGGTCCAGTACTTCCTGAATGTACTCTTGCATCTCTGCTATCGGCAGCGCTTTTTGTCCTGTGCCGCCAATGCGCCAGGTGCCGCCGGAATTCTGGCAGGAAACTGCCGCCGGTAACACCGGTAAGGGCTTTGCCCCAATATCTTCACAAAACTGAAAATATTCGAAATACCCCAATCCCCCGGTCTGATGGTAGCCCCACAAATTGCGTTGTTCTTTGCGCGTTTCAATTGGCCCGATGGTGTTTTTCCAGCGATACATGTTTCCCAGACCATCGCCATGGGCAAGGCAGCCGCCGGGAAAGCGTATGAATTTGGGGTGCATGTCTGCTAACACCTGCGCCAGGTCGGCCCGTAAGCCATTCGGCCGGTTCATAAAAGTCTTTTCAGGGAACAGGGAAATGACATCCAGCGCCAGTTTGCCTTTGGTAGTTGCCAGGATAAGTAATGTTGCACTATCGCTGCTAGTGGAAGCGGTCAATTCGGTTGTATATTTCGTCCAGTCTTGGGAGGATGTGGTCAGGGTATTTTCGGCATATTTTATGTTACCGGAAGGACTGGTTAAACTAACAGTCAGGTTGATCGGCTCCTGTGATAACTGCCGCGCAAAAAGCGACAAGTTATATTTATCACCCGCTTTAACAACCATTCCGGCAAAGCCGCTGTTTTTTATGCCCACGCCGCTATCGCCCGTATATCCGGCTTCATGGCCAACATGTTCAACATCCAGAACAATATAATGGGGATTATTGGTATTGATGGGGGAGGTAGTCTCCACACTAATTCTGCCGATGGAAAAGCCGGGACTTGAATATTGCCAATAGGAGAGGGGATGCCAACCGCCCTGTTCGGTGGGAGAATATTCAAAGGAACGGTTTTGCACCAGTTCGGCGTACAGTCCGCCATCGGCCGCATAGTTAATATCCTCGATAAAGAGGCCGAATAAATCGGGGCTTATCTTTTTGCTACCGGGTAGTGATTTTACAGTTGCTGCCTGCGCAGTTACAAAAAGAAACAAACAAACGATGCCTGCTGCTTTTAACGTGTTATTCATGAACCTGCGCTTAAAAACGCTTTTAACCTTTATTATCATAAAACTCCAAAAATCATTAGAATGACCAGGCGCTGAACATTTGTGATCAATATAAAAAACAAAAGTAATTGTGATTGGACAATAATTCCGTATCTCGATTTACAATTTAAAACGAGTTACTATTCCATTTATTTTCCAGTTATCCGTTAGACTCGGACCAGGTTATTTTATTTTGTAAATTTTTTAGTGCAGGTTTTACTCTTCTTTATTCCTTCAAAAACAATCTTGTCAATATTAAAGAAATTACCTTCCACGACCATTTTAAGTACATGCTGGCCGGCATCGAGTGTTACTGTCTTTGTTACTTCTTGCCAGTTTTGAAATCCCGCAGTATTGGGAACAGCAATGCTGCCGGTAATATCCTTGCCGTCACATTCCAGATGCAGTTTGCCGCTATCATAAGACGAAGCCACAGTGAAGGTAACCTGGTACGCGGCGGTTTTACTTACTGTCGTTGTATACGCCAGCCATTCCCCGGCGTGAGTCCAGCCGATTGCATAGTTATCCTCAGGCAATCTTTCAATATCCACACCTTCGGCTGTACGATAGTGCCCGCCTTCATTGATTTCGTTTCTATCATAGTAAGCATCGCCCGGACAGCCGGTATCAAAATCTTCTGCTTCAATAATTCCGGGAATTACATGCGGTTTGAAAGCTGCCTGCTCTGCTTTGCAAACCTCCAGGAGTTGCCAAAAATGAGTTGAGCCCTTTTCAGAGTGTAATAATTCTGCTTTACTTCCTTCTGTTAAAGCGCTAATGGACAAAACCATCTCCGGGAACTGTAGATTGGTAATTTTTAACAAACCATTATGAGCATCTTCAATTTTCCACAATTGATTATCCTCACCGTTAAATATTGCATTGTTAAGGACACTCCCGTTAGAATTGCATTCGATAACTTTATTTTCATGGTTTAAAATCTTATAAATGCCTTTATCGGTTGTTTCCAGCTTCCATTGGTTGGTTTTTTTATTACCGGTCAGCGTTAAATCTGCGCCTAGTACCAAACCGCCCGAGGTATTTCCAGGAACGAGGTAGTAATTTGGGGCGCAATCAAGGTCAGCATATTTATTCAGCGGCGGTATTTTACCATTAAAATCAAGTACAAGTGCGTAAGCGAGTTCTTCTAAAGTACGTTCCGGCAGAGTGATATGCAACCCTTGTGCATCCTGCCTGTAAACTAACGGCAGGTAATTCCCCGCCTGACCATTGATTAGTCTGATAGATTTCAAATTTTTACAGTTGATCCTGTCGGCAGACAGTGTTTCAAGGCATACTTCTTTTTGGCCTTTATCCCAACCGAGCAAGATTGCATATAATATCGTGTTATCTTTCGACCTGGTATAGCGAACGTCCCGGGCTGTTCCTGCTGCCGGCGCCATAAAAACGCCATGGGCGGCGCCCATTTTCGTGGGACCTTCGCCGTATTTTACCCAGGTCCGCGTGGCATATACCGCTTCACCATATTTTTTCAACCAATCGCCCATGGCAAGCAACACGTCCTTTTGTTCCTGGGGTATAGTTCCATCCGCTTTGGGGGAAATGTTGAGGAGCAGATTCCCGTTTTTACTTATTCTGTCGAAAAAGCCATGCAGTACCTGTTTCTTTGTATAGTATCCAATTCCCTCGGTATAGCACCAGCTTGAGGAACTGATAGCGTCATCGGTAAGCCAGTAATTCTCGGTTATATCAACCGGGCCGCCGCGTTCATAATCCAGTACGGCGCATTTGGTATTCAGGCCATCTTTGTATGTAGCTACTACTTCTTTGTCCCATGCTGTTGCCTGGTTGTAATAATAAGACAAAAATTCCAGCAGCACAGGCCTGGAGATAATATGTAAATTGAAATCCTGCCAAATGATATCCGGTTTATAGTTGTCGATAATTTCCTTATGCTTGTTTAACCAAAAGGCTTCATTCTTTTCTTTGCCTTGCTGGCCATAAAGCATTTGCAGTTTTGGATCGGTTGTTGGCGGCACAGCATCATAAAATCCGGTGATATTATAGGCATGATGCATGGAAAGAATGATTTTCAGGTCTTTTTTGCGGATGGCCTCGGTCAATAATCCCACCAAATCCAGTTTTGGGCCTAGATCTTGCGCGTTCCAGGGATTGACTTTACTGGCCCACATGGAGAACCCATCATGATGTTCCGCAACCGGGCCGGCAAATTTGGCCCCGGCATCGGCAAATAACTGCGCCCATTCTTCCGGGTCAAATTGGCCGCCCGCTGATTTTAACTTGGGCGCGAACTGGACAAAATTGCCTTGCTTGTCCTTTGCCCCGGTAAAAAAGAAATTATAAGGCCACTGTGATGCATTGCCATAAACCTCTTCATGGTGTTTATTTTCTATAGAGCCTTTAATGTACATGTTACGGGGATACCATTCGTTGGAAAATGCCGGAACGGTGTAAACACCCCAGTGAAAATAAATACCAAACTTGGCGTCTTTGAACCATTCGGGGACGGGGTTTGTTTTTTCCAAAGAGGCAAATGTTGGCTCAAATTTTTGTAGTTGTGTTTGTGGTATTACTTTGCCGGTTATTCCTGCGATTACAAGAATAAAAACCAGAAAAAGTGCAGTTTTATATTTCATCACTCGTCACCAATTTTTGATTTATTTGGAGGTGTGAATTAATTAAAGTAGTAATAATTCATTTCAATACGTAATAAGGCAAATTTATATGGCATCACTTGAAAAATAGTTGTAATGTTTCGGTCAAATACAACCTGGCGTTCATCCAGGTATGACCGCCGGAGGTAATCAGGTTCTGTTGTTCAATATGCTTTTCTTTCAGCAATTCGTTAAAAGTAATGGCCTGTTTGTACAAAAAGTCCTCATTGCCCACTCCCAGCCATAAGAGTTTTAAGCGGTTGTTGGTTGCTTGCGGGTCGCTATATATATTGCTAAAATATTTCTCAAATACTTCGGGAGAAAGATAGGCGCTGTAAGAACAGATCCAGGCAAATTTATCAATATTAGTAAAACCGGCAAACAAGGACTGGCCGCCGCCCCTGGAGAATCCGGCAATGGCGCGGCTTTCCCGTTTGGGAATGGCGCGGAAATTTTCTTCAACATAAGGAATGATACTGCCGACCAGATCGTCGTTAAATATTTTATACATATCGGCAGCCTGTAACGAGGACGGATCGGGCGTGCCGGTAAAAGTGTTCCCGTACGGCATGACGATGAGCATCGGTACAGCTTTGTTTTGGGCGATGAGGTTATCGAGGATCACATTGGCCCGGCCGACTTTGAACCAGGTCTCTTCGGTATCGGTGGTGCCGCTGATTAAATAAAAAACCGGGTATTTTTGGTTGTTTTTATTGTATCCCGGCGGAGTATAAACGATCAGCGGACGGGTAACCTGCATAGATTTAGAAAAATAGTAACAATAGGTCATTTGCCCGTGCGGGACATTCTGTAAGGAATATATCGCCGGTTTGTCGGCAGGAATTTCCACCAGGCTGCTTTTGAAACGCTCGTTGGGAAAGATATTCACATTATTGGGATCGGCAACCGATATGCCGTCAACAATAAAATTGTAGGGATAGATATCGGGTTCAACCGGGCCCAGTGTTATAGTCCATAATCCTGTGCTGTCTTTTGTGAGAGCCTGGGGACCTTTGATAAACTGGGTTGATAGTTCGACCTGGTTAGCTTGAGGAGCTTTAAAATTAAATGTTACTGTACGGTCGGCATGTACCTGGGGTGATTCGATGGCTTGCATTCTGGGCCGCTGCGCAATGAGCAGGGGGACAAATAAAAACAAGGACGCGATAATAATATTTATTATCTTTTTCATTCGGCTCTCCATTAAATTTTTAGGGTTAGTAGAAATATTAAAAATTTTTTTGCCGCATCATTTACAGGTTTAATTTCGAAATTAATAAACAGGGGATAGCCGGAAATTATACCGTAATACGGTACAATACAAGGATTAATGGCGAACAGTCGACAATTATAGAGTTGTAATATTGCCAGATATTTTATCATAAACATTTGAGCCATTCATCCGCATTGTATCCCTGGTCTGCATCGTATTGCATTATTCCTATAATAACTGGCTGTCCCCTCGGAAAAATCAAGTATTAAATTATGGGTAACGGGAGCTATAACCTGGGTGATCAGGCTTGTGAACAGCAAAACAAATGATTTCACCGGAATCAATTTTTTATACACAAAATAGCTCCCGTTAGTATGAAGAGAAAAGTTATGATATTACTATCCAAGAATATTACAAAATTTTCAATGATAATAAAAGCCAATTTCAGTTTTTTTCTAACCAGTTTGCGCAATGGCAATGTTCCCCGAAGACTTGTATGGCCTGTAAAACTTTAATACAACTCGTCAGTAAAAATTAATTAGTGGCAGGTAATAAATCATCATTGATTTATTACTTGCCGGTCTTTCATCGCTGAAATGCAATTGAATCCTGCATGACCTGATCTAGAATATCATACTCTATTCATAGTGGGTAACGCGGGTTTTGTATTTTTTCTGCTTCCGACTTGGCCGTTTGTTATTATATCATCTCCGGCATGACCAAAATACCAGGGCACTTTATTTCCTTCAGCCGGGATAATGATCAGGTTAGATATTTATGCAGGGTTTAAAAATTAACCCGGCCGGAAAACAGCACTATTTCATAAGACAGCAGGGGGGATAAAGGCAAAAAGACCCTCCTGTTATTTGATTAAAACCAGTTTTTGGGTTTCAGTAAAATCGCTGCCGGACTGCAACTTGCAAAAATAAATACCACTTGTCATGTTATCGGCATATAAAACCACAGAGTATACGCCAGGTTGTTGAAACTCGTTCACCAGGGTTTGTATTTCCCGACCAAGCAGGTCATAAATCTTCACAGTAACAAGTCCTGCTGTGGGTATGGAATAGGTAATATTTGTCAATGGATTAAACGGATTAGGGTAGTTTTGCAGCAGGGTAAAATTTTTTGCCTTTTGTGCAACAGCCGGTTCATCATAACCGGTTACGGCGTATTCATCCAGCCGCAACAATGTCGATACCGCCGCTTTTGTTATGAGTTCAGCGAGAATTTTACTGTTTGCGGACAATCCAAGTGTATCTTCTATTGTATGAATAAAGTGATTAAACCCGGCATCTTCCATATCATATTCATCCATAAAGGTTATCGCCGGATAGCCCTGATCCCAGAATGATTTATGATCGCCCAAATCGTCCATGGCAAATTCATATTCCAGTTCGGGCACAAAAGTGTCGATTGCATTTGCACATAATGCTGCAAGGGCTGTGGATTGCTCATCTCTTTTGATGCTTGCATTAATATTGTCACCCTCCCTGGAATAGGCGATCATATCCAAATTGACAAACGCAGAAAGAGCCCACTTTTCCCGCTTTGCCTGTCTTGCCACCGCCTCGCTGCCGTGCAGTCCGATCTCTTCACCGGAAAACAGGATGAACAACATAGTGGTTTTAAATTCGTAATCTGCCAGAACCCTGGCTGCTTCCAAAACACCGGCTGTACCCGAAGCATTGTCGTCTGCTGCCGGGCAAACAGAAACGATGATACTGTCGCCACTAGGAGTAAAAGCCCAGGGCGCGTCATAATGCGCTCCGATGATATGGATTTTTTCAGGCGCCGACACACCGTTCTTGACAGCAATGATGTTGGGGAGATATTTTCCGGAATCGGCCGGGAAATCATCGGCAAAGTCCTTAAAATAACACGTATCAAAGTTACACTTTTTCAGATAATTCAGCAGGTACTCTTTGCATTCCCGGTTGTGATGGTAGTTAACACGATCCATCTTTTCGAGAACTGCAATTTGCGCAAATATTGAATCACCGCTCACCTGGTCGACCAGCGCCTGAATACTCTGGTCCTGGGCGTTTCCCCAAAAGGGGACAAGCATGACTAGACTGGTGAAAAGAATGATCATTACATATTTCATTTTTCCCTCCGCTGCAATTCCTGAACGATAGCCAACGTCATTATTTGTGATAACTTTTTCTTTTGCAGAAAAGTATGCGTTTAATTCCATATTGTGATCATTAACAAACGCCAGGTTTTAAAAAACCATCTTTAAATTGATCTGTTAATTTATTACCTTATTTGGGCTCAAGTGTATTGAATTCGGATTTTCCGTTATTCGCAACCGTTAATCGTATTGTACAATTATGATTATTTATCATGGGTGACCCGATATATAACCTCAATTGATAATATCGATCAATAAAAAATTTGTCCTTTTATCTCTTGCCATGCTTTGGTATTTCCGTAATAATTAAAAGAATTTCGTGGAGATAACCAAGAAAAATCTGCTTGAAATTGTAACTGATACAATAAAAGTGTTATGATTTATGATGGCAGTTAACTCATTGACCTCTGCAATGCAGGGCGAGGCGTGAGGGATAAAATTGTGTAACAAACTGTGTTATCCTGCGTATGCTTATCATTATTGGAATAATGGTTATAAGGGTTATCGCAACGTATTAAATCATCTCATTCCAGAATAAAATTAAAGTTTATTTTAAGCAAAACTGGACCTTGCTGTATATACAGATTGATCCGGAATCGCAAGTTAACTGTTCTTTATGGAGTCGTTATGAAAAAAGCGGTTATTATTTACAATAGTAAAACCGGTATTACCAGGAAATATGCCGAAGAAATGCATAATTATTTAAAAAGCAAAGCAATAGACTTGCATATTTCATCAATCCAGGATTATAAACCTGAATTGCTGGTTAATGTCGATTATGTGTTATTAGGGTGCTGGACAAGCGGACTGTTCGTCGTCATGCAGCATCCCCAAAAAGAGTGGAACGAATTCGCAGCCACACTGCCAAACTTGCCAAACGCAAAAATGGTTTTGTTCACAACCTATAAATTGCTTACCGGTACTATGTTCAAAAATATGGCAAAACAATTAGGCGGCAGATACACTATTTCTGCTACGGAATTCAAGTCGCGTAATGGTTTATTATCCGAGAATGATAAAAAATCATTAGACGTTTTGATTAGTTAAATACTGTTTTTAACCGCCCTGAATTAACGCCCCGACGCCAGGAGATGTTCATTCAGGGCGATTTTTGAATTGGGGTATTACTTTAAGTTTCGGTCTTTTCACAGGAGCAGAAAAATAATAAATTTCGCATTATTGTGTAAACCAACAACAGCTTGGAAGAATAATTTAGGTTATTACAAGCCAGGCATATTTTCCTCTTGACTAGTAATTATAAAAATCGTATGCTTTTATGGAGGTTAATTGCCTGAAATTAAATTATTGATCTGGATTGAAAATCTCGGTAACTGTTTAGCTGCCGGGGTTAAGAAATTGGCATAATAGTGCAAAATAATTTTTCCTGTTTTGACTGCAACACGATCCAGGAAATACTTGTTCAAGAACAACTTTTATCAGGGAGACGCCATGAAAGTATTGTATTATGTAGTCCTGTCTTTAGCTCTTATTCTCACACTGTTTTCACTTGCATGTTCGGACAAAGATTCCAATCCTGTAAAAGATAAAGTGACCAACGGCGTTATCGATGCCGATAATGCGAATATTCAGTATGTCGGGCGATTTGATCGCACCGACCCCAAGAAGGCTGTTTTTGACTGGTCCGGCGTTTATATCCGCGCCAAATTCGAGGGGACGAGTTGTTCCCTCCGGCTGGTCGACGGCAATAATTACTATGCCGTGACCATCGATAACGGCAATCCCCAGGTGTTGAAAACGGATACTGCGACGGTCTATTCCGTAGCGACCGGCCTGGCGGATACGATCCATACCATTTTAATTGAAAAGCGCACTGAAGCGTTTGTCGGCCAGGGTGAATTCCTCGGCTTTATTCTGGATAAAGGCAAAGATTTACTGTCGCCCAATCCGGCTCCGGAGCGGCGCATTGAAATCATTGGTAATTCCATGACCTGCGGTTACGGAGTGGAAGGGTTAAGCGCCAGCGAGCCTTTTAAAAATGAAACCGAGAACGCCGCCTTGTCCTATGCCGCGCTGGTTGGCAAGGCTCTGAACGCCGATTATCAAATGGTTGCCTATTCGGGCAAGGGCGTGGTGCGCAACTATGGCGACGCCAACAAGACCTCGGCAGAGCCAATGCCCTCTGTTTATGACCGCACCTGCTATAACAACGCAACACGGGTTTGGGATTTTACGAAATGGATTCCCCAGGTGGTAATTATCAATCTCGGCACCAATGATTTTTCCACGCAGCCATATCCGGATAAAGCGGTGTTTCAGGACGCCTATACGCAACTCATCAATCGCGTGCAGTCCAACTATGCCGGGGTGACGATTTTCTGCGTGTGCGGGCCGATGATCGGTTCGCCTTGTTCAACGTATATACAGGAAGTCGTGACGCAATGCCAGGCCAACAATACGAATAAAGCGGTTTATTATATCGGCATGAGCACCAGCCTGCTGACCGGGACAGACCGGGGCTCGGACTGGCATCCCAATATCAGCGGCCAACAGAAAATTGCCAATGCAATACTGCCGGTGATTAAGGACAGGATGGGGTGGTAAGCTCCTGGCTTCTGGTTCCAATCTGAGCTTGGAAAGAAACGGTAGAAGGATTTAAGTAGTTGACTTTTAATTGATTGAGAAGCACAGCTTCACTCACTAGTTCCCTCCCAATTCCAACTTGGGAGGGAGAATTGCTAGTTCTCGGACAGCCTGATGTTGTCCAGGGCGCATAATATCTGGTTCCGGGTCTCTGGCCCGGAATCATTGCTACCCGGCTCTGCCGGAGTAACGAAAAAATCTCCTAGCTTTTTTATACCACCCGCCAGAGGCAGTGAATTTGCCTCCCAAGCCGGGTGGCTTGGGACGAGGTAAGGCTCCCCTGGATATGCTGTCCGGGGCGCATAATAACAACGCAGTATCAAAAGGTATAAATATGGAAAGTATAGTACACTATCAAACACACTAAATATTATTTCAGGTTCTTACACCTATTGGAGAAATACTATTGAAAGCGATTGTCTATAAAAAATACGGAACACCGGATGTTCTTCACCTTGAGGATGTAAAAAATCCAATTCCAAAGGACAATGAAGTGCTGATACGAGTCTATGCGACATCAGTGACAACCGCGGATACAATGATGCGCCGAGGGGATACATTATTGAGCAGGATACTGCTTGGATTTACAAAACCCGGAAAAAAGTTTCAGATCCTGGGAACAGAGTTCGCCGGGAAAATAGAATCCATCGGTAAAAATGTCCGCCGGTTTAAGAAGGGCGATGAGGTGTATGGATTTCGCGGTTTTGGAACGGGTGTTTACGCCGAATATAAATGTATGCCCGAAAAAGGGTCGTTGGCAATAAAATCGGCCAATACAACCTACGAGGAAGCCGCTGCCCTTGTTGACGGAGCAACGACCGCATTGTTTTTTCTTAGGGACAAGGCGCATATTCAGAACGGCGATAAAGTCCTGGTTATTGGCGCTTCCGGAAGTATCGGGGCTTTTTCTGTGCAACTCGCCAGGTATTTTGGGGCAATAGTAACCGGGGTATGCAGTACCGCTAATTTGGAATTAGTGAAATCACTTGGGGCAGATAAGGTAATTGACTATACTCAGGAAGATTTTACCCAAAACGGCGAGACATATAATCTTATTTTTGATACAGTAGGCAAGAGCTCGTTTTCACGTTGCAAGGGCTCGTTAAAGAAAAACGGTTGCTATCTCTTGACTACAGGTAACATGCTGAAAAACTTTGTTCTAACGCTATGGACTTCTCTAACAGGCGGCAAGAGATTTATCTGGGGGATGTCTGTTGAAAAGACTGAAGCGTTAATGTTCCTCAAAGAGTTGGTTGAGGCCGGAAAGGTAAAACCGGTTATTGATAAATGTTATCCGTTGGAAAAAATTGCCGAAGCTCACCAGTATGTCGAAAAAGGCCACAAAAAGGGCAATGTTGTCATCACTGTTTAACTTGGCAACAGAACCTGGTAAATTACCTGGCTAACGGCAACCAGGGTGTGCCGGGCTCGCCCTGGATATGTTGTTCGGAGGGCACAATAAAGCCGGACATTTGTCCGGCAATTTGCATTGTTTGAATCACTTTTAACCCCTAAGGAGATTTTCTGTATGGATATTCCCCGGATATTTAACATCAGCGAAAGCGCTCACCGCATCCATAACCCGTTTACACCCGAAAAATTTGCCACGCTTGGCGCGGCGCTGCGTTTGCAATCCGGGGCCCGAATTCTCGACCTCGGCAGCGGTTCGGGAGAGATGCTGTGCACCTGGGCGCGCGATTACGGCATTAGCGGCGTCGGCATCGACATGAGCCAGTTGTTCACCGGGCAGGCGCAACATCGCGCTCAAGAACTCGGCGTCGCCGCTCAGGTCAAATTCATCCATGACGATGCTGCCGGCTATGTTTCTGCCGAAAAGGTCGATGTTGCCGCCTGCGTCGGCGCCACGTGGATCGCCGGGGGCGTCGCCGGTACAATCGAGCTTTTAGCGCAGAGCCTTCGCCCCGGCGGGATCATTCTTATCGGCGAGCCCTACTGGCGGCAGTTACCGCCGACGGAAGATGTTGCCAGGGAGTGTCATGCCAACGCAATCTCCGACTATCTCCTGCTTCCGGAATTTGTCGCGTCTTTCGGCCGGCTTGGATATGACGTGGTTGAAATGGTTCTGGCTAACCAGGACGGCTGGGACAGGTACGAGGCGGCCAAATGGCTTACCATGCGCCGCTGGCTTGAAGCCAATCCCGGCGATGAGTTCGCGCCGGAGGTACGCGCCGAACTCACCACGGCGCCTGTGCACTATGCCGCTTACACGCGTGAATACCTGGGTTGGGGTGTATTCGCGCTGATGCCGCGGTGAGGCGTTGGCGCACCCGGCTGGTCGTCAACGGTGCGCCGCGCAACAACTGGTGGCTCTGCCGGGGACGTAAGTTTGTAACTTTACCTTTTTGTACATTTTCAAGCTGGAGGCTTTGAATATGCGTCCCAAGCCGGGAGACTTGGGACGAGGTAACAAATCACCACAGAACCCGCGCGCTATGCCGCTTACACGAGGGAATACCTGGGACGTGATTGCTGTTGAAATTACCTGGTTCCGGGTCTCTGGCCCGGTACTACCATCACCCGGCTCCGCCTGAAAGTCAAGTTTGTAAATTTGACTTTTACATTTTCCCTGCCGGAAGCAGTGAATTTCCATCCCAAGCCGGGAGACTTGACGAGCTAACAAAGAACTGAAAAGTTAGAAATATATTTGGAATAAAGTCATGGAAGAATCTCAAAAACAAGAATTACTGCGGGTAGTGCAGTCCAGGTTTGAAAAGAACCTGCGCCGCCATGCAGGACTTGATTGGGTTAAAGTACAAGCCAGGCTGGAAGCGAATCCCGAAAAATTGTGGTCGCTTAACGAAATGGAACGGACCGGCGGCGAGCCGGATGTGGTTGGTTATGATGACAAGACGGACGAATATATCTTTTGTGATTGTGCTGCGCAAAGTCCGCAAGGCCGCAGATCTGTTTGTTATGACCGTGAAGCGTTTGAATCAAGGAAAACCGTCAGGCCGGACAATAACGCTAACGATATAGCCGCCGCTATGGGCATCGAGCTTTTGACGGAAGAACAATACAGGGAGTTGCAGAAACTGGGAGATTTTGATACGAAAACCTCGAGTTGGCTGAAAACCCCTGCCGATATACGTAAACTCGGTGGCGCTATTTTTGGCGACCGCCGCTACAACCAGGTTTTTATCTATCACAACGGCGCAGAATCTTACTATGCTGTCAGAGGATTTCGGGGTATACTGCGGGTATGAGTATATTGAGAGTCCTGTACGCAGAACAGGCATAAGAGGATTCACATTTTACCTGGTTTCGTGTCTCCGGGTTGGTACTGCCACTGCCCGGTTCTGCCGGTGAGGAAAGTATGTAAATTTGTCATTTGTACATTTTCCATTCCGAGGCCGGGAGGCTTGGGTCGAGGTAATCTGAAAAACGGAGAGTATATGCAGTTAAAGTTCATAAGCGTATCAGTAAAAGACCAGGAGCAAGCCCTGGAGTTTTATACAAAGGTTCTCGGCTTTACAAAGATGGCGGACATCCCGATGGGCGAATACCGCTGGCTGACGGTCGTCTCGCCGGATGGCCTGGAAGGTGTCGAATTGGTTCTTGAACCTATGGCGTTCGAACCGGCGCGTGTTTACCAGGCGGCGCTTTTCAAGGCCGGTATCCCTGCAACGGCATTCATCACTAAAGATATTGCCGCAGAGTACCAACGCCTCAGGGCGCTGGGAGTGAAATTCCGCAGCGAGCCAACGCCAATGGGGCCGATCATCGCTGCCGTATTCGAGGATACCTGCGGCAACCTGATAAACCTGGTGCAGCCATTGGTGTAATGCGGGTTTTAATTCGCGTTTTTCTCCGCTCCAGAATCAGTATTGATGATGGAATAGGTTATAAAACTAGGTTTCGCCCCTAACGGGGCTTGATTGGGTAGTTGATGGGATTGCTATAGACATTTCGCCCCTGATGGGGCTTTTGTTTCTGGTTCCAATCTCCTGATTGGAACCCGTTTGTTCAAAATCTCTGATTTGAAAAATCTGTGCAGGTATTTCAATCTTTAGGAATCGGAGATTACCTGACTAGCCGTTTCTAATCAGGAGATTATCAACGAGTAAACTTGCCAATATTTTCAATTTCTCTTTTTTCAAATATGAGCGATATCTGGACCGTAGTACCTGGTTCCGGGTCTCCGGCCCGGAATCACAACCGCCCGGCTCTGTCGGGGTAACGAGAAATTTAATCATTTCCCAGCCAGAGGCTGTGAGTGTGCGTCCCAAGCCGGGAGACTTGGGATGAGGTATACGGAACGAAAAAATATACAAGTTTTGTTTTACGTCTAGTTTTTGTATTTTAGGGTAAGAAAAAAAAATAGTCCAGATTATAGTAAAGTTCTCCGGAGGTTAACGTGAGCGCTAAATCAATTTTGAATAGCATAAACAAGCAAATCATATTCGCACTCGTATTTATATTAACAGGACTTTTCATGGCAACAACCAACAGTTACGCGCAGGACCCGAATTTTTACATTTACCTGTGCTTTGGCCAGTCCAATATGGAAGGGCAGGGAACTATCGAACAACAAGACCGGACAGTCGACAGCCGTTTCAAAGTGTTGCAGGCGGTGGCCTGTTCAAACCTGGGCAGGATCAAGGGCAAATGGTACACCGCGGTTCCGCCGCTGTGCCGATGCTGGAATGGACTTTCCCCGGCTGATTATTTTGGCAGAACCATGGTCGAAAACCTGCCGGACAGCATTAAAATCGGCGTGATCAATGTCTCCATCGGCGGCTGCCGCATCGAGTTGTTCGACAAGGATATTTATATGGATTATGATTCCACCTACACCGAGCAGTGGTTTCAGGATATTATCAAAGAATATAAGGGCAATCCTTACCAGTATATGGTGGACTTGGCCAAACAGGCCCAGCAGGACGGCGTCATTAAGGGCATTCTTTTGCACCAGGGCGAGTCCAATACCGGCGACAACCAATGGCCGGCCAAAGTAAAAAAAATCTATGATGATCTGATGACCGACCTGAATCTCGATCCGCAATCAATACCCCTTCTGGCCGGTGAGGTCGTTCATGCCGATCAGGGCGGTATTTGCGCCAGCATGAATTCGATCATTGCTAAACTGCCTAAAACCCTGCCCAATTCTTACGTCATTCCTTCAAGCGGCTGCACCGACAAGGAAGATAACGTGCATTTCGATTCCGAAGGGTATCGTGAGTTCGGCAATCGTTACGCCGCACAGATGCTTTCCATAATGGGCATTGAACCCGCAGGAGTAAAAAAAAACTCTAGACTGATCGACGGTTATGGATTGGAACAAAATTATCCCAATCCGTTTAATCCCGAAACAGCGATAAAATTTTTTTACCGCAAACGGATCAGGTTACTTTGGAGGTTTTGGATATTACCGGCCGCACGGTAAAAGTATTGGTGGATAATGTTACCGGCATAGGTGAACATTCCCTTACCTTTGACGGTTCCAAACTACCCAGCGGTATTTACTTTTACCGCTTGAGAACTGCAACAGGTTTTATGCAGAGTAAAAAGATGCTGTTGGTCAAGTAGCTCTTTTTGGGAATTGACTTGGAATATTTTGAAAGAAACAATGCCTGAACGACTGTTTTCAGACAACCGCTATAAAAAGAAATTTACTTTACCGGAACTTTATACGGCGTTAATTTTTGCGCCGGGAGCATTATTGTTACTGCTTAGGAATAAGATTTATAAAGTAGTCGATGAGAATTTCCGGGAACGTATTATGCTGGCGGTTACGCAAGTCAACGGCTGCGCTGCCTGTTCCTGGGCTCATACCCGGATGGCATTAAGTCAGGGAATGAGTTCGGAAGAGATCAGTAGTTTTCTAAGCGGGGGAGAACAATATATAAAACCTGAAGAAGCCAAAGCCATTTTATTTGCCCAGCATTTTGCCGATACCGGGGGACTGCCGCAGCAAGACGCTTACCAGGTTATTGAAAAAGAATACGGCCCGGCAAAAGCTAAAATCATTTTAGCGGCTGCGCAAGTGATGATCGTGGGGAATATGTATGGCATTCCTCTAAGCGCTTTACACTCCCGTCTGTCTGGAAGGCCGTATACAGATAGTACTTTGGTTTACGAGTTGTGTTTT
>Ga0116156_10001657_pt1 | contig 21286 bp, 15 predicted proteins | sample AD_UKC045_MetaG_FD_89891 | JGI IMG/M metagenome (GOLD analysis project Ga0116156, IMG submission 89891) | Active sludge microbial communities of municipal wastewater-treating anaerobic digesters from USA - AD_UKC045_MetaG | ecosystem: Engineered > Bioreactor > Anaerobic > Digestate | place: USA... | reverse complement strand
GCTGGTCGCCACCGACACCCTCTATCCGCACGAACCGCGCAGGCAGTGGGACCAGTCGCTCGCCTCGCTGAAGAAGCTATGCGTCGCCCACGGCGTGCAACTGATCGCGATCGGCAACGGCACCGCCTCGCGCGAGACCGACAAGCTGGCCGGCGACCTGCTCAAGCTGGTGCCGGAACTGAAGGCGCAAAAGATCGTGGTCAGCGAGGCCGGCGCTTCGGTGTATTCGGCATCGGAACTCGCGGCGAAGGAATTCCCCAACCTCGATGTGTCGCTGCGCGGCGCGGTGTCGATCGCGCGCCGCCTGCAGGACCCGCTGGCGGAACTGGTCAAGATCGAGCCCAAGGCGATCGGCGTGGGCCAGTACCAGCACGACGTCGACCAGTACCGGCTTGCGCGCGCACTCGACGCAAGGGTCGAGGACTGCGTGAACGCGGTCGGCGTGGACGTGAACACCGCCTCCAGCGCCTTGCTGGCGCGCGTCTCCGGCCTGTCCGCCACGGTTGCCGAGAACATCGTGGTGTATCGCGACGCACACGGCGCATTCGCCTCGCGCAAGGCGTTGCTGAAGGTGCCTCGCCTGGGCGACAAGACCTTCGAGCAGTGCGCCGGCTTCCTGCGCATCGCCGATGGCGAGCAGCCGCTGGATGCATCGTCGGTACATCCGGAAGCCTATCCGGTGGTCGAGCGCATCCTCGCTGCTGGCGGCAAGCAGGTGAAGCAGGTCATTGGCGACACGGCCTTCCTGCGCTCGCTCAAGGCCGAGCAGTTCACCGACGACACCTTCGGCCTGCCGACCGTGCGCGACATCCTGAAAGAGCTGGAAAAGCCCGGCCGCGATCCGCGCCCGGAGTTCAAGGCCGCGACCTTCGCCGACGGCATCGAGGACATCCGGGACCTGCGCCCCGGCATGGTGCTGGAAGGCGTGGTCAGCAACGTCGCCGCCTTCGGTGCCTTCGTCGATATCGGCGTGCACCAGGACGGCCTGGTCCATATCTCCGCGCTGTCCGATACCTACGTCAAGGATCCGCGCGAGGTGGTCAAGGCCGGCGACATCGTCAAGGTCAAGGTGCTGGAGGTCGACGTGGCGCGCAAGCGCATCGCCCTGACCCGGCGCATGGGCGACGAACCTGGACAGGCGACGTCACGCCCACCAGGCGGCGAACGCGACGCGCGACGCGACGGCGCGCGTGGCAACGATCGCAACCGCCCGCATGTGCCGCGACCGCAGCAGCAGGCTGCACCGTTCAACAGCGCGATGGCCGACGCGTTGAAGGGCTTGAAGCGCGGCTGAGGTCGCGCTCAGTCTGGATCGACGGCGTTCGCCGATGCGCCGCCGCCCATCGCGACGGTGCGCCGCTGGTCGCGGCTGTTCATTGGCTCCGCGGCCTGCAGGGCGACGTCGGGCGCACCCGGCTCCCAGCGGCGCACGGCGCGCTGGAAGAACATGCTGTTGGGAACCCGCAGCAGGCTGTGGCCACCGTGCGCATGGGTCTCGCGCAGGGTGACGTAGACCAGGGTGATGTCCATGACCTGGCCACGCAGGCCCGGCCGCTCGCCGCTTTCCAGCAGTTCCACGTGGTCGTGCAGGCGGAACGGGCGGCTGGTCATGATCAGGAACGCGCAGAACACGTTGGTCAGCACGCTCCACGCAGCGAAGAACGCCACCGCCGCCACCGTGGCGAAGCCGGTGAACGCGCCCCACAGCACGCCGGCGGACACGCCGACCACGTGCAGGATCGCCAGCAGGGCGGCGAATCCGACCAGGAAGCCGCTCACCCGGCGCACGCCCATGCTGACTTCCAGCGGCAGGTCGTAGCGCCGCGCCAACCGTGCGACCAGACGCCTCAGCAGCCAACGGACGGCGGACGCGACCACGAGGATCAACAACACCTGCAGGACGATCGCCACTTCGGCGAACCACGGACGCAACCAGTCGGGCAAATACGTGATCATGCCGCGCATGGTAACCGCGGGTGGCGCGGCGGCTTCAGCGGAACACCACCGTGCGATGCCCATTCGGCAGGATGCGGTGTTCGATGTGGTGGCGCACCGCGCGGGCGAGCACCTGCGATTCGATGTCGCTGCCCATGCGGACCAGGTCGCGCGGGGTCATCGCATGGTCCACGCGGGCGACGTCCTGTTCGATGATCGGGCCTTCATCCAGGTCCGGCGTCACGTAGTGCGCGGTGGCGCCGATCAGCTTGACCCCGCGCGCGTGCGCCTGGTGGTATGGCTGCGCGCCCTTGAAGCTGGGCAGGAAGCTGTGATGGATGTTGATCGCGCGGCCAGCCAATGCCTCGCACAGGCGCGGCGAGAGGATCTGCATGTAGCGCGCCAGCACCACCAGGTCGACCTGTTCGCGCTTGGCCAGGTCGATGATCGCCTGCTCCTGCGCCTCGCGATTGCCGGCGTCCACCGGCAGGTGGTGGAACGGCACGCCGTAAGAGGACGCAAGCGCGGAAAAGTCCTGGTGATTCGACGCCACCGCGACGATATCGGCGCGCAGTTGCCGGCTGTGGGTGCGGAACAGCAGGTCGTTGAGGCAATGGCCTTGCTTGCTCACCAGCATCAACAATCGCGCGCGGCGACGCGCATCGTGCAACTGCCAGTCCATGCCGAAGTCGTCGGCCAGCGCGGCAAAGCTGGCGCGGAACGCCTCGATCGCGTTCGCCGCGGGCGCATCGAAATGCACGCGCAGGAAGAAGCGTCCGGTTTCGCCGTCGCCGAACTGCTGGGCATCCAGGATGTTGCAGCCGGCGTCGAACAGGCAGCCGGAGACGCGATGGACGATGCCGGTGCGATCCGGGCAGGACAGGGTCAGGATGTGGTCGTGGCGCATGGGGGATGCGGTGGGCGTCGCGCGGGGCGCGCCACTATGTCACAGGTCGAATGCCAGCAGATCCAGCCCTGTCGAGGCGCGCACGATGCGCCGGTACAGCACGTTGCCGTTGGCGGCGTTGGTCATGATGACGATGGCCCGCTGGCGAGCGGCATCGCCCAGGGCGAAGGTCTTGAAGACGCCGGCGTTGCTGCCGGAGTGGTACAGCACCGGGCCGATCCGGGTCGCTTCGAGGTTCCAGCCCAGGCCCTTCTCCGTCCATCGACCGGGCAATGCGATCTGCGATGCCAGCATTGCGGCACGGGTCGCGGGTTTCAATTCCCACGCGGCAGGCGCTGCATGCACCACCAATGCCATCAGGCGCGCGTAGTCCTGCACCGTACAGCGCAGGCTGGCTGCCGAATTGGCCAGGATATCGCTGGGCCAGTTCACCACGCCCGGCTTCGCATTCGCGCGGGCCTGCGGCAACGCGCGTTCGGCATCCGCATAGCGCCAAGAAGAGAGTGGCTTGCCCCACTGATCCGCGACGGGCTGTGCCGCGTCCCAGGCCTCGCGCAATCCCTGTGCCGGCATGCCCGGCTGGGTGTCATCCGGTGCGCGATGACCGTAAACCGAGCGCGCCGCCAATGCGGCATCCCAGCCATAACTGCTGTCGTGCATGCCGGCGGGCGCGAACAGCAGGCGATGCATGGCCTGGTCCAGGCTTTCGCCGGTGACCGCTTCCACCGCGAGTTGCAGCCAGACGAAGGCTTCGCCGGAATAGTCGACGCGCGTGCCCGGCGCCACGGCAGGCACCAGCCGTTCGTTGGCCGGATCCTTGCGCCAGTTCGGCAACCCGGTCGTGTGACGCAGCACGTCGCGCACGGCGATGCGCTCGATCCACGGCGATTGGCCGAGGTAAGCCGGCCGTACGTATTTCACCAGCGGCGCATCCAGCGCCAGCTCGCCGCGATCGACCAGTTGCATCACCATGTAGGCGAACACCGGTTTGCTCAGGGATGCTGCTTCCCATAGCGTGCCGTCTTCAACCGGCGTACCGCGTTCCGCATGGGTCACGCCGAAGCCGCGCGACCATGCGAGCCGGCCCGCCTCCACCACTGCGATGCCGATGCCGGGCACGCCCAGCGCCTGCATCTGCCTTGGCAAGTCCTGCAGGAGCGCATCGCCGGGAATCCAATCGGCATCGTCATTCCAGGGCTGCGCCGCATTGACCCGTGCGGGCCAGGCCGCCAATGACGCCAATCCAATGCCGCCGGCCAGCAGGTGGCGACGCGACATTGCAGGCAGTGTGGAATCGGTCATGCCGCATTGGAGCGGTTCGTCACGGATGCCGCAAGCGCCCACGCCAACCTGCATGGATAATCATCGCCACACCAACGCACCGATCGCATGACCAGCCCGCTCTCCAGCGCCGATCCCGACCCGCGTCCGCTGCCGCCCGAACGCCCGCTGCCCTCGGACTGCTGCGACAGCGGTTGCGCGGTCTGCGTGCATGACCTGTACGCAGAGGAAGTGATGGCGCATCGCCAGGCGCTTGCAGCGTGGATGCTGCGGCACCCGGATACGGAGGCCACAGCGACGCAATAGCAGGGCCGATCAAAACGCGTGGTCGAAGCTGACCTCGCCCTGCACGCCGACCTGATACGCGGACACGCGGCGCTCGAAGAAGTTGGTCAGCTCCTGCACGTCCTGCAGGTCCATGAACGGGAACGGGTTGCGTGACCCGAAGTGCCGTGGCATGCCCAACTGGACCATGCGCTGGTCGGCGCAATATTCCAGGTAGTGGCGCATGTCGCGGATCGACAGGCCGGCCACACCGCCGCTCAGGGTGTCTTCGGCGAAGGCGACTTCGCAGTCGACCGCTTCGGACATCATCTGCACGACCTGCGCTTTCATCTCCTCATCGAACAGGTCGGGTTCTTCCTCGCGGGCGGTGCGGATGACCTCGAAGGCGAAGGCCATGTGCGCGCTCTCGTCGCGGAAAACCCAGTTGGTGCCGCTGGCCAGGCCATGCAGCAACCCTCGCGAACGCAGGTAGTACACATAGGCGAAGGCACCGAAGAAGAACAGGCCTTCGATGCAGCCGGCGAAGCAGATCATGTTGAGCAGGAACTGCCGGCGCTGCGCGCGCGTCTCGATGCGGGCGATGCCCTGCAACGAGTCGATCCACTTGAAGCAGAACTCCGCCTTGCGGCGGATCGACGGAATGTTCTCCACTGCGGCGAACGCCCTGGCGCGCTCGTTCGGATCCGGCAGGTACGTGTCCAGCAAGGTCAGGTAGAACTGCACATGCAGCGCTTCCTCGTACAACTGCCGCGACAGGTACATGCGCGCCTCCGGCGCATTGATGTGCTGGTACAGGTTCAACACCAGGTTGTTGGACACGATCGAATCGCCGGTGGCGAAGAACGCAATCAGGCGCTCGACCAGGTGGCGTTCGGCCGGCCCGAACTTGGTCTTCAGGTCACTGGTGTCCAGCGAGAAATCCACTTCCTCCACCGTCCAGGTGTTGCGGATGGCGTCGCGGTACATCTCGTAGAACCGTGGATACCGCATCGGCCGAAGGGTGAGTTCGAAACCGGGGTCGAGCAGCAATTGTCGGCGTTGTGCGCTCACTGGCAGGCCTCGCAGGTTTCCGGGTTTTCCAGCGAGCAGGCGATGGCATCGACCGGCGCAACCTCGGGTTTCGGTGCGGCAACGGTAGCGCCGGCCAATGTGGTCTTGGCGATTTTCGTCGCCGGGCGCGAACGCAGGTAGTAGGTGGTCTTGATGCCCTGCTTCCAGGCATGCATGTACATCGACGACATCGCGCCGATGTTCGGGCTTTCCATGAACAGGTTGAGCGAGGCCGACTGGTCGATGAAGGCGCCGCGACCGGCCGCCATGTCGATCAGGGCGCGCATCGGGATCTCCCACGCCGTGCGATAGACATGACGCAACGTCTCGGGGATCTGCACCACGCCCTGCACCGAGCCTTCGGCCTGCTTGATCGCGTCGCGTATTTCCGGCGTCCACAGGCCGAGCTTCTTCAACTCCTCCACCAGGTAGCGGTTCACCTGCAGGAAATCGCCGGACAGGGTTTCGCGCTTGAACAGGTTGGACACCTGCGGTTCCACGCATTCGTAGCAGCCGGCGATCGAGGCGATCGTCGCGGTCGGGGCGATCGCGACCAGCAGCGAATTGCGCAGGCCATGCAGCCTGATCCGCTGGCGCAGGGCATCCCAGCGCTCGCTGTTCGCGGGCACCACGTTCCAGGCATCGAACTGCAGTTCCCCGCGCGCGGCGCGCGTATCCGCGAACGAAGGATGCTGGCCGCGTTCTTCCGCCAACTCGCAGGAGGTTTCCAGCGCATGGAAGTAGATGGTCTCGGCGATCCGTGCGGACAACGCGCGGGCCTCGTCGCCATCAAACGGCAGGCGCAGCTTGAAGAAGACGTCCTGCAGGCCCATGCAGCCAAGACCCACGGGCCGCCAGCGCAGGTTGCCGCGGCGCGCGGTTTCGATCGGATAGAAGTTGAGGTCGATGACGCGGTCGAGCTGGCGCACCGCGAGGCGCACGGTCTCTGCCAGCTTGTCGAAGTCGAACAGGCCGTCGTCGTCGAAATGCCGCGCCAGGTTGATCGAACCCAGGTTGCACACTGCGGTTTCGTCGTTGGAGGTGACCTCGAGGATCTCGGTGCACAGGTTGGACAGGTGGATCACGTTGCCCGGCCGCAAGGTCTGGTTGCTCGCGCGGTTGCAGGTGTCCTTGAAGGTCATCCAGCCGTTGCCGGTCTGCGCCAGCGTACGCATCATCCGCGCGTACAGCTCGCGCGCCTTGATCGTCTTGACCGCCTTGCCCTGTGCCTCGGCCTGCGCATAGGCGCGCTCGAAGTCCCCGCCGAACAGGTCGGTGAATTCGGGCACCACGCGCGGATCGAACAGCGACCAGTCGGCATCGGCCTCGACCCGCTGCATGAACAGGTCGGGGATCCAGTTGGCCAGGTTGAGGTTGTGGGCGCGGCGGGCCTCGTCGCCGGTGTTGTCGCGCAACTCCAGGAATTCCTCGACATCGGCATGCCACGGCTCCAGGTACACGCAGGCTGCGCCCTTGCGCTTGCCGCCCTGGTTGACCGCCGCCACCGAGGAATCCAGCGTCTTCAGCCACGGCACGATCCCGTTGCTGTGGCCGTTGGTGGACTTGATCAGCGAGCCGCGCGAGCGCACTCGCGTGAAGCTCACGCCGATGCCGCCGCTGAACTTGCTGAGCTGGGCGATGTCGCCGTATTTCGAATAGATCGATTCCAGCGAGTCCTGCGGCGAATCCAGCAGGAAGCAGGACGACAGCTGCTCATGCGTGGTGCCGCTGTTGAACAGCGTGGGTGAGCTCGGCAGGTAGTCGAGTTCGGCCATCCGCCGGTACAAGGCCAGCGCGCCGGGCACGTCTTCGCTCAAGGCGCAGGCGATGCGCAGGAAGAACTGCTGCGGGGTCTCGATCACCTTGCGCGTGCGCGGATGCCGCAGCAGGTAGCGGTCGTACAGCGTGCGCAGGCCGAAGTAGTCGAAGTGGCGATCCAGGGCGACATCCAGCGCATCGTTGAGCTTGCGTGCGTTGGGCTGCACCAAAGCCAGCAGGCGGTCGTTGGCCAGGCCGACCTCATGCCCGCGCTGCACCGATTGCGAGAATGCGTGGATCTCCTGCCCCGCCACCTCCTTGGCGATCACGCCGGCCAGCAGGCGCGCCGCGAGCTTGCCGTATTCGGGTTCTTCGCCGGTCAGCAGCGCGGCGGTGCGGATCGAGAGCTCGTCGAGCTCGGCGGTCGTCGCGCCGTCGTACAGGCCGGAGATCGTGCGGGTGGCGACGCGCATCGGCTCCACCGCGTGCAGGCCTTCGGCGGCACGGGTCACCGCGCGCACGATCTTGTTGAGATCCACCGGTTCACTGGCGCCGTTGCGCTTGGTCACGCGCATGGTGGTCGCGGTCGGCGGCGGGGTCAGGTCGAAGGAAGGCGCCATCGGCGCCTCGGCAAGCAAGGTCTTGGACATCGGGTGACTCCATGCGTGATGCACGGTCCTTGCCTGTCCCTCGCAGGCGCGGATGGCATCGGAAACGCAGGGTCGGGCATCGAGGTCGCATGGCCTGCGACGCGCATGCAGGGCATGCGGACCGGCCGTGCTGCACCTGCCATCTCCCCCCGGAGATTCGTCGGCCGGCACCGCGCGGCGTGCTTCGCGCGGCTGTCGGCAGGTCTTCGGACTCATGGATGCGGCATCGGCGAACCGTTGCCTCCTTGGTCGCGGCTTCCCGGGATCACCATCCCAGTGCCAGTTGCGACCTCGTCTCCATCTACCGCTGCGGGGCAGTGCCGGGATGAGCGCCACATCCGTGGATACGCGCCGCACCGGCTTCCCTTTTCATCCAGTGGTAGTAGCCACCGGAACCGACAACCACAACATATTGGGCAATCTGGAATGCGTCAATCGAAACATGGATCTCCGTTCAACGCGCAAACAAAAAGCGGGCCGAAGCCCGCTTTCCTTGTCCCGCCGATGGCGCTGGCGATTACTCGCCGGTGCCTTCGCCTTCGGCGACGGCCTTCATCGACAGGCGGATGCGGCCCTGCTTGTCGACTTCCAGCACCTTGACCTTGACCACGTCACCTTCCTTCAGCACGTCGCCAACCTTCTCGACGCGGTCGTTGGAGATCTGCGACACGTGCACCAGGCCATCCTTGCCCGGGGCGATGGTGACGAACGCGCCGAAGTCCATCAGCTTGGCGACCTTGCCTTCATAGATGCGGCCCGGCTCGACGTCGGAGGTGATCTGCTCGATGCGATCCTTGGCGGCCTTGCCGGCGGCGGCATCGACCGAGGCGATGGTGATGGTGCCATCGTCCTTGATGTCGATCTGGGCGCCGGTTTCCTTGGTGATCGCCTGGATCACCGAACCGCCCTTGCCGATCACTTCGCGGATCTTGTCGGGGTGGATCTTGATGGTGATCAGGCGCGGCGCGAAGTCGGACAACTCGGCGCGCGGCGCGGTCAGCGCGTTGGCCATCTCGCCGAGGATGTGCAGGCGGCCGGCCTTGGCCTGCGCCAGCGCGACCTTCATGATTTCCTCGGTGATGCCTTGGATCTTGATGTCCATCTGCAGCGCGGAGATGCCGTTGCTGGTGCCGGCCACCTTGAAGTCCATGTCGCCCAGGTGATCCTCGTCGCCGAGGATGTCGGACAGCACGACGAAGTCGTTGCCTTCCTTGACCAGGCCCATCGCGATGCCGGCGACCGGTGCCTTGACCGGCACGCCCGCGTCCATCAGCGCCAGCGAGGAACCGCAGACCGAGGCCATCGAGGACGAGCCGTTCGACTCGGTGATCTCGGAGACCACGCGGATGGTGTACGGGAAGGCTTCCATGGTCGGCATGACGGCCAGCACGCCGCGCTTGGCAAGGCGTCCATGGCCGATTTCGCGGCGCTTCGGGCCCATCATGCGGCCGGCTTCGCCCACCGAGTACGGGGGGAAGTTGTAGTGGAACAGGAAGTGTTCCTTGTACTCGCCACCGACGGCATCGATGATCTGGCCGTCGCGCGCGGTACCGAGGGTCACCGCGACGATCGCCTGGGTCTCGCCGCGGGTGAACAGCGAGGAGCCGTGGACGCGCGGCAGGATGCCGACCTTCGAGGCGATCGGGCGCACGGTGTCGAGCGCACGGCCGTCGATGCGGACCTTGGTGGCCAGCACCGCGTCGCGCATGGTCTGGTATTCGAGTTCGCCGAATTCCTTCGCCAGCTCGGCGGCCTTCCAGCCGTTGGCTTCAGCCTGCTCCGCCAGCGCGGCCATCACGTCCTTCTTCAGTGCGGAAATGGCGTCCTTGCGCTCCAGCTTGTCGCGCACCGCGAACGCCTGGGTCAGGCGATCGCCGATGGCGGCCTTCAGCGCGTCGACCAGGCCCGCGCTCGCGGCAGGCGCTGCCCAGGTCCACTTCGGCTTGCCGGCTTCGGCGACCAGCGCGTTGATGGTGTCGATCGCGACCTGCATCTGCTGGTGGCCGAACACCACCGCGCCGAGCATCACGTCTTCCGACAGTTCCGCGGCTTCGGATTCCACCATCAGCACCGCGTCCTTGGTACCGGCGACGACCAGCTCGAGCTGCGATTCCTTGAGCTCGCTGACGGTCGGGTTGAGCAGGTACTGGCCATTCCTGTAACCGACCTTGGCAGCGCCGATCGGGCCATCGAACGGCGCGCCGGTCAGGGCGACTGCCGCAGAGCAGCCGATCAGGGCAAGGATGTCGCCGTCGACTTCCGGGTTCAGCGACATCACGGTCGCGATCACCTGGACCTCATTGCGGAAACCGTCCGGGAACAGCGGACGGATCGGGCGATCGATCAGGCTGCTGGTCAGCGTTTCCTTCTCGGTGGCGCGGCCTTCGCGCTTGAAGAAGCCACCCGGGATGCGGCCGCCGGCGTAGAACTTCTCCTGGTAATCCACCGTCAGCGGGAAGAAGTCCTGCCCTTCGCGCTGGGTCTTGGCCGCCACCGCGGTGCACAGCACGACGGTGCCGTCGCACGAGACCATCACGGCACCGCCGGCCTGGCGGGCGATCTCGCCGGTTTCGAGGGTGACGGTCTGGTTGCCGTACTGGAAGGACTTGCTGATCTTCGCCACGTGGGAATCCTTGGATGTCTTGGGTCGTCGACGCAGCGGAGCCCCGCTCCGTGCGTTGCATCGTGAACCGATGCGGGATGCGGCCGGGCCGCGATGAAGGTGTTGCGATGGCTCAAAAACGAACCGCGGCGCATTGCTGCGCCGCGGTGGGTGTTTCGATCAGCGACGCAGGCCGAGTTTGCCGATCAGCGCCTTGTACCGCTCGGCATCCTTGCGGTGCAGGTAGTCGAGCAGGCTGCGGCGGCGGTTGACCATCATCAGCAGGCCACGACGGCTGTGGTGATCCTGCTTGTGCGCCTTGAAGTGCTCGGTGAGCATCTCGATGCGGGCGGTGAGCAGGGCGACCTGCACTTCCGGGGAGCCGGTGTCGTTGTCGCCGCGCTTGTGTTCGTTGATGACTTTCTGGGAATCGATGGACATGCTTGCCTCGTCGTCGCGTGGCCGGCAGGAACGTGCGTCCCGATGGGACGCCGCACCGCACGGCTCGCCGTGGATGGAATCGTGATGGATGGGTTGGAACGTGAAACCGCTCCGGGGAGCAGCGGGATTATAGCCCGCATGGCGGGGACCGGGCAACGCGGGATCGCAACGGCTCAGCCTGTAGCGCCAGCGGGCTTGCCGGTCGCCACCGCCCAGCGGAACAGGCGCGAAGGCCGCAGGCCGCCGTCGCCGTCGACTTCGCCGAGTCCCAGGCCACGCCCGTGCTCGTCCAGTACCGCGACCTGCCCGGCCGGCCGGTACGGCCCGCGCAAGCCCTGGCCGCGGCCAAGCCGTTGCGCCTGGACCTCGCTGACCCGCACTGATGGCCACGAGGCCATCCCGGCCTCGACCGGCAACAGGCACGCCTCGAGCACGCGTTCGCCCGCGTGCTCGCGGAGGTCTTCCAACGCGGGCAAGGTCCACATCCGCGGCTCGCGGAACGGATCCACCCAGAGCCGGCGCAACTCGGCCACGTGGGCGCCGCACCCCAGCAATTCGCCGAGGTCGCGCACCAGGCTGCGCACATAGGTCCCGGAGCCGCACTCGATGTGCAAACGCAGCGTCGGCGATGCGCCGTTCTCGAGCTGGCCATCCAGCAGGTCGGCGGCATTCAGCAGGTCGAAGGCGTGGACCTCGATGTCGCGTTCCTCGACCTCGATCGCCTCGCCGCGGCGGGCCTTGGCGTACAGCGGCTCGCCACCACGCTTGAGCGCGGAATAGATCGGCGGGCGCTGCCGGATGCGCCCGGTCAGCTTCCGGAGCGCGGTGTCGATCTGGTCGATGGACAGCGCCGGCACCGGGCGCTCGCGCAGGGGTTGGCCCTCGGCGTCGTCGGTATCGGTGGTGATGCCGAGCCGGGCCACGGTCTCGTAGGCCTTGCGCGCGCCGAGCAGGCCACCGGCGATCTTGGTGGCCTCGCCGAAACAGACCGGCAGCAGGCCGGTCGCGAGCGGATCGAGGCTGCCGGTATGGCCGCCCTTCTCGGCGCGGAACAGGTGGCGCACGCGCTGCAGGGCCTGGTTGGACGACAGGCCCTGCGGCTTGTCGAGCAGCAGGATGCCATCCAGCCCGCGGAAGACCGTGCGCGGGCGGCGCAGCGGCGCGGGGTCAGTCGGCGTCGTCACTGGCGCGGACGTCGCGCAACAGGGTATCGATGCGCTCGCCGCGATCCACCGACTCGTCGTAGTGGAAATGCAGCTCCGGCACATGCCGCAACTTCATCGCGCGCGCAAGCTGGTAGCGGATCTCCGGTGCCAGGTCCTTGAGTGCCTTGACCGTCTCCAGGGCCTTGTCGGCCAGCAACACGGTGACGAAGACCTTGGCATGCGCCATGTCGCGGGTGACCTCGACGTCGGACACGCTGGTCGAGCACAGGCCATGCTCGCGCACGGCCGCGTGCACCAGGGTGCCCAGCTCCCGGCGCAATTGCGCCGAGACCCGGTCGGTACGGTGGAATGACTTCTGCGCCATCGGGGTTGCGGGCACGCCTTACAGCGTGCGCTGCACCTCGATGCGCTCGAAGCATTCGATCTGGTCGCCCGGCTTGACGTCGTTGTACGCCTTCACGCCAATGCCGCACTCGGTGTTGACGCGGACTTCGTCCACGTTCTCCTTGAAGCGGCGCAGCGATTCAAGTTCGCCCTCGAACACCACCACGCTGTCGCGCAGGACGCGGATCGGCTTGCTGCGCTTGACCACGCCCTCGATGACCATGCAACCGGCGACCGCACCGAACTTGGAGCTGCGGAACACGTCGCGGACCTGGGCGATACCGATGATCTCCTCGCGGATTTCCTTGCCCAGCACGTTCGACGCGACCTGCTTCACCTGGTCGATGACGTCGTAGATGATCGAGAAGTAACGCAGGTCGACGCCGTTGCCTTCGATCACCCGGCGCGCGGAGGCGTCGGCACGCACGTTGAAGCCGATCACGGTGGCCTTGGAGGTGGCCGCCAGCTGGGCGTCGGACTCGGTGATGCCGCCCACGCCGGAGCCGATCACGTTGCTCCGGATCTGCTCGTTGGACAGGCCGGTCAGGGCCTCGCGCAGGGCCTGCATGGAACCGTGCACGTCGGCCTTGACCACCAGGTTGAGGGTCTGCTGCGAAGCGCCCTCGCCCATCTGCGCCATGATGTCTTCCATGCGGTTGCCCGCGGCGGCGACCAGGCGGGTCTCGCGACGCTTGGCGTCGCGCTGCTGGGCCACGTCCTTGGCCAAGCGCTCATCGGCCACGACCACGAAGTCATCGCCGGATTCGGGCACGCCGGAGAGGCCCAGGACCTGCACCGGGATCGACGGACCGGCCTGCGCCACCTGCGAACCGGTTTCGTCGAACAGGGCGCGGACGCGCCCGTACTGGATACCGCACACCAGGTAGTCGCCCTTGGCGAGCGTGCCCTGCTGCACCAGCACCGTCGCGACCGGGCCGCGGCCCTTGTCGAGCGCCGATTCGATCACCACGCCACTGGCGCGGCCCTCGAACACGGCCTTGAGATCGAGCACTTCGGCCTGCAGCGAGATCGCGTCGAGCAGGTCGTCCACGCCCAGGCCGGTCTTCGCCGACAGCTCGACCATCTGGGTGTCGCCACCGAACTCTTCCGCCACCACGTCGTGCGCCAGCAGGTCGTTCTTGACCCGCGACGGATCGGCGTCGGACTTGTCGATCTTGTTGATCGCCACGATCAGCGGGACCTTCGCTGCCTTCGCATGCTTGATCGCCTCGATCGTCTGCGGCATCACGCCGTCGTCGGCGGCGACCACCAGGATCACGATGTCGGTCAACTTCGCGCCACGCTGGCGCATCTGGGTGAACGCGGCATGGCCCGGGGTGTCGAGGAAGCTGATCGTGCCCTTCGGCGTCTGCACGTGGTACGCGCCGATGTGCTGGGTGATGCCGCCCGCTTCGCCGGAGGCGACCTTGGTGGTGCGGATGTAATCCAGCAACGAGGTCTTGCCGTGGTCGACGTGGCCCATGATGGTGACCACCGGCGGGCGTTGCGCCTGGTCGCCCTGCACCGCCTCGACATGCGCCAGCAGTTCGCTCTCGGCGTCTCCGGCGTCGGCGTGGACTGCCTTGTGGCCGAGTTCTTCGGTCACCAGCACCGCGGTGTCGTGGTCGATGGTCTGGGTGATGGTGGCCATCACGCCCATCTTGAACAGCTGCTTGACCACGTCGCCGCCCTTCAGCGCCAGCTTCTGGGCGAGGTCGGAGACGGTGATCGCATCGCCGATGGCGATCTCGCGGACCATCGGGGCCACCGGCTTCTGGAATCCGGTGCCGGTGCGCGACTGGTCCAGCGAACGCTGGCGCTGCTTCGGCTTGCCGCGCGTGTTGGCGCTGCTGCTGCGGCGCGCACGATCGGAGGCGGACAGGTGCAACTGGCCGGCGAAGCGCGCGGTGTTGTCGTCGTCTTCCACGCTCGCGACCATCGCGTGCGAACCGCGATGCGCGGTCTTGCCCTTGTTGGCGGCGTTCTTGTCGGCTTCGCGCGCGGGTGCCGGCTTGGGATGGCCGTGGTGGCCGGGTTTCGGCTTGCCCGACTCCTCCAGCGCCGCGGCTTCCGCGGCGGCCAGGCGCGCACGCTCGGCCTCTGCTTCTTCCAGGCGCTTGCGCTCGGCGATTTCCTCGGCGCGCTGGCGATCCTTGGCCGCCAATGCCTGCTGTTCGGCCTCGTTGCGCTGGCGCGACTCGGCCAGCTTGCGGTGGATCTCGGCCATTTCGGAATCGGGATCGATCGCCCCGCCCGCGCCCGGCTTGTTCAGGGTGACCTTCTTGCGCACGACCACGTCGATCGTGCTGGGCCCGCGACCGGTCTTGCCGCCGCCGCCGACGGTGATTTCCTGCTTGCGGCTGCGGTTGAGCACGATCTTGCCGGGCGCGGCTTCGTCGGCGGCGCTGTCGCTCTTGCCGTGCGAACGCTTGAGGAAGCCCAGCAGCTTGACTTTCTCGATGCTGGTGACGACCTGGTCGGGGCCGCTGAAGCTCATGCCGGCCTCGGCCAGTTGCTCCAGCAGTTTCTCGACCGGCGTGTTCACCAGTTCGGCCAGCTTGCGGATGGTGGTTTGCTGCGACATTCGGATTCCGGTGTCTTTGGCCGCGATGGATGCGGCCGGATATCAATGGAGAATCGGGCGATTGTAGGACGGGCCCGAGCCCGCCAGCCAATCAGGCGTGGCGGGCCGCGGCCCGCCCTGCGGAACTCATTCGAACCAGTGCTTGCGCGCTTCCATGATCAGGGCCGCGGCGCGTTCGCCGTCCATGCCTTCCACGTCCTCGATCTCGTCGGTGGCGGCCTCGGCCAGGTCTTCGCGGGTGCGGATGCCGCGTTCGGCCAGGGCGTAGGCGGTGGCCTCGTCCATGCCGTCCAGCGACAACAGGTCTTCGGCCGGCTGGTGTTCCTCCAACCCTTCCTCGACCGCCAGCGCGTCGTTGAGCAGCGCGTCGCGGGCACGCGAGCGCAGTTCCTCGACGATGTCCTCGTCGAAGCCCTCGACCGCCAGCAGTTCGCCGACCGGTACGTAGGCGATTTCCTCGACGCTGTTGAAGCCTTCCGACACCAGGATGCCGGCGATTTCCTCGTCCACTTCCAGCTTGTCGATGAACAGTTGGCGGGACGCGGCCTGCTCGGCCTCCGACTTCGCCTGCACCTGGTCGGCGGTCATCACGTTGAGCTGCCAGCCGGTCAGGCGGCTGGCCAGGCGCACGTTCTGGCCGCCGCGGCCGATCGCCTGCGCCAGCTTGTCCTCGGCGACCGCCAGGTCCATCGAGTGCTTGTCCTCGTCGACGATGATCGACTGCACTTCCGCCGGCGCCATCGCGTTGATCACGAACTGCGCGGCGTTGTCGCTCCACAGGATGATGTCGACGCGCTCGCCGTTGAGCTCGTTGGTCACCGCCTGCACGCGCGAACCGCGCATGCCGATGCAGGCGCCGATCGGATCGGTGCGGTTGTCGTGCGCCAGCACCGCGATCTTGGCGCGGTCGCCCGGGTCGCGCGCGCAGGCCATGATCGAGACCAGGCCCTGGCCGACTTCCGGCACTTCCAGCTTGAACAGTTCCATCATGAATTCCGGGGCGGCGCGGCTGATGAACAGCTGCGGCCCGCGCGGCTCGGAACGCACGTCGAACAGGTAGCCGCGCACGCGGTCGCCGGTGCGCAGCACGTCGCGCGGGATGCCCTTGTCCTTGGCGATGATCGCCTCGGCGTTGCCGCCCAGGTCGACATAGATGTTGCCGCGCTCGACGCGCTTGACCACGCCGGTGACGAGTTCGCCCACGCGGTCCTTCCAGGCATCGACGACCTGCGCGCGCTCGGCCTCGCGGACGCGCTGCACGATCACCTGCTTGGCGGCCTGCGCGGCGATGCGCCCGAAGTCCGGGTTCTCGATCTGCTCCTCGATGTAGTCGCCGACCTCGGCGTCCTCGCTCTCGTCGACGGCGTCCATCAGGCGCACCTGGCGATCCGGCGATTCCATCACCACGTCGTCCGCCACCACCTCCCAGCGACGGAAGGTCTCGTAGCTGCCGTCCTTGGGGTCGATCTGCACGCGTACCAGCACGTCCTGCTCGGCGTAGCGCTTCTTCGCCGCCGACGCCAGCGCGGCTTCGATCGCCTCGAGGATCACCGATTCGGGCACGCCCTTCTCGGCGGCCACTGCATCGACGACAAGCAACAATTCCTTGCTCATTTACGCTTACTCCGCATCGGACGGCTTGCGCGCCGCCCTGCTGTTGGTGGATTTGTCGTTGGTTGGTGCTTTCGCCGCGGGTTTCTTGCCCGCCGGCTTCTTCTTTTGCTTGCCGGGCCGCGCATCGCGCCCGGAATCGTCCACGGCGGGCGCCATGCCCAGCGCGATCCAGTCCGGCACCAGCCTCGCCTTGTCGATGTTGGCCGCGTCGACGGCGAACTCGCCGGCATCCAGCGCGAACACCACGGTCGAGCCCTCGACCCGCTCGACCCTGCCCTGCAACCGACGACGCCCGTCCTGCGGCAACTTCAGCACGACCTTCGCGTTCTCGCCGACGACGCGCGCGAACTGCGCGGCACCGAAGATCGGGCGATCGATCCCGGGCGAAGACACTTCCAGCGTGTAATTGCCGCTGATCGGATCGGCGACATCCAGCTGCGCCGACACCTCGCGGCTCACCGCCTCGCAATCCTCGATGCCGACGTGGCGCGAGTCGTCGCCGGCGGGCATGTCGATGTACAGGCGGACGACCGAACCGCCCGGCGCGGGCAGGTATTCGATGCCCAGCAGTTCCAGCCCCAGCGATTCCACGGTGGGCGAAAGCAGCGCGGCGATTTCGTCAGCCTTGTCTGTCACGTTGCGTCCAATCGAAGTGCGGAAACAGCGAATCCGGAAAACGGAATCCCGGAAACGAGAAAGGGCCCGATGGGCCCTTTTCCGATGACGCTGGATTGCGAAACCCGGGAACAGCGGATTTCGCGGCCCTAGCCCTGCAACAATCCCGTGGAAGCGATCGCTGCTTGAACTTGGTAGCGGGGGCAGGATTTGAACCTGCGACCTTCGGGTTATGAGCCCGACGAGCTGCCAGACTGCTCCACCCCGCAGCAGAAGCGGAATTATCGCGATGCGCGCGGGATATTGCAAGCCCGCATCGCGTTTTATTGTCGTGTACCGGTCAGGCGAACGCCTGCTGGCACCACGCCATGAACGGACTCCAGAACACGCCGAACGCCAGCAGCGCCAGCGCGTTGACGCCGAACACCACGCGCAGCGTGCGATCCGTGCGCGGCACCACCGGTTCGCCGACGGGCTCGTCGAAATACATCGCCTTGATCACGCGCAGGTAGTAGAACGCACCGATCACCGCGCAAACGATGCCGACGATCGCCAACCACAGCATCCCGCCCTCGATCGCCGCGCGCAGCACGACGAGCTTGGACCAGAAACCGAGGAACGGGGGTACGCCGGCCAACGATGCCATCACGCACAGCACCAGGCCCGCGGTCCACGGGTCGCGCGCGTTCAGGCCCTTGAAATCCTCGATGCGGTCGGCTTCGAAGCCACGCCGCGACAGCAGGATGATCGCGCCGAACGCCGCAGTCGCCATGATCGCGTAGCTCAATGCATAGAACATCGCGGCGGCGTACCCGATCGCGCCGCCACCGGCCAGGCCCATGAACAGGAAACCGACGTGGGAGACGGTCGAATACGCCAGCATGCGCTTGAGGTTGGCCTGAACCAGGGCCACTAGGTTGCCGATCACCAGCGACAGCGCGGCGAGGATCGCCAGCAACGGGCGCCAATGCTCGGCCAGTGGCCCCATCCCCACCTCGAGCAGGCGCATCGCCATCGCGAACGCGGCCAGCTTGGGCGCGGAGCCGATGAACAGGGTGATCGGGGTCGGCGCGCCCTGGTAGACGTCGGGTACCCACATGTGGAACGGCGCAGCACCGAACTTGAAGGCGAAGCCGGCGAGCATGAAGGCCATGCCGGTCAGCAGCATCGTCCGCTGTTCCGCGTCCGCGGCGTTCGCGGCGATGGTGGCCAGGTCGATGCTGCCACTGGCGCCATACACCAGCGACATGCCGTAGAGCAGCATGCCCGAGGCCAACGCGCCAAGGACGAAGTACTTCATCGCCGCCTCGGAGGCCAGCGGGCTGTCGCGGTCGATCGCCACCAGCGCGTACGAGCACAGCGCCAGTAGTTCCAGGCCCAGGTAGACCATCACCAGGCTGCCGGCGGAGACCAGCAGCATCATGCCGACCACCGCGAACAGCATCAGCACCGCGATCTCGCCCTTGTACAGGCCGCGTTCGCGCAGGAACGGCCAGCCATACAGCAAGGCGATGGCGGACACCACGCAGGTGCCGATCTTCAGCACGTCCGCCATGTTGTCGCGGATGAACATGCCGCCCAGCACGGCGCCCTGCCCGCCGGTCCCGGCCACCAGCAAGGCCGCGACCAGCACCAGGCTGGCGACCGCCAGCAGGTGGGTGACCACGCGCTGCTTCTCGTTGAGGAACAGGTCGAGCATCAGCAGCGCGAACGCGGACCCGACCAATACGAGTTCGGGGATCAACGGCAGGAATTCGCTGGCGGCGGGCGTGGCGAGGGTGGCTTGCATCGTCGTCATCGCCTCTTCAAAGCTTGGTGGCGGCGAGCTGCGCCGCCAGTTGCGCGATGGAGGGTTCCATCAGGTCGATCAGCGGCTTCGGCCACACGCCCAGCACCAGCACGCCGGCGGCGAACACGCCCAGCACCAGCCATTCGCGCCCATTGAGGTCCTCGAGCTCGGCGACATGCGCATTGCCGACTTCGCCCCAGATCACCCGCTTGGTCAGCCAGAGCGTGTAACCCGCGCCGATGATCAGGGTCGCCGCCGCGGCAAAGCCGACCAGCGGGCTGTGCTGGAACGCCGCCAGGATGACCATGAATTCGCCGACGAACCCGCTAGTGCCCGGCAAGCCGGAATTGGCCATCGCGAACAGCACCCAGAACATCGCGAACCACGGCATCACGTTGGCCACGCCGCCGTAGTCGCGGATCATCCGGCTGTGCATCCGGTCGTAGAGCACGCCGACGCAGGAGAACATCGCGCCGGACACGAAGCCGTGGCTGATCATCTGCACCATCGCGCCCTGCATGCCAAGGCGTGCGGCATCCTCGGCACCGACATCGCGCACCAATGCGAAGGCGATGAAGGTGCCCAGGGTGACGAAGCCCATGTGCGAGACCGACGAATACGCGATCAGCTTCTTCATGTCCTCCTGCACCAGCGCGACCAGGCCCACGTAGACCACCGCGACCAGCGACAGCGCGATCACCAGCCAGGCGTAATCGTGGCCGGCATCGGGGACGATGGGCAGGACGAAACGCAGGAAGCCGTAACCGCCGATCTTGAGCATGATCGCGGCCAGGATCACCGAGCCGCCGGTCGGCGCCTCCACGTGCGCATCCGGTAGCCACGTGTGGACCGGGAACATCGGCACCTTGACCGCGAACGCCACGAGGAAGGCGAAGAACAGCCAGGTCTGCTCGCCGATGGTCAGCGGCAGCGCGGCCATGTCGGCCAGCTGCCAGCTGCCGCCCTTGAGGTACAGGTAGACCAGCCCGACCAGCATGAACACCGAGCCGAGGAAGGTGTACAGGAAGAACTTCACCGAGGCATACACGCGGCGCGGGCCGCCCCAGACACCGATGATGATGAACATCGGGATCAGCATGCCTTCGAAGAAGACATAGAACAGGATCGCGTCGAGCGCGCTGAACACGCCGATCATCAGGCCTTCGAGGATCATGAAGGCCGCGTAGTACTGGCTCACGCGTTTGTCGATCGCGCCCCACGCACCGATCAGCACCAGCACCGTGGTCAGCGTGGTCAGGCCGATCAGCGCCAGCGAGATGCCATCCGCACCGAGGTGGTACTGGATGTCGTAGGCCGGCAGCCACGCGAGCTGCTCGACGTACTGCATGGCCGGGCTGGCCAGGTCGAAGCCCATGAACAGCGGGATGCTGCACAGGAAGGTGGCCACGGCGAAGCCGAGCGCGATCCAGCGCGCAGCCCCCGGGCGGGCATTGCCCGCAAGCAGGGTGCACACGCCGCCGAGGATGGGCAGCCAGATCAGGATGCTGAGGAGAGGCCAGTGGGTCACGCGCGGGTTTCCATCAAGTCGTTCATCCGGCTCAGAGCCAGTAGTGGTTGGCCAGCGCCAGCAGCGCGACCAGGCCCAGGATCATGGCGAAGGCGTAGTGGTACAGGTAGCCCGACTGCAGCTTGCGCACCAGGCCGGCGGTCAGCCCGACCAGGCCGGCGCTGCCGTTGACCACGAGGCCATCGATCACCTTGCCGTCGAACAGGCGCGAGAGCTTGCCCAACTTCACGCCACCACCGGCGAAACCGCCGATCCACAGGTCGTCCATGAAGTACTTGCGCTCCAGCACCTTGATCGGCCATGCCAGCGTGCGGGTAATGCCCTTGCGCCATTCCGGCATGACCATGTACAGCAGGGTGGCCAGCAGGAAGCCCATCAGCGCCAGGTAGAACGCCGGCGCCTTGAAGCCGTGCAGCGCGAACGCCACCGGGCCGTGGAACTCCTCGGCCAGCGCGGCCATGACGTCGCGTTCCTTCAGCACGTCGATCGCGCCGAGGAAGAACGGCAGTTGCTTCTCGTGGCCCATCATGTCGGTGCCGAACAGCATCGGCCCCACGGTCAGGAAGCCGATCGCGATCGAGGGGATCGCCAGCAGCACCAGCGGCAGGGTCACCACCCACGGCGACTCGTGCGGCTCGTGCGCGCCATGGCCATGGCCGTGTTCGTCGTGATGCGCGTCGGCATGGTGGGCGTCGTG
>Ga0116156_10001656_pt1 | contig 21301 bp, 9 predicted proteins | sample AD_UKC045_MetaG_FD_89891 | JGI IMG/M metagenome (GOLD analysis project Ga0116156, IMG submission 89891) | Active sludge microbial communities of municipal wastewater-treating anaerobic digesters from USA - AD_UKC045_MetaG | ecosystem: Engineered > Bioreactor > Anaerobic > Digestate | place: USA... | reverse complement strand
TGTCCCCGACGCGTTGCATGCGTTCACCAAGTTGGCCGTTCCCAACTCCGGCAGAGTTTTTGAAGTGGCGGGATTCTCTTGGAGGATTTTAACCCACTTCTTAACAGCCTTTCTAAATGCCGCGGGATTGCTTACGGAGGGCTTTTTTCCTCCCCATGCGACGATGGCCTTGATATTTTTTGACCCCATCACAGCGCCAACGCCGCAACGGCCTGCGGCGCGCTCGCCGGAAATCACGCTTGCGTACCGGACAAGGTTTTCGCCTGCCGGGCCAATAACTGCCATGCCTCGCTTTCGCCCGAATTCTTCTTCGAGAGCTTTCTGCGTTTCTTCCGTGTCTTTGCCCCACAACGAAGACGCGTCGATGAAATCAACGCCGGATTCAGTGATTTTGAGCAGGGTAGGGCGGGAGGCTCTTCCCCTTATGACCAATCCGTCGTAGCCGGCCTTCTTAATATGAATCCCGAAAGTCCCGCCGCAGTTGGAGCTTGCGATTCCGCCTGTAAGCGCGTTTTTCGTCGATATGTCGAATCTGCTGGTGCAGGGAGCGCCTGTTCCGGTAAACGGGCCTGTCATGAACACTATTATGTTCTCAGCGGAGAAAGGGTCGATTCCCGGCGACAATTCATCAAAGAGAATCTTTGCCGCGAGACTCTTGCCCCCGATGAACTTCTCTCTGTCATTGTCGGTTATGGGATAATCGCAAAATGACTTTCGGGTCATGTCGATATCGAGAATCCTGCCCATGTAACCGCCGTATTTTGAATTCATGAAGGTCCGTCCATTTTGTCCTTCCAAATTCCTTGCAGGGAATCGGAAGCGAGTTATATCCGCATTTATTATTGTATAATATGAACAACGACAGCACAAAGAAGCCGCGCGCGAAAAATCTTAGGATTCAGAGGTTGGGGACACACCGCATTGAGAAAAGAGAACTCCGACATTTCGCTTGATTACTACGAGACTCGCGCAATGGCGGACGCATTGGAGTTCGCCAGAGTTGACGATGTTCTAAAAAAGGGGACAGCCCCGTTGTTGGCGAGAAGAGCAAGCGGCAGCACATTGCTCATAGGTTGGTCTACAACTCTAAATCTCACTCCACCTCAGGCGGACCCGATGGTCGTCGTCGATTTTTCTTTTAACAGACTGCAACATGTGCCGGACAGGAAAAATGTGCTCAAGGCCCGCGCGGCGGCGGGCTCGCTTCCTTTTGACAGAGGTTCTTTCGATACGATTTTTATGATTAATATGCTCCATCATCTGGCTGAAGACAATACGGTAGAGACTGACAGAGCAATGAGGCTCATTCTTCAGGACACGGCGAGAGTTATGAAAAGATCATCAAAATTATATATTCTAGAACCTTTTTTGTCTCCATTCTTTGAGGTATTAAATCGAATATTTTATTTCCCTTTAAGGCTTATCTTTAATGCCCGTAGGATGCCAATGGTGTGCTTTTATTCGCTGCCAAACTTCAAGGAAGCATTGAGCGAAGCCGGGCTTGAACTTGTTTACTCTACTCCGATAGGCTTCGACGCTCCGATTCCGATTTCATGGTTTTTTCCGAATATACGAATGAATCCACAGTGGATGCCGCAAAAGATAAAACTGCTAGAAATCAAAAAAAAGTCATAAATAAACAATATATGGCATATTTGTTATTTGCGCGTCGTTTCTTTAATGTATTTTTGAATACAAGACATTATCGCTATGAAATAAGCCTCAGCTAACAAATACTCGAATAATCTCGCATTTCCGTAAAGATGCCGATATTGACGTATAAACTCGATCAATTAGAATTATTCGAGCGTATAACTATGAGAATGGATGGAAAACAATTCTCAAGTCCCACGTTTTATGTGGACTCGAATGCCGATCTTGACGCTGTAGTCGAGGAACTTTTGCGTTGCCGAAGGTTGGGTGTCGATACGGAAAGCAACAGTCTATATGCGTTTAGAGAAAGAGTTTGCACGATACAGATATCGAGCGTGAAAGCAAATTATATATTTGATCCGATCAGGCTCGAAGACTTGAGCGCGTTGTCACCGATTTTTGCTGACCCCAAGATTGAAAAGATTTTCCACGGAGCCGACTACGACGTCGGGCTGCTGAAGAGAGATTTCGGCTATGAATGTCGCAGAATATTCGACACGATGGTGGCGTCTCAGTTTTTAAATTTCGAGCGCATCGGAATGGCCGATCTGGTGGAGAAGTATTTCGGAGTAAGGCTGGAGAAAAAATTTACTAAGAGCGATTGGACTCGCCGCCCATTGTCGATCGAGCAAATTGTCTATTTGTGTCAGGACACTATGTATTTGATCGAAATGAAGGGTCGGCTTTATGACGAGTTGATCGAAAAGAATTTATTAGAAGAAGCGGAACTCGAATTCGACCATCTTGAAAACAGGCAGCCTCTGGAACCCGCTTACGAGCATCTCACCGTCTGGGATATCAAAGGGGTCAAAGGACTTGACGACAAAGAATTGCCTGTCATGTATGAATTGTTTAAATGGAGACAGGAGAGGGCAGCTAGGGTAAATCTGCCTCCGTTTAAAGTTGTGAACAATAAAACTCTACTGGACATCGCAAAGGCAAGACCGAGAAATAAAGAAGAATTGACGGCGATAAAAGGTATAACCACCACGGTATGGCACAGAAACGGACAAGACATGTTGAACGCAGTGAGGCGCGGGGATAGACTGCCGGCTTCAAAAGTGCCGCCCCAAAGCAAGGCAAGGCGCAACGATGCCAGGCAACCCGTTCACTGGAACGATCAGCACGCTGTGGACTCGTTGAAAAAATGGAGGAATTTGAAAGCCGAAGAACGCGGGATACATCATCTAGCTGTTCTTCCGGGTTACGCTCTGGAAAACATCGCAAGATTGCGCCCGCACGGCTCGGAAGCTCTCTCAGCCATCCAAGGCGTTGGCAAAAAACGCGCGGAATTATACGGCGAAGAAATACTGGATATCATTAAGAACCTTAAACACTAGTGAAATAAACTAGAACTAGTCTCCTATATTCGCGTCGCGCGCAAATGTAAGAGTAAGGATTCGATATGCAGAAAAGAATGCTACTGCAGCCAAAGATATAACTATTGCAAGAATCATCAATCTGAGTTCCCACCCTGCTGACAACCATACGTAGAAAAACCATAAATCCGGGGCGCGCTCGATTAATTCGGAATCCAGTAGCGAATTATAATCCGCTGAATGAAGTCTCATATATTCGGGAAAATCAACAATGACACTAGAAATATTTTGCGCGGCCGCTGAGAACTGTTCCTTGAAAGGTAAAAATCGAGGAATGCCCGGTTTGAACAAACGGTTTTCATTATGAGCTTGTTGAATTTCTTCCGCGACTGACGCGTTGACATAATGTGGAAAAAACTTCTCTAGCGATGCAGCTGACTGTATTGCGATTCCAATAATGAGAAGCGGCAGAACTAAAAACAGTCTGGCGCGTTTGCGCGCTTCAGAAATATATATTCCTACCAAAACCATGCAAATCGGAACCATCGGAACAATAAGCCTCGGTCCCCATGAATGCCCTCCCTGCCAACTATGCCAAGTTGAATAAAAAACTATATTTATAAATAGGATTCCAGATATACATGTAGCTTCAGGCATCATATTCTTTCTAAATGCCGCAATGAAGCCCGGTATCGCTAGCAAAAGAATCGGGGAATAGATAAAAAAGCTTTTATCAGAAGAAAAAAGCAAGCCATAAATTCCAACTATAACAGGCGTCGTAAAAAGAGACGCTTCAACGCCGTATCCTGTCTCAACAAATGAGCCGAATCTCGTAAAATTGAATAAACCATGAACCAGAAGCCCTGCGGCGCCTCCGATAAAGATAAAAAGAAAACTTCTCAACCGCTTGTTTTTAGATGCCGCATATAAACATAACGGAAAAAGACAGATAACGGCTGATAGTCTAGCGAGTGGAATCAAAGATGCTAATAATGCCGATGCAAACAAAGATAAAATTTCTCCTCTTATGCGAAACTTGGTCAAAAAAAAGAAACAAGACAATATCAAAAGTCCAGTCAATGGCTCGCTGAAACTAGTCTTTGCGTAGGGAAAGGCAATTGTGGAAAGCCCTAAGCAAAATGATGTGAATGTGGCAATTCTATTTGAAATACCCAATGTCGAGCAAAGAGAGAATAAAATTGCGACAGTGAGTGCAGTTATAAATGAATTCGTGAACGAGCAGGCAAATGCGTGTGTGAACCCTTGGCCGGAGCCGGACGGAGCCAAGTTCCTTGCTATTTCTCCGACTGCTGCCGCTGGAAGCATTACAATAGCAGTAAGAGGAGAGTATTTTGCGTAATACTCTCCGTCTTGGTTCTTATATGAAAGAGCAGGAGCCAGAGAGGCTGTTGTCACTCCTATTTCATTGTCCAATCTAAAACCGTATCCATGAATAATAGATATCGCTGTCGACACAATCAGCGTTCCGTCAGCAGAATATTGATGACCTCCTGCGTTCAGAAGATATATGGAAAGAAAAAAAAGAAAAATAAAAAGGAATGACTTTTTGTTTCTTGTGCGAATGTCGATTGATCGGAGTCGGTCTGGCTGAATCATATCAAAAGTATACAATGGATCAAACTGCGTCAATCAACATATTCAATAAAATCGCATCCCATTGGTTGAAGACGAATCTTTATGGCAGAGGGGGTTCATAGCCGGTAAATCTCTGATTAAGATAGTCCGTCACCCACACTAGACCGGTTGTCTGCGAGATTACGACATCGTACGGCGACCTCAGTTTGCCGACTCCGGCTCCGTATCCGCCTATGACATTGATCAATTGATTTGAAACTGAAAATACCTGCACCCTGTCATTGCCACTGTCCGCCACGTATATATTACCGGCTCCGTCAACTGCCAATCCTGCTGGGGTGTTAAGTTGTCCGTAATGGCTCCCTTGGCCGAATCCGAGAGCCAACCCGGTTTGCTCTGTTCCGGCAGTATCATATGCTCTAACAACATGATTTACCTTGTCCGAGATGTAAATCAACCCATTGGTCGGGTTGTACGCTATGCCGTTTGAGTCAGGAACGTCAAATGATGCTGCCTCATCGACCGCTAGCGAGGCGGGATCGTAATTTGCCGCTTGTTTATAATATGTGGCGACAAGGATTCTTCCCGTCGGAAGCAGAGCCATTTTCCACGGACCGATAACCTGACCGTGGTCCACATATTGTCCAGTCGCAGCGTTAAATCTCTGTACTCTCGAAATAGAATCGCCGACATAGACATTTCCTGAGACGTAAAGCACTGAGTTCGGTTTTTTGAATTGTCCCGGATCGCCGCCATATTCGCCCCATGTATCATAGAAGTTGCAGTTTTCATCGAAGACTGAAACACGGTTGTTGTGGTTGTCGGCGATATAAACATAATTGTAACCAGAAGGAGAGGGGGCTCCTATGGCTATTCCAGTGGGCCTGTTCACATAACCGGGAGTGTCAGGCGCTATATATACATCGCCGGGAAGCTGGGCGCAGGTTCTGGATGTCGTATAAGGAGCTACGATTGCTGCCGCTGCGGCTATATTCGAGAATGAGCTTTGAATATCAATTGGTACGTCGAACCATGCGGTAATTTTAAAATAGTAAGTTTTCCAAGTCTCAATGTCAGCAGGCACGTTTAACACAAACGATGTCGCGCCCAAAGGAGTTATATACGTTTCGGTAGCCGGAAAAACCCCCGCAGTGTCTGACATCCAGATTTTGTATCTCAGCATGGAGGGGTCTAGCGGTTTATTATCTTCGAACTTCGTCACAGCCGGCCATGTAAGCGTGATTACATCAACGCCTCCTGCGGCTGACATCGTCGGCGCACGAGGGGTCGAGCTTAACACAGTGATAATTCCAGTCTGCCCGATTACTCCTGATCCTCCGTCCGCTCTTATGCGTCCTGATGTGTATTCATTCAACGGCTGGAAAAATGAAGAATCAGTCGGGCCGGCATCCCCGATTGGATCCAGTGTTCCTGTCGTGCTCCAAGCTGAAACAATATCGCCGATAAAATTGTCGTAAGCGTCATACCCGGCAGCCCAAGCATTGATGACTCCGCCGACGTTCATCTCGACCGCGCCAATCGCTACGCCTGCTCCGTTGGGCGCGTCCATCACAACTATCATGTTCAGCGGACCTGCGCTCCATGTCGGGCTTTGCGCAATATCGCTCACATCAGCAATGCCTGTCATGCTGTCGGCTTCAATAAATATCGGGCCTTCAGGCAAAGTATGAGTCAGTTTTCCTGTTGCGATTCCGTTAGAAAATATAGCTCCAGCAAACGTCGCTTGGCCGGGGGCGTAATATGAAACTCCGGGACCGCTCCACACTAGCTTGTTCAGCGTCCCGTTTTGGCAGCTAACCAAAGTCGGCGAATTCCAATCGATTTTGATGTTGCCCATGTTGTCGTATGCGGTTACAGTGATTGTGGATGATTCTCCAGCTAAAAGAGCTGTGGGAGTTGATGTAATTACGAAGTGATCAAGCGGACCGGGCGTCCAATTAACAGCTGCTGATTCTCCCCAATTCAGAGTGACGTTCTCGACGACCTTGATTTTGACCCCTAAGTCGATTATCGAATCGGTCACTGACAACGGAGAGTACACTCCTGCAACGAACAAGTTGCCTGTAATAATCGCGGTGTAATCTGGAGCGCCGTTCTGTGATACCCCGGCGCCCGACCATGTGAAGCCGGAAGCGGTCCCGCCTGTCTGCGTCAACAATAGTCCGTTAGGATTGGAAAAATCAGTTTTGATGTTTCCGAAACCGTCATAGGCTGTGATTGAAAAATCAATATTTTGACCGACCAACACGCTGGTAGTCGAAGGCGTTAACACGAAATAATCAAGCGGCCCCGGATCCCAAACTATTTGGCCCGTTCCGGAAACATCTGGCGCCGGCGCGTCGTATTCATCACACCTTAGTGTTTGCGTTTCAGATGTGGTGTTTCTGATTTTAACGGAAGCTTTGCCGCCTGTGAATCTCCCCGGTTCCAGATCGGCGGTTCCTAGCCCTGTCACAGTTACGCCTAACGACGCGTCGCTCCAAAGAGTGGTAGCGGATGTGCCGGTCTCGACGGAAAGAGATATCGGCGACGCGTTGTTATATGTTGTTATGAGGTTGCCATATATGTCCTTTGCGGATATTTCAATTGTCGCGATATCTCCCGCCATCGGATTGCCTGCCGGAGATGTTTTTGTTAAGTCAAATGAGCCGAGCGGTCCGAAATCCCAGAAGATATTCGTGTTCGCGGTATTGCTCAAATTCTGCTCGGTAGCAGCGGGAATGTGCGCGCCCGGTTGCGTGTTCATCACTCTCACAGTGGCGCTGCCGAAATCGAACCATCCGGGCGCAAGCGTTCCTTGTCCGTTGCCGAGATCGGTTACCCCGTCTCCGCTCCATGTCGTTGTTAAAGGATCGTTTCCTGACAATAAGATATTTGACGTGTTGTCATAGTCGGTCACTATGTTGTTTTGAGAGTCATAGACAGTTATTTTCAAAGTCGCCCAAGTATGAACTTGAGGGTCTTCGCTGATTGGAGGATCCACTCTTTCCAGCGTGATGTAGTCAGGAGGCAGTGAATCCCATATGATGGATGCGTTGCCTGAAACACCGGGGTTGGCCGTGTCGTATTCTGTGACGGATATGACTGTCGTTTGAGCTATCTCATTGTAAATATCAAATGTGGCTACTCCTGCGGCAAATGCGCCCGATGAAAGATAGGCTTTTCCGTCGATAGCGCCGTCTGGAGTCACATTTGTTCCCGACCATGCGATGGTCGAATCGTTTCCGGAAGATAAAAGAACAATGTCGTTTGTATTGTTATATCCGACTTTAAGTATTCCGCTGGTGTCGTATGCTGTTATGCGAAGAGTCGCGGTCGTATATGTGGTTGGGTTGCCGACGGGAGGAACGATAACCTCGACAAGGAAGCTGCCGAGCGGTCCTGCGTCCCATAACGGGCTCTGCGCGGGAATAGTCGAAGCGTTAACAGCATTTTTGCTGACTCGTATCCTTATCGGGCCTCCCGGCGTCGAGTATGCAAGTTTCGCGGAAGCCGCGACTCCATTGACGAATTGAGTCCCGGCTAGGGTGGCAGTTCCCGGCGCTCCCGGCGTCACACCAGTTCCGCTCCATGTGAAGTTCGCCATCACACCGTCAAGACAATCAAGATTAACCGCTTGATTAAAGTCGGTTTTCAGATTGCCGAAAATGTCATAAGCTGTCAGCGTGACGGTAGTTTGCGCGTTTACTATGAGAGAAAGTGGAAATGCCGAGATGGTAAAACTCCCTAAATCCGCAGGCGTCCATGCAATCGCGTTGGACACTCCGGATTTTAGGTTTATGTCTTTTGCTGTTACTGTCACTCCCGACTCAACTTTTGTGTTGGAAATCAGCAATTGGTGCTGACCGACGGAGAAAGAATTTGCAGCTATTTGCGCAACTCCAGAGCCTGAATCCGTCACGCCTGTGCCGCTGTATGTAATTCCGGTTCCAGAAGTGTTTTGTGTCGTTATCGAGATAACGCCGGGATTGTTGTATGTGGCTATTTGAACTCCCGTCGAGTAATACGCTTTGATAGTGACAGTGGAAGTCTGACCAGCTTGGAGAGAGGCCGGCGCCGCGCTGAGAGTGAAATAATCAACATGGACGACTTTCAGCCATTTGTTTGTGTTTGTGTCGGCGTTAAAACTGCCCGTTGTTTTCTGCGCTTCGCTCGTCGCGTCGCGCGCGCGGATGTTGAGGCTGTAAGCTCCGGGCGCTGTCACCGCGCTTGCAGTGACGGATGCCGTGCATACCGCTTGTTGATTTGAGTCAAAAGCTCCGCAGGTCATAAGCATCCAGTTAGGCGCTCCGCCTCCTTGGATGCTGGAAACATCCACATGAACCTCGCTTATCACCGAATTTAAATCTCTTATTGTCGCGGAAAGAGTCGATGATTCAATTCCGTTAGGATATACGTAGTCCGTAGAGAATTGCGCGTCGATGATTTCTGGCGCGGAGTCGCATATTGTAAGATTTCTCGTCGCGCTTGTTGTCAACCCGCCTTTATCCGTGACAGTCAGAACAATTGGATAGTCGCCGGGGGCAAGTCCGAAAGCAGGAACAATCCCAAGCGGGGTGACGCCTGTTTTATTGTGAAATCTGTTCTTCGGCTCGACGGAGTTCTGGTTCAGCGTTTTATTCGGAGCGCCGATGCTGCTCAAATCGAGAACAGCGGAAAAAATATCATAATAGCTAAGGTTGTATATTCCTTCGTTCGGGTCTGAAACATATGTCGTTGCGCTAGCAGATGAGCCGTCTAATTTCTGACAAACGAGAGCGGGATGCGATGAAGACTCGATGACGAACCAGTCAATGGTCGGAGGCAAATTCTGTTCGAGGGCATAAAGGAAAGCGCCGCTTCCGACATAGGCTTCAGGCTCGATTGTGACACCATTGTCATACGGCAGAACCATTGAACTGCTTTCAACATGTCCGAATATCGGGCTTTGAGCGTCCATTTGTTTCTCGCCGCTCTTTTTTATGGTTATTAAGGATCCCTCGTTTCTATAGCCGACAATAATCCCTCCGTCATACAATGCAGGCGTGGAGTTGTTAAAACCTGACCCTGTGTTTGCCACATAGAATGGAGAGGCCCACTCATAACTCCAAGAAGCTCCCAAGTCTCTGATGGCGTAAACGCTAGAGGCTTCGGGCGGAATGCCGTATGTGCCAAGATAGAAAACGCCGTTAGAATGCGCGGGAGGACCTCGGAATCTTGTCGTCGCAATGTTTACTTCCCAGATGTGCGCTGAATCGCTCGGCAATGATGGATCGAATTTCCTAAACCTTGCTGAACTCTGGTTTGCTACAGTGTAAACATAAGTTATGCCGGCAAAGTCGGCCACTGTAGTCGAAGAATTGATTGTTAAATCCGGACCGCTGTTGACTGGATCAGCGGTGAATGTTTTTTTAAGATTTCCGTCAAGATCGACAACATAAAGTTTCCCGTTGTTGTTTATCGCAAATAATAAGTCTTCGCCATCAATATTTGCGTTCGAGGGTTTCATAATTGTAAATGGCGTTGATATCGGAACATTTAATTGCGATGGATATGTCCATCTTAAAGACCCAGAGGCTCCCAAATCCTCTACGGCATAGAATCTTCCTTTTTTCTCCCCAGCTTCTCTAGTTGAGGTGAAGTACACGACATCCCGGTTTGCCACAGTGTCTCTTATCACTACCGGCGTCGAATAAAATTGATACCCGGCTCCGGGAGACCATGTCCAGACAATAGACGCCGTCAGTCCGGTTATATCAATCTTGTAAAGCTTCCCGTCTGTATGGGCCACATACAAAAAATCTTTGTCAGTGGAAAAAACAGGTTGAGAAAGATCGCCGTATGCCGTCGCTGATATCTGCAAAGGCGCTCCTGTCCAACAGCTTGTCCCGTCTTCCTGATTTACGCAATGTATTTTGCTGTCAGATGTTATGAAGTAGATGTTAATATTTCCGAAGGCGTCTTTCTTCGCGAAAGGCTGGCTTTTTAAAACCGATGGGGATGTGGAATAAGCCCATCTTTTTGTAAGGTAATGGTTTGGAAAACTAACTGAGGATTCGTTAGATCCGGACTGGTTGCACCTAAACTGAAGCCATTCATCGTAACAAGGCGCATTGTCCACAGCCGCGGTGTAGAGCGAGCCGGCAATGGTGTCAGACACGATTACGTCCGATTCGCCTGACAAGCTCCCGATGGTCGCCTTAACTTTTCCTGCCCCTTCGGAAACGCCGATAAAGCTGCCGCCGGCGGAGATAATTCCAATATCTTCTGTGACGCTCCAATCAGGAGTGCATTTTATCGGAGGAACATCTTGGGTCAACGCGGTTGTGTCATAGCAATATGCTTTGAACTCAAAGGGATAGCCGGATTCAACTTTTTTTGAGGCCGGGGTTACCCTAATCTCCTTCAATTCGCTGTCAAAAACATAAACAAAGCGTTCAAGCCTTGATGAGTTCCCAAACGAATCTACTACTTCGACTGAAACACGGCTTTCGCCTCGATTGTTTGGCAGAGTCCACTGAGCATTCTTTCCTGTGGATATGATTGAACCGTCGGATACTTCCCACGCGTACGATAAAGAATCGCCGTTAGGATCGTAAGCGATGGCTTCGAGCGATAATGAGCCTCCGGGGTATGCGGTTATCGGAGCAGATATTATCTCTTCGATAACCGGAGAGCTGTTAAACTCTGTCAGTTGAGCAATCAGCGTGGACGCGTCTACAAGCCCGCTGATTGGCATGTCGGTCTGCAATGGTTTCATTGCGCCTTGAAATAGCGTTTTCATGCTTTGAGGATTAATGTCTTTTCTCAGCGATTTCACCAGTCCGGCCAGCCCTGATATATATCCCGCTGAGAGAGATGTGCCGTTTTTAAAAGCATATCCGCCGCCGGTAGCTGTGGAATAGATGTTGTCGCCCGGAGCCGATATATCAACTGTGGCGCCGTAATTAGAATAAGCGGCTCTGCTGTTTGTTTCGGTTGTCGCTCCGACTGATATAGCATGGTGAATCGCGGCAGGATAGAAAGAATCCGCGCTTGCGCCGTTATTTCCCGCGGCCGCAACGGTGACTATGTCTTTTGCGTTCGCGTTCGACAACGCTGCTTTAAGAGTGGCAGCCGCCGGCGATGTCGGGTCTAGGTGCGCGCCGAAAGACATGTTGATGACGTCTGCCCCGTGTTGTGTCGCGTATGATATCGCGTTCACAACGCTGAATATCGGACATGAGCCGGAAGCCCCGCATGCTTTCAACGGCATTACTCTACAGGCGGCGCAAATTCCCGCTATTCCTTGCTCATTGTTGGGTTGCGCTGAAATAATTCCGGCGACCGCGGTGCCATGTCCGTATTCGTCTGAAACATTTTCCGGCGTTCCGGGATTGATAAAATTTCTTCCCGCCATAACGCGTCCGGCAAATTCGGGATGTGTTGTGTCCAGTCCTGAATCGATGACGGCAATAATCGGAGAAATCAACGGATTTCCGATATTCCATATTTCATTCATTCGAATTTTTTCATAGCCCCAACGATTCAGCGAGGGAGAATCCGTGTCGAATATCGGGTCGTTAGGGAGTTCTGACGCGGCTAACATGTAGTTAGGAAAAGATGATTTTATCAAAGGGGACTGCTCTAAAGCGTTTAGAATCCCCTCTACGCTTCCGCCATCCGAAGCCCGGATTTGATATAATCCGAGATCCGCGTTGTAGCCCACGATTCTTCCGCCATGAGCTTCAATCTCATCGCGGGCGCTGGAATAAGATGTTTCGGGCTTAAAAACGACTAGGGCTTGTCCGCCTATGTAAGCCAATCCTGTCTGTTGGTCTACATCTAACGGTGATTCCTCAAAATATGGATATTCAAAAAGCTCGCTTTCTCCGATAGTTACAATATTTCCCGTCGTATCTGACAGGTGTTCGTAAAAAGCCGACACCTTTCCATTAGCTCCGGCTTGAGGATTAAAGCTAAAAACATCCGATACATCAGCGGGCGGTTCAGGCAAAGCTCCGCTTGTTCTCCATGTAACCGGCAAAAACTGAACGAAATCTCCATCCGCGTCGTATGCGGCCGCCCTGAGAGTCAACTGGGAGCCGGCGTTAATATCTACAGAATCAACATTTTCTCCCGTCGTATTAACTATCCTCATTGAATCTATTTGTGCGTTAACTGCGTCGTCGGGCGAATAAAGCGTTAAAACGACAGCCCTTTTTGCGAGTATTAAGTAACCGCGCCATGGCTCCATTTCTAACGCTTCCACGTAACGCCTGTTTTCGCTGTCATATCCATACACGCTGGAACCGATAGCGTCAGAATCCATTAACGCAATTCCGTCAATTGTCGCAAAGTGTGATAGGTTTAGAGAAGCGCCGTAAGGATTCCCGATTATATTCCAACCTGCGTTAAGTTGAATTTCGTATTTCTCCGACCATCCGTAAGATATATCCAATGCCGCGCTGGATTCTATTTCCGAATAAATCCAGATGCCTTTCCCGCGGACAGGAGAACTAACACTGCAGGGCACATACGCATTTTCATAAATCGAGTAAATGTTTTTCAGCCCATTTATGTCGCAAATTCTTGAATTGTCTGACAGATTATAAGGAACACTGTACATTTGCCATCCGGGATAAATGTTCAGCGTCGCTTGTTGTGCAAAGGCCTTTACAGAAATTATTAAGCACAGGGTTAACACAGTTGCGATTGTTAATAGTAGTGATTTATGCTTGCCCATCAATTTAATTGTATATATTATATTATATACGTCAACATTTATTTATCCCATACAGATGATATGTCATCAATTGGTCTGAACCAAGCTATTTATTGATTTTCTTTGCTTTATTCAAAAAACGAAATTGTCTTTTTTGTCCAATAAAGCGATTCATGTTCTTCTAGAACGCGAAGAATGGAAAGTTATGCACAAGCGAGTATGCAACTTATACCGTAAAAAATGACTCACAATTATTAAAAACGATCATGAGACACTTGGCGTGGCTGAAATGGGGAATGCGCCCAAAGCATCAAATATGAACGAATACCGTAGTATGGACTTCATGCGGAATCAGCTATATTATGAAAAAATGAGGGTCTAATGGTTTCTATGTGTGAAAAGAAACGGCTAGATAAAGGGCGATACAAGCTTTTGATTATAGGCGCCTCGGCGATTGCCGTTATATTGCGACTGCCTGTGTTATTCAATCCGCATTTGAGCATGGAGGGAATATTTGCGATAGGTCTGAAGGATTTTACTTTTGCTGAAACAGTAGAAAGTTCGTTGTCATGCGGACATGCTCCATTGTACTTTTTAATGATTTCGCTGTGGGCAAGGATAAGCGATTCACAGTTGTGGATAATGGTGTTGCCTGTCGGACTTAACATTGTCGCAACTCTAATTATTGCAAGCATAGCAAGGAAGGTTGCTGGAGATATTGCGGGTGTTTTAGGGGGTATAATTTCGGCAGTCGCGCCTGTTATGATCCAGCATTCAGCCAGTCCAAGATACGAAGGTTTGGCATTGTTATTCGGCGTCTTAAGCGCGTGGTATGCCTATAATATAATCAATCATAGTAATAGCAAGGCAATTCTCCCGTATGTGCTTTTTACGTTGTTGGGAGTCTATTCATTTTATTATCACTTTTTTATGATTATTGCTCAAAATTTTTATTTTATTTTTAGAAGACGAGCAGTTTTATATTGGATTCCATCTCAATTTTTAGTTTTACTGGCAGTTTTGCCTTGGGTTCCGAACATGGCAAAACAGAAAACAGAGTGGTTGGACGCAGGCTCATCTACACCATGGGAAACGATTGTCAGCATTATTACCAATCACTATTATTTAAACATCGCGGATGTTTTGGTCACTCATATGACAGGAATCTGGACAAACATTCATGGAGACAATATTTTTGATAAATTCTCGCTAACGGCGAGTATTTTGGCGCCTCTATTAATAGCGATAGCGGTTTTTTTGAAAAGATATATTGCTGTTAAAGAATGGAACTTTGTTCTATATGCGACAATTCTTCAGATAGTGGCATGCTCTTCTGCGCTTTTTGTGAATCAGTTTCAAGGATTGTCCTTTGTTCCCAAATATGCTGTAGCTTTGAGCGGAATTTGGCTTATTATGCTCGCAGTAGGCGTATCAGCTTTAAAAAAGAGTGCGGCCATAACAGCGCTGACAATGATATTTGTGTGTTTTATTATAAACGCAGGCGCATATTATTCACAAATAATGCAACCTCATGGATTCAAAAAAGCGCTTGATATTGTGGCTCAAAATGAGATGGTAGGCGACATAATCGTGGTGTCGCCGGCTTACTATATGACTGTGACATGGTATTATCACAAGGCCGACGCAAAAGTGTATGGATGCCCTGAAGACTATTCACGAGAATATTGCGGTAACAGTTTTGGTTTTTCAGAAGAAGCTTATCGAGAAAGAGTAAGGGGTTTATCCAATAATGATCGCATATGGGTAATAACTCCGAAACAGATATCGCATCCTGAACAGGGAGTGGACGCAATGTTGGATGAATTTGAAAACCTAGGTTTTACTGCGACAAAACAGTTTGATTTCATGGGCGATTTGTTTCCAAGGACATATGGGACAACTATTCTCTTTGAAAAGAAAAGTAATTGACTTGAAACAAAAATAAGTTTTATTATGGGAAACAATAGTTTGTGAGAACTTAGCGAGGCAGAATGGCAGAAAGCCAACCAATAACAACTGATGAATGGCAAGAGCATTGGCTTAGACACAAAAGTGTGGCTTCATGGGATTACCTTTCACAGATAATATTGGATGTATTGCTAGAAAGTTCGCCTTCGAGTCAGGCTTTGAATTATCTTGAAGCTGGAAGCGGAACAGGCAGGATATCTTTAAGACTCGCTGGCATGGGCAACAACGTGTGCCTAGTCGATATATCCGAGGCTGCCCAGCAAATAAGCAAAAAACTGTTCAATGACGCTGGGCGCAAAGGCAAGTTTCATATTTGTTCTGTTACAGATATGCCTTTTGAGGATGGTTCTTTCGATGTTGTATGGAACGCGGGGCTTCTAGAGCACTTTTCTCATGATGAACAGAAAAAGATTCTCAGTGAAATGACGCGTGTTTGCGCGGACGGCGGTCTTGTAATTATGTTTAATCCATGCGGCACATCGCCTTTTTTTAAAGTAGGATTGTTCATCAGCAATATTTTAAAAACGTGGCCTTATGGTTTTGAGGCACAAATCCGAGATTCAGCAGGCATTGTAGAGGGACTATCGATTGAGATTGATAAGGAGTATAAAGCTGGATTCTTTGTTATTTTTGTGGAAGGTTTTCGTTTTATTCCGGGCCTTTCTTGGGCAACATTAGCTTTGCGCAAACTGTTTATTGCATTGTCAATTTCACCTATAGGCGGTTTTCTTTCAAAATGCGACAGGATTCTGTCGCGATTGCTAGGCGGATATCTTCTTGTTTCAATAATGAAAAAAAAGCGCATTAATGAAGGTTCATAGCTGTTTGGGTTTGTTTTTTGCAATAACGACGACGTGAACGCATCTTTTCACAAAGAATCTTAATGAGAAATACGGCTTGAGAGCGCTTTCAATTTTGATAGGAACAGCGAGCAATTTCTGTATTGCCGGACTGATGTTTTCTCTTAGAATTATCGCGCATATCCCGACACCGAAAGATTGAATCTCAAACCCGCGATGTTGGAGTAGTTTTTCTAAACATTCTGGATTGTAAGTAGTAGCAACCCGCAATTCGCTGGATTTCACTTTAGGCATCACCAATCTAAAAAGCGTTCCATAAAAAGACATTGAAGAAACATAACTAAAAATAAAGGTTCCGTCAGGCGAAAGCATGCTTTTGACCGAAGAAAAAAGGCCTTCAATGTCGGGATAATGGTCAAGAAATTCCATCGCGGAAATTATGTCAAATGAGGTTCTGTTTTCAGCGAGAAAAACATCGACAGGGGATTGAACAAACTCAATTCTGTCCTCCAAGTTATCCTGACGAGCGCGAGAAACTGCTTCTTCGAGCATTTGTGCATTGAGGTCAATCGCAATGCAGTTACATCCTCGTTGAGCAAAATATCTCGCGAATCTGCCTTTTCCTGTGCCCAAATCTAACGCGCGGGAACCTTCTTTAACTACCATTCTTTCGTCAAGGACTGTTAGCTCCCGTTTATAGTGATTCTTATAGACGCCTTCTTCCGGATTCCACCATTCAGTGACTCCGTTTGGTTTTGTGAAATATTTAAGTTGGCTTTCTCTATCTATTGCTTCCACCTCGCTGTCTAGTACAACGATATCGCTACAATACTAACATTATTATTATAACTTAAAATAGCTTTCAACATTGATTTTTGATTTAACAAATGAAAATATGTCGGCAAAATATTCACAATCTTTGAATAGCCTGAAATCATAAGCACGCCCGGCGCAAAAAAATGATGTCGCATTGCTTCATATATGTTTTTTCATCCAACGCTCCACAAGCATGAGCGACCATATCAGCCATCCGTTATCTGATAAACCATTAATGTGATTGTCGACCAGACCGCGCAGAGCCAAGGGCTCGAAATATTTCTCGCTTGCGAGTTCGGAAGCGCATAGCGTATTCTCAAGCAACGGGCGAAGCTCGTTTCTTAACCATATTCCGATAGGCAGATGAAAAGGCTGTTTTTTTCTGCGGACGATTTCTGACGGAAGCTTGTCAGACATGGCTTTTTTAAGGATATATTTGGTTACTCCGTTATTTATCTTCATGTTCATCGGAAGAGAGACGGCGAATTCCACGAGCTGGTGGTCCAGAAACGGTTCGCGCGCTTCCAGTCCCCATGCCATAGTCATCCGGTCGGTATAATTGAGGAAATCGTCAGGGAGCGTTGTTTTAAGTTCAAGGAAGCTTATCAGGTCGTCAGTATTTGAAGGCAAATCGCAGCCGAATACGCTTGCGGCCCAATTTCCTAGAGGATTGCCTGAGCGCGCCGAATAAAATGAATGATTATATAGTTTTTTCTTTATGGATTCGTCCGCAACAGAAATCCATTCATAATAAATGTCGTTTTTTGTGGCGGAAGCTAATCTATTTAGTTTAATGATGTTGTTTCTTAATCCGGTAGTAGAAGCAATAGCAACCGCAGCTTTACGGGCGGACGGCGGCAGCATCTTGAAAGCGCGCACGACGTTCAATCTCTTTTGTCTCTGATAACCGCCTAATAATTCGTCGGCCCCGATTCCTGTAAGAGCGACTTTTATGTGAGGCGAGGAGAATTCCGATAAAAACCAAGTGTGAAGGCCTCCGCCGAAAGGTTCATCGAAATGATGAAGTATCCGGTCGATATTGTCCGATATGTCGGCGGCTGAGGCAATGCGCTCATTTACTTCCGCGCCCAGAAAAGACGCGGAAACTCTAGAGGAATCGATTTCGCTGTATCCGGGCGCTTCAGAGCCGAATCCCAATGTGAACGTTTTAACAGCCGAACCGGAAATTTCGCGCATCGCCGCCAATACGGACGCGGAGTCGATGCCCCCGCTGAGGAACGCCCCTAACGGAACATCGCTTATTAATCTTCTTTGGACGGATTTATAAAATAATTCTTTGAACCTTTCCACAGCTTCTTTTTCGCCGATGTCTATGGGAGCGTCAGGAAATTTGATTTCCCAATAACGTTCGATGCTATGACTTTTGTTCTCTATCGTCATTATATGGCCGGCGCGGAGCTTTCGAACGGATGAATATATTGTCGTGTCGAATGGAAAATACTGGCAACTCAAATATGCGTCAAGAGCCGGCATGTCAATTTCAGGCGGGATATCGGTGGCGGCGCGCAAACACTTTATTTCAGAGCCGAAAAGGAATTCGTCTCCGCGCCGCGTCCAGTAAAGAGGCTTGACGCCCATTCTGTCTCTGATGAGAGTGAGCTTTCTGCGTTTTGCGTCCCAAACCGCGATAGCGAACATTCCAATCAGTTCATTAGCGAGCGCGGTTCCGAGTTCTTCATAAAGATGAACGATTACTTCTGTGTCGGACTTGGTTGAGAATATGTGGCCTTTAGATTCAAGCGACGCGCGGAGTTCGACGTAGTTGTAGATTTCGCCATTGAAAATCACTGAAACAGAGCCGTCTTCGGAAGAGACGGGCTGCGCGCCTGTTTCCAAGTCGATTATGGAGAGGCGTCGCATAGTCATGCCGAAAGTGCCGTCGATGAGGGTCCCGTCGTCGTCGGGGCCGCGGTGGCGAATGCTCTCAGCCATGCGCGCAAGTCTATTTGGTTCTATCGGAGCGCCTGAGAAATTATAAATTCCCGCGATTCCACACATCGATTCATCGCCGTATTCTAATAACGCGAGGCCGCTATGAGGCCGAAGCGTTGTTGTTTCGTAAATCGCATTATAAAATATATGACGGTATTTTCCAAAGGTGTATAGTATTTATATGGGCAAGCCGGTCAGGACACTTTTCGTAACACACGCCGCTGAATTCGGCGGATCAGAGCTGTCGCTTTTTGAGATTTTAGAAAGACTGGATAGAAACAGAGTTAATCCCGCGCTTGCGAGCTTTTCAGACGGCCCTTTGGCGAATGCCGTAAAAAATCTGGGTATCGATGTTCATATTGTCAGCGGAGCGGAACGATTTGTAAAAACCAGACGAGCTGATTTCGTTTCTTATAAGACGTTTTATCCTGTCGCATTGGGGGCCGCATCAGCCGTTCCCGGCGCTATTGAGCTTGCTCAATATGCGAAATCACAAAAAGTCGACGTGATTTACACGAATTCTAGCAAGGCTCATATTTTGGGAGGCATCGCTGGCAGAATATCGCGCGCGCGCGTCGTTTGGCACTTCAGGGACATTTTCTCAAACAAGATAATCAGAGGTTTTTTTTCAAGTTCGTCCGCCATGTTGGCCGACACGATTGTGTGCAACTCACAAGCCACCGCCGGACAGTTCGACACGCACAGAGATTCAAGAGTGATTTATAACGGTCTGCCTGCAGAAAAGGTTATCAATGGCAGAACTACAGAAGAAATAAGAACGGAGCTAGGAATCAGTAGCGACGCTAAAGTAATCGGGAATGTGTCGCGGCTGGTGGAAATAAAAGGAATCGAAGATTTGATCGAAGCGGCCGCCTTGATTGCGCTCGATGTAAGCGACGCGAGTTTTGTCGTTGCCGGCTCTCCTGTTTACGGCGATATGAAATATGTTAATAGGCTTAAAAATTTTGTTTCTTCAAAAGGGTTATCAGACAGATTTCATTTTATAGGACACAGGGAAGACATTTACGATGTAATTAATGCGTTTGATATATATGTTCATACCGCCGCTTCTCCTGAATCATTCGGCAGGACAATTGTGGAGGCAATGCTTCTGAACAAAGTTGTTGTGGCTTCCAACGCAGGTGGGCCTTCCGAAATTGTGAAGGAAGGAGAAACCGGCTTTTTATTCAAGCCGGGAGACGCGAATAGGCTTGCGGATTTGTTGATAGGTTTATTGAGAGAGCCTGAAAAGCCGCAGAGAATGGGACAAGAGGGCAGAAGAAGAGCGTTAGATTTGTTTACCGCAGACAGAGCCGTTGAAGAAATCACGCGCATGCTTGAAGAAAAGAAAGTTCAGCATTAGAACGGCGCGCGATTTGAAGCATTACAACTCAGCGATTTTCACTGTCTCGATGTCGGAGATTTTTCCATCTGAAACTTTGACCAGATAAATTGCCAAAGGATGTCCGTCAGCCGGACGGCTGGCCGCTGTGGGAACGGTGACTATTTCGGTGTTTGCGTATCGTTCTCTGTAAATGCCGTGAACATGCCCGCAGAAGAAATAATCTAGAGAGCGCTTTTCAAAAAGCGACAGGAGCTCCAAGCGTCCTGTTTCAGTGAAAGGCACGATTTCGAACGGGCCGTTGACGTCTTTGACGGTGTTGGTCGGATTGTGATGGCCTAAAGCTATTGTTAGTTTCGATGTTTTCTTCGCTTCGGCAAACATCGCGTCCAAAGTGACAAGCTGCTCATCAGTAACATATCCGGAATCGACAACTTCTCCCAAACCTCCGAAGATATTCCTTTTATCAGCGGAAGCGTTATAAGTGTTCACTCCCAAGATGGCGGTTTCTCCGTATGAAGCGGAATAATCAAGAACGCCGAAGGAGCGCGTCCATTGAGCCAGCGTGTCGAAATTGATTTTGCCTCCGGCTCCGGACGTGTAGCCGTCATGATTGCCCGGCACTGAAAATGTGGGGTATTTCGCTGCGGATGTCAGCGCGTCCGCATAGTCGATTATTTCTTTTTTTGAGCGTGGCGGAAGAAAACTGAGATCCCCGCAACATACGCAAAATTCAATTTGATTCTCATTTAGAATCTGTATTTCTTTCTTGAATGTTTCCTCTACGCTGAAGTCCTTAATCATAGACGATATTCGCGGGTCTCCGAAATGCACATCGGAGATGGCCCCGAAACAATAGTCGGTTTTGAATTGTTCGACGATTTTCACAGCGAGAGGTTGCTTCTCGAATCTTTTGCTGGCACCCATAGAGACTTCGAGATACAAATCATACATTCCGGGGGGAGGGGGGACAGTTGGGATAAAATGGCCGTTTTCAACAGAGAGAATAAACGGTTTTCCGCCAGGCGACGCAATCCATGCGCTGTCAATCGAGGCTCTCGCGCCAGAAGGAGAAAGCCTGAACGGAAACGACTGCCCGGAAAGCGCGATGGCCGGAGCCGCGAAAGAAGGTTGAATCACCGCGGAAGCG
>Ga0116156_10001653_pt1 | contig 21353 bp, 12 predicted proteins | sample AD_UKC045_MetaG_FD_89891 | JGI IMG/M metagenome (GOLD analysis project Ga0116156, IMG submission 89891) | Active sludge microbial communities of municipal wastewater-treating anaerobic digesters from USA - AD_UKC045_MetaG | ecosystem: Engineered > Bioreactor > Anaerobic > Digestate | place: USA... | reverse complement strand
TCACCTTCCCCGACATCACCATTACCGCAAATGGAACCGGTGGCGGCACTACCTCCAACAAATAAGCATTTACTGTCACATAAAGATTCCCAACCGGCCATGGTATCATCACAGGCTTCGCCATAATCCTTGCTGTTATTACCGCATTTTTCGTCGGTAAAGTTGGCGCCCTCCCACAAACATTGAGAAGAACAACCATCATTATTATAGATATTGGCATCATCACAATCTTCACCTCGTTCCACCGTGCCGTTGCCGCAAGATAATTCCAAATTTTCATTGCCTTCAAACAAACACTTATTACTGCAACCATCGTTGTTGGCGGTATTACCATCATCACAAGCTTCGCCTTTATCAATAATATTATTACCACAAGTTTCATCGGACGCGCCTTCAAATAAACATTTATTGCTACAACCATCACCGTTTAAAACATTACCGTCGTCACACGCTTCACCGCGCGCCGCCGCCACCGCGCCGTCATCGCCACGATTGACAATGCCGTCACCGCAAACCGCTTCGCCGTTCACCGTGAAGCTGCTGTAACCTTCCAATAAACACTTGACCGAACAACCATCACCGCTCTTGCGATTACCATCATCGCAAGCTTCGCCGGCCACACTCTCCCGAATACCATTACCGCAAATATTTTCAGCAATATTATTTCCTTCGTTTAAACAATTGGCATCACAGCCATCACCACCCAAAGTGTTGGCGTCATCGCAAGCCTCGCCCTTTTCCACTTTGCCGTTCCCGCAAACCGCCGATAACACACCGGTGCGCAAACAATTATCAGTACAGCCAACCGCGCCCAAACCGATATCGCAAGCCTCACCATAATTGACAGTTCCATTACCGCACGTGGGGGCGGCGCTACCTTCCCACAAACAATTTCGTGAACAACCATCATTGTCATTAGTATTGTTATCATCACAATCTTCGCCTTTTTCAACAGTGCCGTTACCGCACAAAATGACATTGGCTTTACTGCCCTTTAACAAACAATTGGAAGCACAATATTCAGGTAAATTAGAGTTCAAACTCAAACTGGTGATTGAGGCGCGCTCAACATCACTACTCTGCCAATTCCACACGAAATTATAAGGATTTAACAAATTACCACGCGGATTGCACACATCTTTATCGGCAATCGGCATGGCCAAATATTCTTGTTTGGCACCGATGTAAGACACCTGCGTTTTCACCGGAGAAACTTTTACGCTCTTCAAAGTACAAAGCGTGCCGGTAGCGTTGGTTTTAAATATCCATTCATAAGCATCTTTTTCACCGTCACTGTTTTTATCAACATTATAGTTGCTTAAAGCTTTATTACTGGTCTGGGCATAAACGTTTTTAGCAACAACCTTATAATAAGTATTGGCCAACAAATTTTCGGAATAATTAAAAGCAAAGGCGCGATTACTGGACGGATCAATCAACTCCCCATCACCGACACTGACAATATCACCGGAAATCAATTGTAAATTATAATCCAAACAAGATTCATTGGCACACTTATATAAGCCCATACTTAAACGTTCCAAATCAATTGATTGGCTGAATTCCACACCCACCGCCGAATTAACGCAAGCCTCATTGCACTGCGGATAAAAATAACTCAACTGCGGAGCGGCAAATTTAATATACAAATCAGCACTCGCTTGCACGCCTTCATAGGACGCGGAAATCTTAACCGGTGTAGTTCCGGTCTCTTGCAAGGCCGCCGCTGTGCGCACCGGGCCGCTACCGGCGCTCAAATTCACCGGCTCGGACGGACTGGCCGCCCATTGCCATTTAACGTTAGATAATTTAATCATATTGCAATCGGCCGCGAACGGACAGGCAACATAATCCTGAGTGCCATTCGGCGCGCTGATCGTGGCTTGGGACGGATTCACCACCACTTTCTCCAAAGAACAAACCGCCGAGCCTGTTTTAAAGGTCCAAGTATAATCATTTAATAAATAAATATTTTTGATGACGCCATCAATATTCACTTGACCGGTCACTCCATCATTATTCCCTTTCACGGTCGCGCGATACCAAGTGTTGGCCACCAAATCAGCCGCCGGCTGGGCGACAAAACCAATCACTTGATTATTGGCATCACGCAAATAGGAACTGGCCGGGAAAGTCAAAACCACCGGCTGATTGCAAGTGACATCCTCTTCCGCCGGATTCCCGTTGCAACGTTCCAACAAAATTTTATTGTTATTCAAATCGGCGATACTGATCGGCGCGCTAAATTGAGCGCTCACCACCGTGTTCAAACAAGCGTTTTCATAATTACGCGCCGGTGACGGTGACGGAATATTCTTACTGCAATCACTGATTTGTTTGACAGACAAAACCGAACCGCCTTCAGTCACCACAAACCGCGCCGGGGTTCTGTTGGTATAAGTATTGGACTCATCACTGACGGCGCACATCACTTCCACTTTATGACCGGAAGGAGTTACCTTCAAACCCAAAATATCTTTATAATTATCAAATTCCGCGTCACCACTCTCCGCCACAAACTCAGCATAATCATCAGTATTATTTTCCATTGACCAAACAAAACCGTAATCGGCCGGATTCAACAACAAACAATTGGCGCCCTTCACCACCGTGTTATAAGCGGCTGTTTCATTGGTGGCGATAATCTTATTTAAAGGCATCACTTCCACTTTTTCCACGGCACAGAATGCTTCACTGTCACGAATTTGGAATTTCCAACTGTAATCTTGCGGCAAAGCATTACCATCTTTACTGATAGCGCCCTTGGCAATAGTTACCTTATACCATTCACCGGCGACAAAATGAGCACTCGGCGCGAAGACAAAACCGTTCATGGCACGAGTCGTGCCATCCGGATTACTTTCACTGGTATCAACAATCGTAATATTTCCATTAACATCGGTACAAGGATTGGCGACATCGCAATCACAATTGGCATCAGCTCCACAATTCTTAACTTTAACACTGGATGACAATGACGCTTCATCCATTTCCGTATTAAAACGAGCGCTCGCTACGGCGTTCACGCAAGCGTTGTCAGAATTAAACCACGGTGACGGTGATTGTAAATTACCATCGCAAGTTTTTGATTCAATCACCTTAGGTACAAACGGGATGCTACCGGTGGAAAATTTCCACTGATACATCGCCTTACCCATATCGGCCGCTTGGCAAGTGGCGCGGCAAGTGCCGTCAGCGCAACACGCCAAACCATCTTCACATTGCGCGTCCTCGGTGCAATACTGAACGGTGAAATTATAGGAATTACTGTAAACACCGGCGGAATTCAATAAACGAATGTCGTATTTCCCACTACCGATTGACGGGATATTAGTTTCAATTTTTTTATCCTGCCAAGAACCGATTTCCGTAAACGGTTGCGTATCCAAAAACAACTCCATCGGGGCGGTGCCAAAACCGTCGCCGTAAATCACCACGGGCGTGGCTGGCGGGCCGGACAACGGATCTACTTTACAAATTCCCGGAGACAAAGGTTGATTGTTAACGGTAAACGGAAATTCCGCGCTCGTCCCCTGAGTATTTTCAATGGTGATATTATATTCACCCATCGCCACGTTCGGCACTTTCACTAAAATAAAATTTGATTTCCACCAATCTTTAGAACAATCAGCCGGGAAACTGACATCAGCCAAAACTTTACCGACGTTATTGTTACTAAACCACACGTTACCGACCGTCTGCCCGAAATTTTTACCTTCAATGTACAAATACTGACCGGGCGCCCCACTGGTCGGACTGATATTTAAAATTTCCGGCACTTCCTGACTTTTTAAAATTTTGACGTAAACCGGATTACTGACTTGATTACTTTCATTGACCACGGTTACCTGCACCATACCAGGCACCAAATTCGGCACCAAAACTCCATCAATACGCGTACTACTGATTGTTCCGCCTTGATCAGCCGGATATTGTCCAAAATAAATTTTGCTGACTGATGATAAATTGGTACCGCTCAATTCCACCGTGGTTTTGGTTAAAACACTCTGCGGATTGATGCCGCACAAACCCGGGAAAGATAAATCAGAATTGTAAATATAATAACCTTTCCAACCATAATCATTATCAGTGTTATCGGAACACGCTTGGCCATCACACAATTCTTTACTTTGCACTTTCACGACAAAGGCATCGCTGCCATCATTGGCCAAACCGGCAAATTCCGGAACTTCCACCACCACCGAATCCGGCTGCCATGAACCGACACAAGCCACCGCCGCTTCCACCTCGTCGCCATTGGCACGATTTACAAAAAACACTTTGCTTTTCCCTTCTTCATATTGACTGAAATTCACGCCACGAATCGTCATAAAATTACCACTCTTACCTTCATCCGGACTGATGGAAGTGATTTTTATCGGCATCTGACACAAACCACCGGAACAAAAACCACTGCCGCAATCTTCATCACTGTCACAGGATGAACCGGCACAAGCGCCGCAATCACCACCGCAATCAATGGCGGTTTCACCTTTATCAGCATCCAATTTTCCATTAAAACAATAGGCCGGACGAATTTTCACGCGCACCACTTCACTTTGTCCGTCATTGCCGGCAATATCAGAAACCTTTACTTGCAAAGGAACCAAAGACAACAACGAACCTTCCACCAACCAGGCGTTTTCCAAAACCGCTTTATTACTCGGCGGGTCAACGGCAATCGGCGCGGCAAAACTGTTATTGGCGGCAAAAAATTCCACCAAAGAAACGCCACCATCATCCGTCACTTCCGTTTGAATGTTCACGCTATCATCAGCAGACACACTTTGATAATTGGTCGGCAACAAAATTGTGGCGCTCGGCGCCGCCACATCCACCACCGCGCCGGTCGTGAAATTAGCGGTTTTATCTTCACCCAAAAGATCGCCGTTACTGTTCGCCACCACGCTCTTCACCACTACCGTATAATCAGTATCGGCATCAAAACATTTATAAGTTTGATTGGGCTCCGGACAAGGCGTGTTAGGCACAAATTCCACCACGCGGTTGGACGCCAAAGTGACTGTTCCATCCACCGGAACGCCGGCGTTTTCCACGTAAATATTGGCACCATTAACGGTACCGGAATCCAAATCTCTATTAAACAAAACTCTGACTTTCACATTACGCACCTTAACCGCGGAACTCGGCACAATACTTTTCACTTGAAACGCTTCCAAACCACCGCTGCCGGAACCGCTACCACTACCACCGCCCAAACTCCCACTACCGGAACCGCTACCGCTGCCACTACCTTCACCATCACCAACCGCCTGATTCAAAGAACTGATAATAAACGAAGCAATCGCCCAAGCGGACACGGTAATCAACAACCCAATGGCGGCGTTCATTAAAATCGTTTTGGCTTTCTTGACTTTTTCCTGATCGCCACCGGCGGTCATCCAGGTAATGCCGGCGTAAATGATCAAAATTACCAAAACAATGCCGAGCAAACTCAAAACAATGTTAATAATATTACCGACAATTACCGACAATGGCTCTTCTGAAAAACCAACCGTATCACGAAAAGCGTCCGCGTCACCGGCAAACATATCATTGCTAACGGCGGATACCGGCAGGACCGACCATCCTCCCAGAATAATTAACATTAAAAACAACAGGAAAAAACCTGTTTTCTTTTTTGCGGTTTTGAGCCAAGTAAGCATATTAAGGTATATTTTATTTATTTTTAATCATTTTGCATTGTGCAATTAGGAAAAACGCCATTGCCTTCGGACCAAGGACCTTCTTGCCAATCAGTCGTTGTGCAACCGGGACCACCGGCCGGCAAGAAACAATTCTGACAATCATCTTTCAATCCGGATAAAACTTGAGGAACATAAATAATACTGGCTTCGCCCTCCGGCGCGACATTCAAAGGAATAAAATGTTCCCAAACCAAAACGTTATTATTATTCGGCAATAAACTGATGCGTTGCGGACCGTTCCACAAATAGGCGGACGTCACTTTTCCGGATGACTGATATTCACCTTCATAAACCTGGACGCCTTTGGCAATACTACTTGCCAATAACGGACTGCTAAAAGTAATTTCGATATTGGTATCGGGCGTCACATTTTCAGAATCCAACCCCGGAATCATACTCAAGATTCTCGGCGGAGTAACTCTCAACTCATTGTTAGTGGTAAATTGCCAAGCATAAGAATCAGCATCTCGTCCATCAGCCACGCCATCGGCATTTCCATCCAAAGCATTGCCGGATAAATCAACCACGCCGTCATATGGGAAAAGCGCACCGATTTGTCCGGCTTCCGCCAAAGTGGCGGATTTGATTTGATTGGAAAAAGTGCTGGCACCCGGCAAACAATAAACCGGATCACCACAAGAGTTGACGGTCACGCCATCGCATTGCGATTCCGGAGTAAACACCGCCATCTGATAATTATTGGCACTGGACCAAGTTCCTTCCACGTTCAAACCTTGGCCGGCAATCAAATTTGTAAAACCATTATTGGTGCGACCGGAAACCGTCAACGGATCAACCGGTTCGCTGAATTTAACTTGAATCAACTTGTTGCGTGGATGACAACCACCCAAACAACCGGCGCTCGGATCAACCGGAGAAACCTCCAAAACCTTCGGGGCGATGGTATCAATGACGGTCGCGGTACTGAATTGCCAATAATAAAATTCACCATTGGCAAAAACCGGGCCACCGGAACTTTTCATAATTTCCGGTCCCAACCAAACCACGTAAGAAACACTGTCAGTAGTGCTCCCTAAATATTCACTGGGGCTAAAACGTAAAGTGCGCAAGTCATCGGAAATTTCCACTTGCACATTTTCCAAAGCTTCATCTTGTCCGGCACTCCAATCATCACCGGCAGTCAAAACATAAATTTTCACACTGTCAGTGTTAACATTACCACTCATATCACGCACCGAAGCGACATCTATTTGATCAAAAAAAGAAACAAAAATTTTGGCATTGCGCGGCACGTCGTTGGCACCACGATTTGGGTAATGAGTCTGAATTATTTTTCCCAAAGCACCACCACGCAAAGTCCCGGAACTCCCGCCGAACACATTGCCGCCACTATATCCACCACCGGCCAAACCTTCATCACCGGTGGCTTGCCCCAAAGAACGAATAATAAACGAAGCGATTGCCCAAGCAGACACGGTAATCAATAAACCAATACCGGCGTTCATCAAAATAGTTTTAGCTTTTTTTACTTTTTCTCCATCACCGCCGGCATTCATCCAAATAATCCCACCGTAAATGATCAAAATCACCAAAACAATTCCCAAAACACTTAAAACAATATTGATTATATTTCCAATAATCGTTGACAAAGAAGCATCGGATAAGCCAACCGTTTCCTGAAAACCTTCGGCGTCACCGGCGAACATATCAGTCGCCACCGCCAAAACCGGAGTTTTTGAAATAAAAAAAATACCGGCTGCGAAGACCAGTACTCCTAAAATACTCAAAAATACCTTCGTAAATTTTTTAGTCAACATAATATTATTTTAATTTTTATTTTCCCTGATTTTATTTTCCTTGGAAAAAACTGGAGGGTCGGGGGCTTGCGCCCCCGCCGTTTTTACCAGTATCTTTCTCGGCTTTCTTCCAATTTGCCCTTACGGCGCAAATTATCCATTCTACCTTTGGTTTGCAAGCGGCGCAGGGCCGAATTTTTCAAAGCCAATTCGTTTTTTTCCTTTGTGGTAAAACGTTTTGACTTCGCCAAAATCACTTTCTTGCTTTTAACCATCAAGCGGTTAAAACGGCGAATTAAGCTTTCAAAAGTCTCGCCTTTACGGCGTTTAGCATTAATCATTGAGGGCCTCCTTTAAAGCCTTTGATTATTAATTAATGTTAAGCATATTTTAACATAATAAATGCGCGCTCGTCAATAAAAAAACACCCTTTTTCAAGGGAGTTTTTTAAGCTAAAATATCAACAATTTTTTCGTAAATTCAGGCTGAAAAATTCTTTTCTCCCGAACCACGTCAAAATTCTCAAAAATTAAATGTTTTTGATTAACAAATTTCTGGTTTCACGAACTTCCTCATCAGAATATTCTTGCCCCTTCCAATCTTCCAAACCGTCATCGGCGTAACGAGGGATAACATGAAAATGCACATGTTCCACCACTTGGCCGGCGCCCGGTCCGTTATTCAAACGAACGTTATAGGCAATCACATTTGGCAAACGCATTACCGCCTTACCGACTTTTTGGACGGTCGCCATCAAATGACGAGCGTCATCTTTTTCCATTTTCTCCAATAAAGCATAATGATCTTTAGGAATAACCAAAACATGGCCTTTATTTACCGGCGATCTATCCATAAACGCCATGGTAAATTCGTCTTCATAAATTTTGTGTGCCGGTATAATTCCCTGCACGATTTGGCAAAACACACAAGAACCATTCATAAAATTTTTCTTATTTATTATTTTTCAAAAGCACATAAACCACCAACAACAAATAAATCAAAGTGAATATTCGTAAATCAAACCAAGCGAAAATAACATTGGGATAAAAAAACTCCAAACACCACGCTCCCCCCAGCCACGCTCCGTTCAGCAACAACAAATAATCACTTGTTTTTAAATTCATAATCATTTTAGCACATTTTTCTTAAAATCATAAAACCAACGCGGTTTCTCAAAAGAAATTCTTAAACGATTCAGCCGCGCGCTTTGCCCTTCTTCCAAAGAAAACACCAGGTAGCGCGGCTCGGGAATGGCGGATAGATCAACCAACGCCACACCGTTCGTGGGGGGCGGGCTGAGCAACAAAATTTCCCCTTCCACCGATTCCTTCCAAGCGAAAGTCAGATTTTCCAAACCTTCACCGCTCATTTCCAAGCGAGCCGACTGAAACATCACCGGCAAATTCAAATCCAACCAAGTTGATTGATGCAAAACCACCGATTCATCAAACACTTCGTAATTGGCGCGCGGCCAAAAATGAGAAGCCCAGGGCGTGTAATTATTGGGTGAATAAATAAAAGACGCCCCCAGAAAACCCAAATCAGCCACCAAAACATAAAGTGACAACAGTAAAAGCAAACAAAAATTTAGCAACACTATTTTATTCATAAAGTTCAAATTGATATAAACTTTTTTCTTCACCATCCAACAAATGATTCAAACGCAACGACAAAGGATCCAATTTTTTCTGATGCAAATAATTCCAATCGATTTCCCCCAAAGTAAACCCGTAATAATACACCGACTGCCCCGCACGCAACAAATCACCAATCCCAGCCAAAGCATAATCATCTTGAAATTCCGACAAGTGAATGACTGTGCGTTCTGGGAAAAAATATTTATCCTCCCGATCAAGTACCAAAATAACATTATCAGGAATAATTTTTTGCAAAATATTTTTCTCAACAATTCCGGCCGCCAAATTCTGACGTTCTTGTATCAAACTGTCATTATTACGACACCACACGGCATAAACGGCAAAAATCGCCAAAACCGAAACCAACAATAAAGTCCGACAACGACAAGCGGAAACTTTCAGTTTTTCAAAAAAATAAACCAAGGGAACTGTCATCAAAAAATAGATGGGCAGCCAATAACGCGCGAAAGCTCCACCGATACTGATATTATTTTTCACCACATGATCGTTTAAATCACCAAAACCATAAAATAAAATCAACGCGCCACCACCGAATAACAAACAAGCCATCAAAAAATGATAAATTTTCTCACTCCGCCGCCACGTCCACAAATAAGCTCCCACACCGAGCGCCGCCCCCGCAAAATATGGCCAAAACAGTTGCCCGATAAAATACCAAGTATTTTTCAAAAATAATTTCACACTGCGCCAATAATCCAAAACTTGCTCGCCGCCGACGTTCGTGGGTTTGGGTAAAGTATAACCGAATAAACAAGGATGCCCATAAACCGCGTAATTACTCAATCCAAAAAACAACAAAGCGCCCCCGCCGATAAACGCCAAATAAGACAAAGCGCGGCGCCACTTCACTTGGTAATAAATCGCTCCCAACAATAAAATCGGTCCCAGATAAACCAAATCAAACGGTCGCACCCACAACGCCACGCTCAGCGCGAAAACCCCGCCATACCTGGCAAAACGTGATTTTTCGGTCAATAAAAACAAAGCGCTGAAACCCAACAGGAAACTCAAAACACTGTTAAACAAAGGATGAAACAGATAATACCACAAAGCCGGTTGGAGCGCCGCGATCCACCATAAATATTTTGGTAAATTTTCTCGCTGAATCCAACGCCACAATAAATACAAAAAGAAAACAAACAAAATCCCATAAAAAACAAACACTCCCCACAAACCACCAAGCCAATAAAAGGGCGCTAAAACATAAATCAAACCGGGAAAAGAAATCGGCACCAATTTATTTTGCCAGACCAAAATACTGCGCGGATGCACGATGTCAGTCATTCCTTCACTTTGCGCCACAGGAATTTGCCCGGTCTGCGTTAAGTTTTGCAAAAAATAATAATTGGCACTTTCATCCGGTGAATTGAACTGGCTATTATCAACATAAAACTTCATTCCCCACAAATATAAAACGAAAAAAATCACCGTCAAAAGCAAGCCCGGCCAAATTTTTTGGCAAAGCGTCAGCATTTTCAGTGATTTTTTCGCTTCCATAAATCAAAAACTTAACAACTAAATCGTCTGCTTATATTTTACAGAGATTTTAAACATTGAACAAGAGCGGCTTTGCGCCCACGCTCCACAAAAAATTTACCGATAAATTTTCCGGTCGAAGCGTCAAAAGACACGCTACCTGAAGTCAGCAATATATTTTTAACTTTGAGCGTGGCTAGCGGGACTTCTTCAAACAAAAAACTCTTGCCGATGAAATAATTTTCCCCTTTGTAATAAACCGCTTGCCAAGCGACACTATCACCGATGGCCAATTTGTATTTCTTGGGAAAACGAAAATCCCAAACCCACGCTTCATTGGCCAAACGCCCAATACGCCCGCTGGAATTTAAAGTATCCACCACACCCTGATCTTGCCACAATTGGTATTCAGAAACACTTTGACCATCAGCGGAAAACGTCACGTCAACTTCTTGATCGTAAAAATCCACTTCAAGCGGTTTCAAATATTCAAATTGATTATTCTTAAAATACACTTTAGCTTTCAATTCAATATTTTCGCCAAGCACAAATTTTTCTTTCAAAGTTGTACACAACACCGGCAAAGCATAATTTCCTTCAGCGATAAAGCAACGATTGGTAATTCCCCACTGACTGTCAATCAAGACACGCGCCCTGATTAGCACCAAATCATTGGCTTCCCAAGCTTGCCACTCAGACAAAGCACTCATTTGATAAGTTTTTTCTTTACTTGATGTTTTCGCTTTACTGCTTATAGATTCTTCATTTTCTTCCGAAAAAGATTCTCCGCCCACGCTCTCCAAAATCGGCGGTGCTTCTTCCGCCACCACGTCCACCGCGCTTGCCGTTTCGTTTGATGAAACACTCTCGGCGCTTACCGTACTTGATCCCCCCGCCACGTCTGAGGCAGAACTCACAGGATTCACCGCCCCAGACGTTTGGGGCGCGCCTTCCGTTGATTCACTTTCCGAGCCAACACTGACGCTCGGCGCGTCAAACACGTTTGGCAGGCCGGCGCTGGGCGCGCCCCATTTCCACTGCAAATCACTGTTCAACAACAATGCCTTGCCTTTCACGGATTTGGCGTAGCGCACGCCCTGCCGCCACTGCCCGCGCGCGTTGTATAAATTTATTTGATCCTCATCATTGTTGAGAGAGATTTTCGTCATCGAATAGGGCAACGACAGATATTCTCCGGCCAGTAAAACAATGTTCTTAAGAACAAATTTCTTACCTGATAAATCCGTTAAATACCAGCTGTCCAAATCGACGCTAAACCCCTCAGCGTTGTACAATTCTATATATTCAAACTCCCCGCTTTGAGGAGCCGGATATAGCTCATTCAGCAAAACTTTTTGACTGTCCGTGGCAACATTCACTACTACAGGAGAACCGCCACTCAAATTTTCTGATGTCCCATTATTGTTTACAACTTCCTGCTCAATCACAGTTTCATTTTCCGTTTCCGTTGCGCTCGCTTCCACCGGCAAAACTTCAGCGACGCTCTCTTCAACAACAGATTCTTCTACAAGCGGCAAATCCGGTGGCACGATTACCACTTCACCGACAGTTTCCTCGCTAGAAATATTTGCATCAGTATTCATTTCATCGTTCACAATCTCGTCTGATTCCAACAACTCCGGAGAATTATTTTCTGTTGCATCTTCACTGATAATTCCAACACCATCCCCGCCGGCAACATCCTCGACGCCGCAAACAAAACTTCCCGGATTCGGCACATCAATCGTAAAATCTAAAATATTATCATCTGAATCTAAATTCTTTATTCTCTGATAAGACCACAGTGGCAAATCGCTTGTTGCGACAATCGGATTATTTTCATATAAAGTCACCCCGCCCCACGCCACCAGATCAATCACGTTGTCATTGCACACCAACGACACGCTATTATTATCCGCCAAACTTTGCGTCGTGGAATAAAACACCGCGTCCGAGCCGGCATAATCCACCCCCGCCACCACGAACGTGGCTTGCGGGGCGATCAGCGCGCCACCGGCGAAACGATGCAACAAATACATCGTTCCGGTAGCACTGTATTTATTCAATCGACAAACGCTTAAATCAAAGTCCGTCGTGCCGCCATTGTAAATCTCCACAAATTCATCTTTGGCGCTTTGCCCACTGATTTGCACCTCACTGATCATCACTTGCTCCACCGACGCCGCGCCCACCAAATTCGGCCAAATTCCAAAACCGGCCAATCCCGTCAAAAGGATCGCTAAAATACTCCCTTTCCGCATATGGGTTTTTTTTATGATTTAACTCACTTCGGCACCGAAATTTTATCTATTATAGCACATTGAAGGTTAAATTAACGTAAACTTTTTCAAAGTTATCCACAGTTTTATATTTTTATTTTAATATTTTTCTTTTTCCACTCACGCCTACCGGCGCTTGCCCCCTTTTGTGAGTACAAAAGGGGGCATCAAAAAACGCCGCCAGCTAGCTTGTACGGAAAATTTGTAAGGTTCATTGGCCTTTCCTCGCAAACTCGTCATCGTTTTGTCTTTTGCAAATCCAAAACGATTGACTCGAACAGACTGCTCGGATTTTGCTTACAGCAAAACCAGGCCATCTCACCTTCAAATTTTTACCTCCACAAGCTAATAGGCGGCAATAAAAAAAATTAATTCATATTTTTACAATAAATAAAAATCATAGTCCATCAATTCAACCGCTTCGCGCTAAAGCGCTCTCGCGGGAGGACTCACAGACGAATCAAAGTTCAAGACAATTCGCTCACAAATTTTAACCCTCTCGGACCAGGAGGGCGAAAGAAAAATTAAAAGGCGCGCTACCAATGGGCGATAAAAAAAAAAAAATGAAAGGTTTTCAAAAAATAATTATCTATCAAAATGTTTCATTGCCTCCTTTTCCTCAATCAACCAATAAATCGGGCGGCCGTGGGCGCAAGTGTGTGCGTTCATGGTAAACATTTCTTGGACCAAAGTTTTCATCACTGACTCATTCAAGTGTTCGCCGAATTTGATGGCACCACGACAAGCCGCGTATTTCAAAACGCGTTCCCGTTTTTTATCCAAATCCTCGGACTTCTCTTCCAAGGCCAAATCATTCAAAATTCCAAGCAATAATTGACCGGCTTCCACCCCCGCCAATTCCGCCGGCACCGCCTGCACCACGTAAGTGCGCCCGCCAAAATTTTCCACTTCAAAACCAAGTTCATTTAAAATATTTTGAAATTCCAAAAATAAATTTTCCTGCCAAGCGCTCATTTCCAGCTGCGCCGGAATCAACAAACTTTGTTTGCGAATATCTTGCGCCGCTTCACCGGTACGCGATAATTTCAAATATAAAAGCCCTTCAGCCAAAGCATGCTGATCAATAATCATCAAACCGGCCGGTACTTCCACTAAAATAAATTCCGTGCCCCACTGCCCAACCACGCGCCACTCCGGCTGTTTATTTCCCCCCGCCCCCCCGCTATCCGCCAGGCTCAAAGTTTGCGGTTTCAATTCAATCGGTTCGTAAAGCGTTTTTGATATTGAATTTAAATTAGAAACATTTTTCTTAAAATCAAAACTTGAATTAAATCCGAAACTCTTGGGAACAGATGATTTCACCGGTGCCGCGCTCGGCCAGACATTCCCTTTATTTCCAAATGATGGAGAAAAATCCGGTGCAGACTTGCTTTCCAAAACTTCGCTCTGAACCATGCAATTTTTAATCACCTGACGCACCGCGCTAAAAATCAAATGCTCATCAGCGAACTTCACTTCGCTCTTGCGCGGATGAACATTGACGTCAACGGCGTCACCGGGCACTTGCAAATGAATAACATAACCGGGATAAGATCCGGGTGGCAACAAATGTCCGATACCATCAATAATCGCTTTGTGAATCAAGGGGCTACTGATCGGTCGCCAATTCACAAAAATATATTGATCATTGCGACGATTTTGCCAATGATTGGGCTTACTGATAAAACCACTCACTTGAATCTTTTCACTTTCCCAATTAAAACCCTGCCACGCTTTCAGTTTATCTTCACCGAGCGTTTGGCCGACGCGCTCCAGCCAACTGTCGGTTTTCGTGCAATTCAATTGCTCTCGTCCATTGTGCGACAAACGCCACGCCACGTTAGGATAAATTAATGCAAAACGCGTCACCAATTCCATGATATGATTAAACTCGGTGGCCGGCTGTTTTAAAAATTTTTTCCGCGCCGGCACATTGTAAAATAAATCCTCAACCCGAACGATGGTGCCACCACTCAAAACGGTTTTCTCGGTTTGATATTGTCCGCCATCACTCAAGGAAACTTGCCAAGCAACTGTTTCCGCCGCTTGTTTGGATTGCAAAGTCAAACGCGACACCGCCGAAATACTGGCCAAAGCTTCGCCGCGGAAACCAAGCGTTTGCAAAGCCGACAAATCATCAATCACTTTCAGTTTGGACGTGGCGTGCGGTTCCAAAGCCAACAACAAATCATCAGCGGCGATACCGCCACCGTTATCGGCAATTTCAATCAAAGAAATTCCACCATTTTCAATTTTGATATCAATTTCCGTCGCCCCCGCGCCCAAAGAATTATCCACCAATTCCTTAACCACCGAAGCCGGCCGCTCCACCACTTCGCCGGCGGCGATTTTATTGATGACATTTTGATCAAGTTTTGATATTTTACCCATAATTTTATTTCTTTAATTTTGACTGCCAGCGTGCCACGATTTCCAAAACCTGCAAAGGCGTCAATGAATTATAATTCAAATCTTTCAGTTCCGACAAAACCGCTGTCTCATCCTCGTTCGGTTCCGGCAACACGCTCGCCGGCACTTTTGTCTGAAATAAATCCAACTGTTGCACCGCCACCTTACCGTTCATTTTTTCCAAATCAGCTAAAATTTCTTTGGAGCGACGCAAAACCGTTTCCGGCAAACCGGCCAATTTAGCGACGTGAATCCCATAACTGCGATCGGTTCCTTGATTGATGATTTTATACAAAAACAAAATTTCTTTGCCACTTTCATCCACTGCCACCGAATAATTTTTGACGCGACTCATCTGTTTTTCCAATTTCAACAATTCGTGGTAATGGGTAGCGAACAAAGTTTTAGCACCGATTTTATCATGAATAAATTCAGCCACCGCCCAGGCGATACTCAAACCATCATAAGTACTGGTCCCGCGCCCCAGCTCATCCAAAATAATCAAACTTTGCGCCGTAGCATTATTTAAAATATTGGCGGTTTCTTCCATCTCCACCATAAAAGTGGATTTCCCAAAACTGACATTATCACTGGCCCCGACGCGCGTGAAAATTTTATCCAACAAACAAATATTCGCTTCTTCAGCCGGCACAAATGAACCTAAATGGACCAAAATCGCCAACAAAGCACTCATCCGCAAATAACTGGATTTACCGCTCATGTTGGGGCCGGTAATGATATGCAGCTGCTCCGCTTGTGAATTTAAATTAATATCGTTTGGAATATAAGCTTTTTGTAAATAACGTTCAATCACCGGATGACGTCCGTTTTTCACACTCAGCACGCCCTCATCATTGATTTTCGGACGAACATAACGACACTGCTCGGCCAACTCCGCCAACGCGCTAAAAACATCGGCGCGTCCCAAGGCATCGCCCAAAGTCTGCAAATCCTGAACATAAGCTTGCGCCTGACGCAAAATTTCCAAATATAAATTTTGTTCCAAAGCAAACAATTTTTCTTCAGCGCCCAAAACTTTTTCCTCAAATTCTTTCAATTCCGGTGTAATAAAACGCTCGGCATTAACCAAGGTTTGCTTGCGAATATAATCAGTTGGCACGGCGTCCAAATTAGCCTTGCTGATTTCAATATAATACCCGAAAACTTTGTTGAATTTCACTTTTAGAGAATTGATGCCGCTACGCTTGATTTCTTTTTCTTGCAACTCACGCAAATAATCTTTGCCGGAATACATAATTTTCCGCAGTTCATCCACCTCGGCGTGGTAGCCGTCACGAATAATATTTCCCTCGTGGAGCGTGGCGGATGGTTCGTCTGACAAAGATTTTTGCAACAAGGTCAACAAATCTTTAATTTCCAGACAATTTTCAAAAATATTTTTCCACAAATGGCTGTTTAACTGCTGTAGATTTTTTTTGATTTCCGGCAAGACTTCCAAAATATTTTTTACCTGAATCAAATCTTTGGGATTTGCCCGCCCCGCCCCCACGCGCCCGGCCAAACGCGCCAAATCATACAAATCTTTCAGTTGCGAACGCAAAGCGCCGCGCAATAATTTTTTCTCTTTTATTTCCGCAACCGCGTCCAAACGCTCTTCAATCGCCGCGCGATCACGCAAAGGTCGCGCCAAATAGGTTTGCAGGAGGCGCGCGCCCATCGGTGTCACCGTGAAATCAATTACCGACCACAAACTGCCATCAACTTTTCCATTAAAAGAATTATTGAAAATTTCCAAATTATACAAAGAGGCATTATCCAAAATTAAAAAATCCCGCAAATAATAATAGCGGATTTTGTTAAGATGATAGGCGTCGGCCATCTGTTTATCTTTGACATACTGGAGGATCGTGGCGATGGTTTCCAACAAAATTTTATTGTCTTCCGCCAAACCAAAGGCCGCCAAACTGCTGACTTTAAATTGATTCAAAATCAAATCGCGCGCTTTCACCCATTTGGGCAAAGCGTATTTTTGCCAACGATATTGCTTCATCCATGAATATTTTTCCAAAGCAAGCAAATCATTCTCGGTAATTAAAATCTCCACCGCTTGCAAACGGTAGAGTTCTGATTCCAAATCATAAATATTATTTGCTTCACAAACCTTAAAATCTCCGGTGGACGAATCTAAAGAAGCCAAAACCCACGAATCTCCTTGTTTTTTCAGAGCCAATAAATAATTGTTTTTCTTTTGATCCAAAAGCATTTCATCCAAGGCGGTGCCGGCGGTCACCACTTGCGTCACTTGGCGCTCCACAATTCCCGGCAAACTCGGATCACTCATCTGATCGCAAATCGCCACCTGATAACCGGCTTTTACCATTTTCGCCAAATACGGTTTCATGGAATGATAAGGAAACCCGCACATTGCCAAAGGATTGTCACTGTTTTTGTTGCGTGACGTGAGCGTCAAATCCAAAACCGAACTGGCGATTTTCGCGTCCTCCCCGAACATTTCATAAAAATCTCCCAAACGATAAAATAACACGCAGTCCGGATGTTGCTCCTTCACCTTAAAATACTGCTCCATCATCGGCGTTAATTTTTGATTTTCCATTTCCGTCATAAAATAGCTTAAATGTCCATTTGCTAATTATAAGATAAAAATGGAAAAAGACAAATACTTTCTCTTTACTGCAATAAATCTTTCAATTGACGCAAATATTCATTCAAAGAGCTCAAACTGTCTTTGACCTCTCTTAAATTATTCTTATGAATTTGCCATTCCGCTTGATGTTCAGCAACCCATAATTCTTTGTCGGCACGCAACGCTTCAATCGCTTGACGACTAGCTTCAACGGATGCAAATTGAGCTTGTAAATCTTCCTTAAAACGTTTAATTTCCGTTTGTAAAAACATCACTTCCTCAGAGTTAACACCTTTTTGGGCTTTTTCCACGCGTGCTTCCCATTTGTCAAATTTTTTATCCAAAGTATTTTGCCAATTTTCATAACGTTCTTTCACAGCATCTTTAATTTCACCTTGGAATTGTTGAAGTTCCGTACGCACTTGTTCTTGGTATTGATTTCTCAATTCTTGCAATTCCCCTTTATTCTGATTGGATCTTTTGGATTGCAACTTGGTGGAAATTTCATTTCTCTTGGCCTTTAATTTGTCCACGCGATTTTGCCAATTTTCTTGCACTCGTCCAATGGCATTTTCCGAAGCTGATTCATTCGCCTCTGAACCTTCCATTAACAACATTGGTTCGGCTTCTCCGGCAGTCGTTTGAATACGAGCCCGATTTTGCATACCATCAGTATCACTGACTTCCGCTTCCGGATCATACATCGCACCGGCGCTTAACGGCAAAACCAACAAACTCAAAACTATCAAATTTAAAAAACTTTTTTGCATATTTTTTATTTTATGAATTATTGTTGAATTTCTTCGTACTCATTCATTAAACGATCAATCTCCAAATTTGTTTCATCAACCTCCACCATGTAATTTAAAATTTCATCGGTTTCAGCATCGGTCTTTTCCTCGCTTAATTGATTCACACCTTCAAGATTAACTTGCGCCGGTGTGTCTGTAGGAATTTGAGTATTTAAACACCCACCTAAAAACATTGTGGATAACAAAGTCCACGCGAAATAGCGTCGAAAGTTTTTCATACTTTTTGTTTTTTAATTTTTATTTTGGTTTTTGAACTATCATTCAAAAATTATTATATCAGAAAATTGAATTTGTGGCAAATGGTCAAAAAAAAGCCCCCTCGCCGACCGAAGTCAACAAGGGGGAAAGATCAGATCATCTCTGCTGTGCGAGTAGCATCAGCAAAGGAAAGAACAAGGTTTCCATGGCGCGAAACAGCAAACCACGGAAAGGCCGAGGAGATGGCGGCTAGTTGCCCAGCGGGGTCAGGACCCCGGCGGTGCAACGCCCCTGGAACACCGTGATCGGGTTCCCGAAGGCGTCGGTGCCGGAGTAGATGAACCCGCTCGGATCCTTGGGATCCGGGGCGACGGCGTTGGCGAAAACCAGCGCGTCTCCGGCCCCGTAGGGCGCCCGCGAGACGTTGAACTGGATGTCACCGGTCACACCCGGCCCATAAGCGGCACAGGGACGCAAACGGATGAACCCGTTCGCGTCGACGTTGATCTGCGTGTAATACACCACCGCGTTACCGAGGGTGGACGACACGTAGTTCGCCCGCATGCCACCCAAGAAGTTGCCCCAGGCCACGTTATGGACCTGGATCAACACCGAATTGGATCCGCCGTCCTGAACCAGGATGGTCGGGGCGATGTCACAGGCGTTGCCGATGCCGTCGCCGTCCGCATCTTCCTGACCAGGGTTGGGCATGAACGGGCAGTTGTCGCAGTTGTCACCGAGACCGTCGCCGTCCGTGTCGTCCTGGGCCGGATTGGCCACCGCGAGGCAGTTGTCGCAGGCGTTGCCCACGCCGTCGCCGTCGCCGTCCAGCTGGTTCAGGTTTGCCACCAGCGGGCAGTTGTCGGCCGAATCGCGGATGGAGTCGCCGTCGCTGTCGACGATGACCTCCATCTGGATCGGGACGGTGTCGGTTTCCAGACCGGAGTCCTCCCAGACGTGGACGGTATACGTGTACCACGCCTCGGGAGCGGTGGTGTCCATGGTGGCGCACCACACCGACTGATACGGGGCCGGCATCTGGGCCAGGCTGATTTCGCCCATGCCCGGGATGTCGCTGGTGACGGTCACTCCGGCGAGGTCGCCGTCGTAGTCCACGACAGCGACACAGAAATCGATGTCGTTCCCGGAGTTGATGCCGCCGAGATTGTCATCGGCCGGGTCGTCGATGTGGACGCCGCTGTCCGAGACGGTCAGCAGCCTGCTGCCCGCGGGCCAGATCTGGATGTTGGACACGCGCGAGGGAGTGCCGAACTCCACCTCGACGGTGATGCTGCCGCCTTCGTAGTCACACTGGACTGCGAAGTAGACCGTGATGTCCTGGCCGGCCTCCAGCGTCACGTGCTGGGGCGGCGGCAAGGTGCAGACGATCATTTCGGCCGGAGCGCAGACCCCGTCGCCGTCGGCGTCGATGCCGATGTTGGCCTCAGTGAGGCTGACATCGTACTCGCCGGGCAGCAGGTTGTCCCAGCTGCCGCGGGCCGTCATCGGGTCGCTCCCGAGCACGATCGGGGCGTTGTCCTCGATCACGGTCCCGTTGCGGACCTGGGTCAAGTTGACCCGGACCGAGGAGCAGTCCACGGAGGACTGCGCCAGGAACACGCCGATGTTTCCGCCCTCGACGTCGCAGTCGAGCGGCTCGGAGTCGGAGCAGGCGGTGAAGCTGGTGGTGAAGAACAGGGTGAACAGAACGAACAGCAGGGGGAACGGTTTCATGGTTTTCTCCTTGTTGGGGGTGAACGGTTTCAGTGACATGACTCATCTCCTTATTCTACCTGGGCGCAATGCCTAGGTGGGTTGAAAAGAACTAGATTCTTAATTTTGTTTAGCACATTTTAAAAATTTGTCAAGGGCTTTTGGTGTCCTGACACTTTTATAACGGGAAAAACGCTAAAACATTACAAAACACAGATAATAAAAAAATTGCGGGGGCGCCGTCATTGCGCACAACCACGAACGTCATAAACGGAACGTCATTGCGAGGCGCCAGGGGCGCCGAAGCAACCTCGTTGGTCTACCAACTCACGTAATTGCTTCGCTTCGCTCGCAATGACGGCGCCCCCCTTGCCAAGCACCCCCTTTTCCACCTATAATAGACATAAGCTGTGGAAATTCGGTTTTTTCTTGTTTTTCCCTAATTCGCGAAGAAAACCTATGATTCATATATTCATTTGGCTTTACATTCAAATCCTGAAAGGGATTTATCAACTGTTTAAAGGGATCGGCTGGCTGCTTGGTCGCTTCTTTTATTATCTATTTTGGCCATTTACTTGGCTAAACAAGCATTTGATTTTCCCGAAAATCATCATGCCAATCTATAAAATTTACCTAAACTTAAACAATATTTACCAGAAATTGGCCAAAGCTTTCAGCCAATGGATTTTCGCGCCGCTCACCACGCGCTACACCATTCACGCTATAATGGTGCTAATC
>Ga0116156_10001648_pt1 | contig 21389 bp, 23 predicted proteins | sample AD_UKC045_MetaG_FD_89891 | JGI IMG/M metagenome (GOLD analysis project Ga0116156, IMG submission 89891) | Active sludge microbial communities of municipal wastewater-treating anaerobic digesters from USA - AD_UKC045_MetaG | ecosystem: Engineered > Bioreactor > Anaerobic > Digestate | place: USA... | reverse complement strand
GGTGAAGCGGCCCACGGCGTCGACCTCGGCGCTGGGGTGAAACTCGCCGCCGGTCAGCCGCGCCAGGTAGATCACCTCGAATTGCGGCGCGACCTCCAGCGCCACGGCCTTGAGCGGCGCGAGCACTTCGACCTTCAGCGTCGTTTCCTCGTGCACCTCACGCGCCAGCGCCCGTGCCGGGTCCTCCCCGCGCTTGAGCCAGCCGCCGGGTAGCGACCAGTTGAATTGTCGGCGGTAGGTGTGGTGAAACAACACGACCTTACCGGCGTCGTCGAAAATCACCGCGACCACGCCGACCAGAAACGCCGGATTGACCAGGCGCAGGATCCACCGCTGCAGGGCGGGCCAGCGGCCGCAGAATTTCCACACGCGCAGCAGCAGGCGCGCCACGCTACTGTCTCACGCGCAGGGGCAGCACGACCTCGGCCATTTCGTTGACGAAGGTTTCCGCGTCCTCGACGTTGGTCAGGATGACCTGCACTTGCTGGCTCACCTCGGCTGGGTCGATCAGCCCGATGCCGACTTCGTTGAGCAACTGCAGCGAATTTTCGATGGCGTCCAGCCGCGCCTCGATCGTCTTGCGGCGTTGCAGGAGATCCTGGGTGACCTTCTGCCGCTTCTCCAGCAGCAGCCGATTCGATTGCAGCACCTCACGTTGCGCCGGATCGCCCGCCAACGCGATCTCGCGGTTGAGCTGGGCGATTCTCTCGGGATGGTTCGTTTGCTGCCGGCGCGTGTATTGATCGAGGCGCTGGTGCAGCAGCAGCAAATCAAGGAAGCTGTGCCGCAGACGGTCGACCTGATCGACGCTGGCGGTCAACCCGGCGGCGAAATGGCGGTTGGAATCCAGGTCGCGCTTCATTTGTTCGGCGATGTCCCAGATTTTCAGATAACGCAGCCGCGCCCGAATCGGCAGTTTGCGTAGTTGGAATTCCGGTTTGTCGCTGCGGTCCAACGCGCCGCGCGCCAACAGGTAGAGCGCTTCGCCCGCCAACACGAACCAGCCGATGTTGTCGACCGGCACTGTCGCCGTCGCCAGCGCGCCGGCGGCCAGGTACAGCAGGTTGAACCGGTTCACCCACGGATGCAGGTAGAAACTTTTAATCCACTTCAACAAACGGACCTCCCGTCACGTTCGCGCCATCCTACCAGCCGCGCGGGGGCAAATGCAAAAGCGCGTTGCTCCTACTGATTCTTCACCTGCACCACGTCTTTGATCGTGACGGCGATGGTGTCGAACCCGGACATGCGTTCCAGGCTTACGTTGACGTTGTCGTCCAATTTGACGCGAATCGGCTGATCGATCTGCACCTTGAGGTTGCCCCCGTCCAGGTAGACGCGACTGTCGGCCGCGTAGGCCGGCGTCACGACGGCGTTGTAGAACATGCCCGCCGCGTTGAGCAGCAAGCCGATGGCGATCAACAAAAGCAACAATTTGGTGGTTTTGTCGGTCATAGCGAACTCCTATGGTTGTGGGTTTGAGTATCGACGATGGTCTGCGGACATTCTGCCACGAACCGGCGGCCGCCGGCAAACCTCAGGCTTGGATAACCAACATGGTGCCGGGCGCGGAAAATGATTGCGCTCTTGGAAAAAAAAGTGATGCATCAAGCCAGGTTAGGCGGCGCCGTCGGGGGGGCGGCGGTCCGGGGCGGCCTGTGTTGACAGGACCGGCTTGGATGTTAATATCAGGCGCAAATCGATACAGCGTGGGGTGTGGCGCATGCCTGGTGATTTCCTGCCGATTTTCTTGTATTTGTTGCTGGTTATCGCGATCGCCGCCGGCGGCATCGTCGGCCTTTCGCGCCTGATCGGGCCGCGCAAGGACACCGCCGAAAAACTCAGTCCCTACGAGTGCGGCGTGCCCCTGGTCGGCGACGCCCGCGCCAAATTCCCGATGAAGTATTACGTCATCGGCATGCTGTTCATCCTCTTCGACATCGAAGTCGTCTTTTTCTACCCCTGGGCGGTTATCTATAAAGATCTCAACGAGAATTACGGCCTGTTCGGACTGGCGGAGATGGTCGTCTTCGTGCTCATTCTGCTCGTCGGCTACCTCTACGTCTGGCGCAAGGGAGCGTTGGAATGGGAATAGAGCAAAAAATCCCCGACGGCATTCTAACCACCACCGTCGACAGCCTGGTCAACTGGGCGCGCACCTATTCGACCTGGCCGGTGACCTTCGGCCTGGCCTGCTGCGCTCTGGAGATGATGGGCGCAGCCATGGCCCACTACGACATCTCACGCTTCGGCATGGAGATTTTCCGCGCCAGCCCCCGCCAGGCCGACCTGATGATCGTCGCGGGCACGCTGACCAAAAAAATGGCCCCGGTGCTGCGGAAAATCTACGACCAGATGCCCGAACCCAAGTGGGTGTTGGCGATGGGCGCCTGCGCCAGCACGGGCGGCATCTTCCAGAGTTACGCGGTGGTGCAGGGCGTGGACCGCATCGTGCCGGTCGACGTATTCGTGCCCGGCTGTCCGCCGCGACCCGAGGCGCTTTTGTACGGCATCCTTGAGCTGCTCGATAAAAAAGTGAAACGCGACTCGATCAAGAAGCGCGCGTGAGGCGGCGATGAGCGAACAACGCATCACCAACGAAGAGTTGAAAGTCAAACTGGCCGATTTGCTGCCCGGCGCGACGGTCACGTCCGACCTGGCCGGCATGCCGGTGATCGCCGTGGCCCACGACGCCTACGTCGCGGCGATCAAAACGCTGCGCGACGAATCGTCGCTGCAGTTTGCCATGCTCAGCGATTTGACCGGCGCGCATTACCCGGGCGAGCGGCAGCCCTTCGAGGTCGTCGTGCACCTGACCTCGATGCACCTAGCGCGGCAGATCCGCGTCAAGGTGCGCGCCGTGGGCGATCCGCCGACCGTGCCCAGCCTCGCGGCCTTCTGGCGGGCGGCCGACTGGCACGAGCGCGAAGCCTTCGACATGCTGGGCATCGTCTTCGCCGGGCACCCGGACCCGCGGCGCATCTTCCTGGAGGAGGACGCCGACTTTCATCCGTTGCGCAAAGAGTTCCCCACCCGGGGTTATGAGGATTAGGCATGGCCGAATCACGCTACATGACCTTGAACATGGGCCCGCAGCATCCGTCGACCCACGGCGTGTTGCGCATCGTGCTGGAGCTGGACGGCGAACGGGTTGTGACGGCCAAACCGGTGATCGGCTATCTGCACCGCGGCATCGAGAAGCTGGCCGAAGGGCTGACCTACCACCAGATTCTGCCGCTGACCGACCGCCTCGACTACACCGCCTGTATGAACTGCAACCTCGGCTACACCTGGGCCGTCGAGCGCCTGCTGGGCATCGAAAGCGAAATCCCGGAGCGCGCCGCGACCCTCCGCATCATCATGGCCGAGCTCAGCCGCATCGGCGGGCATCTGATCTGGCTCGGCTCGCACGCCGGCGACATCGGCGCGGTGACCGTGTTCATCTACGCCTTCCGCGAGCGCGAGTGGATCTACGAACTTTTCGAAGACGTGTGCGGTCAGCGCATGACCGTTTCCTATCCGCGCGTCGGCGGCGTCAGCCAGGACCTGCCCGCCGGGTGGACCGACAAATGCCGCGCCTTCTGCAAGGAGATGCCCAAGCGCGTCGACGAGTACGAGCGGCTGCTGACCAACAACCGCATCTGGCAGGCGCGCACCAAGAACGTCGGCGTGCTCAGCGAAGCCGACGTTTACGAATGGGGCCTGACCGGTCCGCTGGCGCGCGGCAGCGGCGTCGAGTACGACGTGCGGCGGGTGCTGCCTTACGGCGGCTACGAAAATTACGATTTCATCGTTCCGCTGGGCGAAACCGGCGACACTTACGACCGTTACCTGGTGCGCATGCAGGAAATGCGGCAGAGCGTACACATCGTCGAGCAGGCGCTGGATCGCCTGGCCGACGGGCCGATCATGGCCGACATCCCGCGCATCGCGCCGCCGCCCAAGGTCGATGTGGGCACGAAGATCGAAGCGTTGATCCATCACTTCCACCTCGTGCTGGAAGGATTCGATACGCCCCGGGGCGAAATCTACTTCCCCTCGGAAGCGCCCAAGGGCGAGTTGGGATTTTACCTGGTCAGCGACGGCGGCCCCAAGCCGTACCGGATGAAAATCCGCGTGCCCAGTTTTTCGAATCTGCAAAGCATGGTGAAGATGGCGCCGGGCCGCTTCCTGGCCGACATGGTCACGCTGGTCGGCACGATCGACATCTGCCTGGCCGACGTGGACAAGTGAACGCGCATGGAAGAACTGAGTCTGCACATTCTGGAACTGGCCGAAAACAGCCTGCGGGCGGGCGCCTCGCTGATCGAGATCGTCGTCGAGGAGGATCGCTCGTTCAACCGGCTGACGATCGAGGTGACCGACAACGGCCGGGGCATTGCGCCCGCGGCCATCGCGCGGTTCGCACGGCCCGACGCCGCCGGCGGCGACACCGACGAACTGGGCTTGGGCCTGTCGTTGTTCGTGCGCAGCTGCCGCGAGGCCGACGGCCGGGTGATCGTCGAGAACCGGCCCGAGGGCGGCACGTTCCTGCGCGGCGACATGCGGTTGGATCATCCGGACCGCAAGCCGCTGGGCGATCTGACCGAGGCCGTGATCTCGCTGATCATGGGCGCGCCGGAAGTCGAGTGGGTGTACCGCTACGAGCGCATCGGCGTCGACGGTTCGCTGGTGCGGCGCGAGGTCGATACGCGGCCCCTACGGCGGCGCATCGGCGAACTGACCCTGGCGCACCCGGAAGTGATTCGGGAAATCCGCCGCACGCTGCGCGGCGAAAACGGCGACGCATAAACGCGCCCGCGGCGCTCGCGGGCAACGGGAGAGGCAACGGTGTTGATTAGCTTGCTCATCGCCCTGGCGAAAATCCTGGTGGTGATGGCCTTGTTCCTGGCCGCCACCGCCTGGAACACGCTGTTCGAACGGCGGGTGGTCGCTCCGATCCAAAACCGCGTGGGCCCCAACCGCGCGGGCCCCTTCGGGTTGCTGCAGCCGATCGCCGACGCGGTGAAACTTTTTTTCAAGGAAGACATCGTCACCGACCGGGCCGAGAAGTTTTTGTACTACCTCGCGCCGATCATCTCAGTGAGCACCGCGCTGATGTTCGTGGCCATGGTGCCCTTCGGGCCGGAAGTGCCCTCGTACTTGAGCACCGACAATCCGGCCTGGAATAAATTTTCGATGGCCGACCTGAACGTCGCCGTGCTCTTCGTGTTCGCCGTCAGCTCGATCGCCGTGTACAGCGTGCTGCTGGGCGGCTGGGCGGGCAACAGCAAGTACTCGCTGCTGGGCGGTATGCGCGCCGGCGCGCAGATGATCTCCTACGAGATCGCCATGGGCCTGTCGATCATGCCGGTGATCATGAGCGCGTCGAGCCTGAGCCTGCACCAGATCGTCGTGGCGCAGCAGGACGTGTGGAACGTCTTCCGCCTGCCCTGGGGGCCGGTCGGCTTCGTCATTTTCCTGATGGCGATGCTCGCCGAATCCAACCGCGCGCCCTTCGACATGGTCGAGGCCGAGCAGGAGCTGGTCGGCGGCTATCACACCGAGTACAGCTCGATGAAGTTCGGCGCGTTTTTCGTCGCCGAGTACGGCAACCTGATTACGATCAGCGCGTTGATCGTCACCTTCTACCTGGGCGGCTGGCAGGGGCTGCCCTTCGTCGACGTGGGGATTCCCGCGTGGCTGGCCCCCTGGCTGGGGATCGTCTGGTTCGGCATCAAGACGATGCTCCTGGTCGCCTCGCTGGTTTGGATCCGCTGGACCTTCCCCCGGCCGCGCTACGACCAGTTGATGGGCTACGGCTGGAAGGTATTTTTCCCGATCGCCCTGGGCAACCTGTTCGTCGCCTGGGTGTTGATCTACCTGGGGCAGCGTTTCGGCATCGGCTATTTCGGATAAGGGAGTGCGCCGTTGAAAGGGTTAGCGAAATTTTTCCTCACCGACTTGCTCACGGGCTTGGCGACCACGTTCAAGTACTACTTTAAAAAGCCCGTGACCTACCAATATCCGGAAGTGCGCCGACCCATCGCGCCCCGTTACCGCGGCCGGCACCGGCTGGTGACCAACGACGACGGCTCGTTGCGCTGCGTGGCCTGCGGCTTGTGCGCCGCAGTCTGTCCGTCGCACTGCATTTTCATCGAGCCCGGCGAGCGGCCCAACGGCACGCGCTGGCCCGAGGTCTATGAGATCGAAGTCGGCCGCTGCGTCTATTGCGGCTTCTGCGCCGAGGTCTGCCCCTTCGACGCGATCGTGCTCACCCAGGAGCACGAACTGGCCGTGCTCGACAAGCGCAAGCTGCTCTACGATAAAAACGCCCTGCGCGACAAACCGCAGAGCGGGGAGAAAGCGGGATGATCGCGTATCACCTCATCTATATTTTCTTCGGGCTGGGCGTGCTGGCCGGCGGCGTGAACGTCGTGGCCCAGAAGAATCCGGTCAACAGCGCCATCAGCCTGCTGTTCACCTTCATGTGCGTGGCGGCGCTGTACATCCTGCATGGCTCGCCGTTTCTGGCGATGATCCAGATCATCGTCTACGCCGGCGCGATCCTGATCCTGGTGGTTTTCACCATCATGCTGCTGGCGTTGCGCGAACCGGGGCAGGGGCTCGGCAAATTCTGGACGACGCCGCAGAAGATCGCCGCGTTGATCGTCGGCGCGGCGCTGGCCGTCGAACTGGCGATCGTCGCCGTGCAGGGCCTGGGCGATCTGGCCGCGCCCGCCGGCGCGAGCCTGGCCGAGATCGCGTCGCCCGCGACGCTGGGCAAGGCGCTGTTCGGCAAATACCTGCTGCCCTTCGAGGTGGCCGGCGTGCTGTTGCTGGTCGCGATCGTCGGCGCGGTGGTGCTGACCCGGCGGCCGCGCGGCACCGCGGCGGCGATCGACGCTCCGCATGCCGACGAGACGATTCCCGCACCCGCCGGCGACGAGCAAGGAGGTCGGGCATGATTCCCGTCAGCTATCCGTTGGCGGTCGGCGCGCTGCTGTTCGCCATCGGCGTCTTCGGCGTGCTGGTGCGGCGCAACGCGATCGTCATGTTCATGTGCATCGAGCTGATGCTCAACGCGGTGAACCTCACGCTGATCGGCTTGTCGAGCCATTTGCAGGTCGTCGACGGTCCGATCTTCGTCATGTTCATCATGGCCGTCGCCGCGGCCGAAGCCGCCGTCGGCCTCGCGATCTTCATCGCCCTGTACCGGCGCAAAGCGACGATCGAAGTCGCCAACTTCAACATCCTCAAAGGCTAGGGAGCGCCCGATGGGAGATTGGCTGTTTCTGATTCCGCTGCTGCCGCTGATCGGCGTGATTCTCAACGGCCTGGTCAGCGTCAAACTGTGGCCGAACAACGAAAAGCTGACCGGCGCGCTGGGCTCGCTCACCGTGGCGGGCAGTTTCCTGCTGGGCCTGTTCGCGTTCTTCGAGCTGCTGGGCTTGCCGCCCGAATCGCGGCGGCTGGTGAACGAACTATACACCTGGATCGCCGCCGGACCGCTGGAAGTGAAATTCTCCTTCGCCTTCGATCAACTGTCGGCGGTGATGGTGCTGGTCGTCAGCGGCGTGGGCTTTTTGATTCACGTGTACTCGATCGGCTACATGCACGGCGACCGGGGCTTCCGCCGATTCTTCACGTACCTGAACCTATTCGTGTTTTCCATGCTGCTGCTGGTGCTCGGCGACAGCTTCCTGCTGATGTTCATCGGCTGGGAGGGCGTCGGGCTCTGCTCCTATCTGTTGATCGGCTACTTCTACGAGAAAAAGAGCGCGGCCGACGCCGGCAAGAAGGCTTTCGTCGTCAACCGCATCGGCGACTTCGGCTTTTTGCTGGCGATGTTCGTGATTTTCTACAACTTCGGCACGCTCGAATTCGAAGGCGTCGCCAAACAGGCCGGCACCGCCGGCACGGGCGCGATCCTGACCATCTGCCTGTTGCTGTTCCTCGGGGCGACCGGCAAAAGCGCGCAGCTTCCGCTGTACTTCTGGTTGCCCGACGCGATGGAGGGCCCGACCCCGGTCAGCGCGTTGATCCACGCCGCGACGATGGTCACCGCCGGCGTCTACATGGTCGCCCGCGCGCATTTTCTGTTCGATCTCGCGCCGACGGCGCAGGCGGTGATCGTCACCGTCGGCTGTCTGACGGCCTTTTTCGCCGCGACGATCGCCTTCGCGCAGCGCGACCTCAAGCGCATCCTGGCCTACTCGACGATCAGCCAACTCGGCTACATGTTCGTGGGCGTGGGCATCGGCGCCTACGCGGCCGGCGTGTTCCACCTGATGACCCACGCGTTCTTCAAGGCGCTGCTGTTCCTCGGCGCGGGCTCGGTGATGCACGCGCTGCAGGGCGAGTTGGACGTCTACAAAATGGGCGGGCTGAAAAAGTACATGCCCGCGACCTTCTGGACGTTCCTCATCGCGACGCTGGCCATCAGCGGTCTGCCGCCGCTGTCCGGTTTTTTCTCGAAGGACGAAATTCTGTGGAAGGCTTTCTCCACGCACCTGGCCGGCGTGCCCGTCGCCTGGAACTTTTTCATCTACGGCCTGGGCCTGCTCACCGCCGGCATGACCGCCTTCTACATGTTCCGCGCCGTATTCCTCGCCTTCTTCGGCGAAAGCCGCATGGACCCGCACGTCGAGGAACACGTGCACGAAAGCCCCAAGACGATGACCTTGCCGCTGCTGATTCTGGCGCTGCTGAGCGTCGGCGGCGGGTTGATCGGCATTCCGCACGTGCTGGGCGGCGGGGCGCATTTCGCGCGGTGGCTCGAACCGCTGGCGGCCCACGGCGCGCACGGCGGCGGCCAGCACGCGCCGGCGGCGCTGGAGATGGGTTTGATGATCGCCTCGGTGAGCGTGGCCGCGCTGGGCATCTTCCTGGCCTGGTTGTTCTATCGCCGGAAGACCGAGGCGCCGGCCGCCTTCGTGGCGCGGCATCCCCGGCTGCACCGCACGGTGTTCAATAAGTATTACGTCGACGAGTTCAACGAACGGGCCGTGATCAATCCGCTTAAGCGCGTGTCGACCAATTTCCTGTGGGGCTTCGTCGACATTTGGATCATCGACGGCGCGGTCAACGGCGCGGCTTGGCTGGCCAAGGCCGGCGGGCGGCAGTTCGTCAAGCTGCAAAACGGCCGCGTGTACGGCTACGCGCTGACGCTGGCGATCGGCGCGGTGCTGGTCGTCGGCTTCGTCCTGTGGCGTGGATAAACCGAGAGGGGAAACGCTCCGATGTCGTTTCGATTGATTAGTCTGGTGATTTTTCTGCCGGCGATAATCGCGGGGCTGCTCTTGTTCGTGCCGCGCGACAGGGAGGAACTGCTGCGGCGGCTGGCGCTGGGCGGTTCGCTGGTCGTGTTTGCGCTCAGCCTGCCGTTGTACTTCCTCTACAAGCCCGTGGCCGGCGGCGCCGAGGCGCTGTGGTTGCTGGAAAAGCCGATCGAGTGGATTCCCGCCTGGGGCGTGCGGTACGCGGTGGGCGTGGACGGCATCAGCCTGTTTCTGGTGCTGCTGACGACCTTCCTCACGCCGTTATGCATTCTGGCCTCGTGGCGTTACATCGCCGATCGCGTCAAAGCTTTCATGATCAGCTTCCTGCTGCTGGAAGCGGCGATGATCGGCACGTTCTGCGCGCTGGACGTGTTCATCTTCTACCTGTTCTGGGAAACGATGCTCGTGCCGATGTATTTGATCATCGGCGTCTGGGGCGGACCGCGCCGCATTTACGCCGCGGTGAAATTCTTCCTGTACACCATGGTCGGCTCGGTGCTCATGCTCGTGGCGATCATGGTCACCTACTTCCAACTGCCCGCCGCCGAGCGCGGCTTCGACCTGTTTGCCTGGTACCAGGCGGGCGTGGCGCCGCACCTGCAAATATGGTGCTTCCTCGCCTTCGCGTTGGCCTTCGCGATCAAGGTGCCGATGTTCCCCTTCCACACCTGGCTGCCCGACGCGCACGTCGAGGCGCCGACCGCCGGTTCGGTGATTCTCGCCGGCGTGCTGCTGAAGATGGGCACCTACGGTTTCGTGCGCTTCGCCATGCCGCTGTATCCGGAGGCGGCGCGCACGCTGGCCCCGCTGCTGGCGGCGCTGGCGGTGATCGGCATCGTCTACGGCGCGCTGGTCGCCATGGTGCAAAAGGACGTGAAAAAGCTCGTCGCCTACAGCTCGGTCAGTCACCTGGGTTTCGTCATGCTCGGCCTGTTCGCCTTCAACGCGCAGGGCGCGGCGGGCGGCGTGTTGCAGATGGTCAACCACGGCTTGTCCACCGGCGCGCTCTTCCTGTTGGTCGGCGTGCTCTACGAACGCCGGCACACGCGGCTGATCGCCGATTTCGGCGGCCTGGCCCGCGTGATGCCCGCCTTTGCGGCGGTCTTCATGATCGTCACGCTCTCCTCGATCGGCCTGCCGGGCACCAACGGCTTCATCGGCGAGTTCCTCGTGCTCCTGGGCGCGTTCGAGCATCACCGCGCGCTGACCGTCGTGGCCACCAGCGGCGTGATCCTCGCCGCGTGCTACATGCTCTGGATGGTGCAGCGGGTTTTCTTCGGCACGGTCAAGCACGAGGCGAATCGAAATCTGCCCGACCTGAACAAACGCGAATGGGCGTACCTGCTGCCGATCATGCTGTTCATCTTCTGGATCGGTTTCTACCCGCAGACGTTCCTGCGCAAGATGGAGCCGAGCATCGATCACTGGCTGACGCAAATGAACTTCACCGCGACCGCGCGGGTCGATGCCGCGCTGCCGTCCGCGACGGAACGCGAGATCGACGCGGGTCCGGATTTCGTCGTCGAGTAGGAGGTTGCGACCGATGACCGACATGGCCTTCAACCTGTTTTCACCGCCGATCCTGATTCTCTACGGCATGGTCATGGTGCTGCTGGTCGAGATCCTCGCTCCGCGCCAGACGGCCCGCGCGGTGCGCCGCCTCTCGCCGACCCTCGCGCTGCTCACGCTGTTGCTCACGCTGGCGTTCATCGCGCTGCGCTGGAAGGGCGCGACCGCCGCCGCGGGCTTTGCGGGGATGGTCGTGCTGGATCGCTTTGCGCTGTTCGCCATGGGCGTGCTGTGCACGGCGGGCGCGCTGAGCGTGTTGTCGGCGTGGAACTACCTGGTCGCGGTCGATGAAGACCACGGCGAATATTATGTGCTGCTGTTGGGCGCGGTGTTCGGCGGCATGGTCATGATCGGCGCGGCCGACCTGCTGATGATCTTCCTCGGGCTGGAGATCATGTCCATCAGCCTGTACGTGCTGTGCGGCTTCCTGCGCCGCCGCGACGAATCGGGCGAAAGCGCGTTGAAGTATTTCCTGCTGGGCGCGTTCGCGACCGGCTTCTTGCTCTACGGCGTGGCGCTGTTGTTCGGTGCGACCGGCTCGACGCGCCTGGCCGACATCGCCGGCGCGCCGAAATCGACGCTGTTGCTGGCCGGCATGGCGCTGCTGCTGGTCGGCTTCGGCTTCAAGATCGCCGCCTTTCCCTTCCACGTGTGGACGCCCGACGTTTACCAGGGCGCACCCGGACCGGTCAGCGGCTTCATGGCCGCGGCGGTCAAAGCGGCCGCCTTCGCCGCGCTGCTGCGCGTGCTGGTCGCCGCGTTCGAACCGCTACGCGTCGAGTGGGCCTACGTGCTGTATTACGCGGCCATCGCCACGATGATCTTCGGCAACGTCGCCGCGCTGGTGCAAAACCACCTCAAACGGCTGCTGGCCTATTCGTCGATCGCCCATGCGGGCTACCTGTTGGTCGGCACGGTCGCGATGATCCGGCAGGAACTGGCGGGCGCGGGCGCGGTGTTGTTTTACCTGCTGGCCTACACGCTCATGACCGTCGGCGCCTTCGCGATCGTCGCGCACCTCTCGCAGCGCGAGGCCGATGCCGACCATCTCGACGGTTACCGCGGCCTGGCCCGGCGGCATCCGTGGCTGGCCGCCTGCCTGACCATTTTTCTCGTTTCGCTGGCCGGCATTCCGCCGTTGATCGGCTTCCCCGGCAAGTTTGCGCTGTTCTCCGCCGCGGTGAACGCCGACTTGATCGACCTGGTCGTCATCGGCGTGCTCGCCAGCGCGTTGTCGGTCTACTATTACATCCGCGTGGTCTACCTGATGTACATGACCGAAGCGGCCGAAGGCGCGCCGGCCGTCGCAGCCGCCGCGCTCGATTGGCCCGGCCGGGTGGCGCTGGCGGTGACCGGCGTGCTAACCTTGCTGCTGGGCATCGCTCCGGGCCGCCTGCTGGAACTGGCGAGCCAGGGCGCGGCGATGCTCTTGGGTTTGTAAGCGCGCGTCGATCAACGCGACATTTTTTTCGGGGAGGGAAGATCCATGTCACGTTTTCTGTTTTTGCTGACCCTGTTGACGGTTTTGGTTATGGCGTTTTCGTTGACCGTCGCCTGCTCGTGCGACGATGACGACGACGATGACGACGACGACGATGACGACGACGATGACGACGACAGCATGATCGGCGGCGACGACGATGACGACGACGACACGGGCGTCGACGACGATGACGACGATGACGACGATGACGACGACACGGTCGATCCGGCGTGCAACACCGAGGAACTGTGCTTCGGCACGTTCAACGTCGAACTGATCGACGCGTCGAACCTGCAGGAGCTGGCGCAGGCTTACAACGGCTTCATCTTCTGCCTCAACGAGGCCGGCGGTTGCACCGGCGAGTACTTTTCCTGCCTGGAAGTGTGCGGGAACAACGCCGAATGCATCGCCGCCTGCGACGGCAACTACTTCAACTGCGTCGAGGGCGAGTGCAACTGGGACGGCTATTGCCTGTCGGAATGCTACGCCGGGTATGACCTGTGCGCCGCCGGTTGCGACGGCCTGGCCGACTACGCCTGCCAACGCGGATGCTGGCTGGCCTATACCGATTGCGCGCCCGATTGTTTTTAACGTATAAAGACAGCCGCACCTGAGGGCGTCATAAGGACGCCCTTTTTGTCGGAGGCGAGCCAACAAGGGGGACGGAAGAATGTCCGGGAAACGCGATCAAGACGTGACCTACAAGCCGACGATCGCCGCGAAGGGGCGATCGAGAAAACAGCAGATCCTCAAGACGAAGATCCGCTCGTTGATCCCGGAAAAGGGGATGAAAGTTTCTTCGTTGGTCGAGGCCATGAAATGCATGTCGATTCAGGCGCGCAACATCGGGCGCTGCGCCGAAGTGCTCGACGGCATTTACTCCGATAAAAAACGTCCCACCGTGCTGCTGGGGCTGGCCGGTCCGTTGATCGCCGCGGGCTTGCGCAACGTCCTTCGCGAGTTGATCGCCGGCGGGTACGTCGACGCCGTCGTGTCGACCGGCGCGATTTTATACCAAGACATCTACCAGGCGCGCGGCTTCGCGCACTTCAAAGGTTCGCCCAACGCCGACGACGTCGAACTGCGCGATCTGTTCATCGATCGCATCTACGACACCTACGTCGACGAGGAAAAGTTCTGGAACACCGACATCTGGATCAGCAAGCAGACCGACCGCCTGCCGCGCGGCAACTATTCGAGCCGTCAGTTTCTCGATTTCATCGGCTCGGTGCTGACCGACGAAAATTCCATCGTGCGCACCTGCCATCGATACGGCGTGCCGATGTTTGCCCCGGCGCTCAACGACAGTTCGATCGGCATCGGTCTGACCGAACACCGGCACCGCATGCGCAAGGCCGGGCAGGAACCGGTGCGTATCGATTCGATTCAGGACAATTACGAACTGACCCAGTTGGTCGTTAAATCGCGGAAAACCGCGGCGATCTATGTGGCCGGCGGCGTGCCGAAGAATTACATCAACGACGCGGTGGTCATGGGCTACATCTTCAATCAGGAGCGCGGTCACGACTATGCGCTGCAAGTGACCACGGCGGTCACCGCCGACGGCGGCCTGTCGTCCTCCACCCTGGACGAGGCGCAAAGCTGGGGGAAAGTCGACCGCCGGGCGCGTTTTGCCATGGCCTGGGTCGAACCCAGCGTCGCGTTGCCGTTGCTGGCCGCATATACGTTCGATAAATTCCCGCGCCGGGATCATCTCACCTTGACCTGGGATAACGATCTGTTGGCGAAGATTCAATTTCCGAAAACGAAACGTTAGCCCGCTCGTTCAATGAGCAAAACAAGGCCGCCTGTCGCGGGCGACCTTTTTTTTACCGCCGCGTTGCGTGTATAACCGAAAAAGGCAACCGTTCCCCTAACCCGGAGTCGATGATGCTGACGATCGTGGCCGTCGTGTTGCTGATGCTGGCCTTGTCTTTCTTTTGTTCGCTGAGTGAAGCCGCGCTGTATGCCGTGCCGTCGGCGCGCGTCGAAGCCCTGCGCGCGCAGGGCTTGTCGTCCGGCATGCGCCTGGCGCATCTGCGCGACCGCATCGAGCAGCCGATCACGGCGATCCTGTTTTTGAACACCTTCGCCAACACGATGGGCGCGGCGATCGCCGGCGCGCTGGTCGGCGCCGCGTTCAGCCCGGATTACGTCCTGCCGTTTTCCGCCGTGCTGACCCTGGTCGTGCTGTTGTTCGCCGAGATCGTCCCCAAGTCGCTGGGCGTCGGCTACAGCCGCAAACTCGCGCCGTTGCTGGCCTGGCCGATCCAGGCGCTGGTTTACGTATCCTGGCCCTTCGTGCGCTTCGGCGAGGCGCTGGCCAAGGTGCTGACGCCCCGCAAGGACAAGAGCGGGCCGAGCGAGGAGGAAATCATCGCCCTGGCGCGCCTGGGCGTGCGCGGCGGTAAGATCCTGCCCGAGGAGGGATGGTGGATCAAAAACATGCTGAGTCTCAACGACGTCACCGCCGACGAAATGATGACCCCCCGCCCGGTGATGACCACGTTGATCGGCACGCGTTTGATCGGCGACCTGGCAACGGAAATCCCTTCGCTGCAGCACAGCCGCATTCCGGTGACCTCCGAGGACGGCCCGGATCATATTCTCGGCTTCGTACTGCGCCGCGAACTGGTCGATGCTTGCGTCACCGGGAACAAGGACAAACGCGTCGAGGAGTTGGTGCACAAGGTTATGTTCGTGCCCGCGGCCACGCGCGGCCATCAGCTTTTGTCGTTGTTCATCGAAAACAAAACGCACCTGGCCATCGTGGTTGACGAGTACGGCGGGACGATGGGCCTGGTCACGCTCGAAGACGTGATCGAGACGATGCTGGGCACGCAGATCGTCGACGAGTTCGACCCGCACCCGGACATGCGCGAGTTCGCGCGCCTGCGCGCCGCCGCCAAAATCGACAAAGCGGGGGAATGAGCATGGACCGCGCCGCGTCCCGGCCGCGCTGGTTGCTGGCGGCGTTGCTGCTTGCCGCGGCGGTCGGTTACGGCTGCGCGGCGCTGATGCATCGACCGGCCGTCGCCACGCCCGACGAGGCCGCGACGCTCGCGCGCGTTTTTGCCTTCGCCGCGCACACGCGGCTCGGCGCGCCGGACCCGGCGGTCGATCTGCCGCTGCACGTGCCGCCGACCTACTTGCGTTTCATGGCGAAGCTGCTGATGTACGGTGGGCAGCGCCACGGCGTGTTGTCGGCCATGTGGATCGTATTCGCCTTGACGCTGTTGTCGGCGACGTACATGCTCGGCCGGTATTTCGGCGGACCGTGGGCCGGCCTGTTCGCGGCGGCGTTGGCCGCCGGGGCCGCGCCGCTGACGACCTTCACCGCGCACCTCACGCTCGACCTGCCGCTGGCTGTGGCCGTCGCCTGGGCCAACCTGACGCTCGTGCAGACGCGGGGCCTGCGGCGCATCGGCCCGACGATCGTGTTCGGTCTGCTGGCGGCCGCGGCCTGCCTGGCGAAAGGCTACGCGCCGGTCTACTTGTTTTTCCCGGCGTTCACTGCGCTGTTTTTTGGCGGACCGGCGGGTGACTTCAACAAACGCGGTTACCACAACCCGCTGCTGAACGCGGGCATCGCCGCGGCGTTTGCCTCGCTGGCGATTTCCTGGTGGTACGGCGGCGCGCTGGGCGAACTGGCGCAATCGCTCGCCGGGCAATGGCGCGCAGCCTCGCCGGCGGCGCCGTGGCGTATCGCGGGCGAGGTGCTCGGTTTATGGACGACGCTGCTTTTTCTGCTGGGCGCAAACCTCGCCTGGTTCTATCGCCGCCCCCTGCCGGGAATGTTCGAGTTGTTTGTCTGGCTTCTCGTGCCCGCGTTCCTGTTCGCCCCCGCCTCGGCGGACTACGATAAATTCCTGCTGCCGGCGCTGCCCGCCGCGGCCGCGCCGCTGGGCATGTTGCTGGCGCGGCGGCTCGCCGACGACGCGCGGCGCACGAAACTGCTGCGCGCGGCGTTGCTCGCGTTGTTGTTCGTCATGGCGCTGTTGCAGCCGGGCCTGCTGCAGCGCCTGCAGGAACGCACGCCGGCGGCGCAACGGTTGCTCGCCGATGACGCGAAGTTGCGCGCGCCGTTGGCCGAAGCGTTGCACGCGGGCGCGCAACGGATCGTCATCGTCGATCGCGGCGGGCATCCGCACGCGCCGGCCGGGTGGCTCGCTTATCGCTGGTTCACCCAATTCCCGCGGGCGCACGTGGTCGCCGTCGACGTCGACACCGAGCACGAAACGTCCGTGGCTCGCGCGCTCGACGAGAGTTTGCCGGCCGCCGACGTGCTGGTCGAAGCGACCGACGAGGACGCTCCTTCCGGGGTGCACGAAGGCTTCGCCTTGGTGTATCATGCCGCTCACGCGTGGCCCGGCGGGGTCACCGGAATCGAATTGTGGCGCGCCGATGCTGCGAGGGTTGCGCCGTCGCCATAAGTCATTAAAGTGACCGCTGGAGGTGATGCATGAGAACCCGCATGGCGCTGCCCTTGCTGTTTTTGCTGCTCTTGGTCGCGTTCGCCTGGGCCCAGGACGAGCCGCCCGCCGAGCCGACCCCCGCGCCCGAATCGACGCCCGCGCTCGAGGAAACGCCCGCGCCGCCGCCGGCGAAACCGGCCGCCGAGCAACTCGAAGTCGTCTGCCCGATCACCGGCGAAAAAGCCGCCGCCTGGGAAATCACCGCGTTCTTCTCGACGGGCGTGGACGCCGATTTCTGCTACCTCGGCGCGTCGGAAACCTACTACCAGAAGATGATTTCCACCTGTCCGTCGACCGGCTACACCGGCTACCGCGAGGATTTCCCGCCCGAGCTGGAAACCCTGCCGCCCAAGGTGGTCAAGAATATCCGGAAGAAGCTGCCCAAGCTGTTCAACCTGGAAAAGATCGAGCCCTGGGATCGCTACGCGATTCTGGCGCAGATCTACATCTGGCGCGGCAAGAAGAACAAGGACATCGCCAACGCCTACCTGCGCGCGACTTACACCATGCGCGGCCTGGCCTTGGGCGCCGAGGAGCGCAAGGAGGAAATCTACCTGCGCGAACAGGCGATCCACTACCTGGATCGCGCGGCGCGCAAAGCCGAGTTTTCGCTGCCCGAACTGCCGCAGGTGAAGTACCTGCTCGGCGAGCTGAACCGGCGCAACGGCCACTTCCGCAAGGCGATCGGGCATTTTGACGATGTCGGGAAGATGAAAAACCGCCCCGAGTGGATCGACGAAATGGTCATCCGTCAGAAGGCGAAGGCGCTGGCCTACGACAATTCCTGATCACGCCGACAAACCATCTTTGGCGCTCGACGGGAAGATCGCGTCGGATCCGGCCTGCCGTCCGCGTTGAACCGCCGGCCGCCTCGCCTCACCGCGCCATCAGCGCGAACACGCCCCAGCCAAGGTATTCGCGTGTGAACGCGGCGTAGCGTTTCGGTTCCGAGGTCAGTTGGGCGCGAACCTCTTTGGCGAAGTCGTCATCGGGGTTCGCTTCGAGCCAGCGACGCATGGTGAGCCATTTGGCCGCCTCGTACCGATCCCAGCCTTCCCGGTCGGCCAGAACCATTTCCACCACGTCGTAGTCGAGGTCGCCGAAAGACGCGATAAGTTCCGGAAGCATGAGAAAGTCGGCGACAGAACCGGCGCCGCAGCCCTTGACCACGTCTTCCGTCGGCGGCAACTGCCGCCAGTAAGGCTCGCCGATGAGGATGATTCCTCCGGGGCGGAGACTCTTTGCCAGCAGCTCGATGGTGCCGGCGACTCCTCCGCCGATCCACGTGGCGCCGACACAGGCGGCCACGCCGACCTTTTCGTCGGCGACGTAGCCGGCAGCGTCGCCGTGGATGAATTCGACTCGATCGGCGACGCCGAGCTCTTGCGCCCGGATGTTCGCCTGCGCGCAGAACAACCGGCTCATGTCGATGCCGACGCCGCCGATGCCGTAATCGCGGGCCCAGGTGCACAACATCTCGCCCGAACCGCTGCCGAGATCGAGCACCCGCGTCCCCGGTTCCAGACGCAACACGGCGCCGAGAGTGGCATACTTTTGCGGCGTGAACGGGTTATGGATGCGATGAGCGCTTTCGGTAATGGTAAAGATCCGTGGGATGTCCATGGCGGTAGCTCCTTATGCAGGCCCTTGCGACGTTTTCCGCAACCTGGAAAAGCAAGGCGCCGGCTTACGATAATTCCCGATCACTCCGAGAAAAATTCTTCCGCGCCCGGCGTGAAGGTCGCGTAGGAGTTGTCCGACTCCCACAGCCGCACGCGCACGACGCGTACGTTGCCGTCGTTGAGGCGGGCGACCAGTTGCTCGCAAATCACCCGCGCCATGTTTTCGCACGAGGGATTGACCGTTTCGAAGGGGAAGACCTCGTTGAGGTACTTGTGGTCGAACTGTTCGAGCACCTCGTCGACCGCCTGCTTGAGCAGCTTGAAATCGATGACCATGCCCAGCGCGTCGAGGATCTGCGCGGTCACCGTCGCCTCGACCTTCCAGTTGTGGCCGTGCAGCGCTTCGCATTTGCCCTGATAACCGCGCAGGTTGTGCGCCGCCGAAAAGGTGCGCACCACGCTCACTTCGTGCATTCGTCGTTCTCCTTGCCGGTCGAAAACCAAAACAGCTTGCCCAGAAACAAGCCGAAAAAGCCGAAAAAGTGCCGTTTGCGCGGCAGCGCCCGCCAGATGCGCCACAACCGCCGCGGCGAACAATAAAACGCCAGATGCACCCGGCGCGTCAAGGCCTGCATGCGCGCGGGCGGCACCTCGGACAGATGCAGCGGCGGGTCGTCGTAATCGCACCGCGCCGGATCGTAGCCCGCGGTTTTGCCCGCCGCCGCCGCCGCCATCGTCCACAGCTCGGTGCCCGGAAAGACGTTCACGTGGTTGAAGGTGGCGAAGTGCAGCTTACTGCGCACGGCGAAGTCCATCGTCTGGCGCACTTCCTCCTCGGTCTCGCTGGGGAAGCCGAGCATGAAAAAGCCCTGCGTAACGATGCCGCGCCGCTGCGTGCGGTCGATGATCGCCCGCAATTTGTCGAGGTCGACGTTCTTGCGCAGCATCGCCTGCAGGCGGGGCGAGGCCGTCTCGATGCCGTAGGGAATTTTGAAGCAGCCGGCGGCGGCGAGCTTGTCGATCAGCTCATCGTCCATGCGGTCGGCGCGCAGCCCGGCGGGGAAAGTGATGGCGACGTTCAGCTTGCGCTCGACGATCCCATCGCAGATCGCCTTGGCGCGGTCGAGGTCGAGGTTGAACGCGTCGTCGACGAAGTGGATTTCGCGTACGCCGTGTTCGCGGACCAGCGCTTCGACCTCGCCGACCACCGCCGCGGCCGAGCGCGTGCGGTACCGATGGCCGAAAATGCACTGGCAGAAAACGCAATGGTACGGGCAGCCGCGGCTGGTGAGCACGGAGAAATACGCGCGGTGTTTGTACAGGTAGCCGTGGCGCGGACGGCGATGATACAGCGCGAAGTCGACCAGGTTCCACGCGGGCAGCGGCAGTGCATCCAGCTCCTCGATGCGTTCCGGCGCCGGAATTTCCCCACGGCCCGGGTAGCCCACGCCCGGCAGCGCCGGCCGCGTTTCGCCGCGCGCCCAGGCGGCGAGCAGCCGCTCCAGGGCGACCTCGCCCTCGCCGAGCACGACGGCGTCGACGTCCGGCAGGGCCATGACTTCGTCGGTGTTGCTGTTGGCGTAGGGACCGCCGACGACGATCTTCGTGTCCGGCAGCGCCTCGGCCGTCATCGCGACGGCGCGGCGCAGCACGTCGGCTTCGAGGATCACCGCCGAAAAGCCGAGGACCTCCGGCGGATCGCGGCGCAGGGTTTCCAGGTGCGGCGCGAACGGCTCCAGGCGTGCGCGCAGATCCAACAGGCGCACGTCGTGGCCGGCGCGGCGCAATACCGCGCCCATGGTCAGCAGTCCCAAGGGCGGGGCGACCTGATAATTCTTCTGCCCTTTGAACAGGGTGGTCAGCAGCACCTGGGCCACGCCTTACTCCGTGCGGTTGGGCCGCCAGAGTAGGGCGGGCGCGGCGGGCCTGTCAAGCAAGCGCGCTATTTGAGCACCTTCTTGGCCACCTCGGCGAGGATGTCGTCGGTCTTCACGCCTTCGGCTTCGCCTTCGAACGACAGCAGCAGGCGGTGGCGCAGGCAGATGTGCATCGCCTCGCGCACGTCGTCGAGCGACACGCTGTAGCGGCCGTCCATCAGCGCGCCGACGCGGGCCGTGCGCATCAGGGCCTGGCCGCCGCGGGGGCTGGCGCCGAAGCGGAGGTACTTTTTGACCGTGTCGCCGGCCAGTTCCGACTCGGGGTGCGTGGCCAGGATCAGTTTGCCGATCGCCTCGCGCACATGGTCGGGCACGGGCATTTCGGCGGCCAGACGTTGCGCGGCGAGGATCTGCTTGGCGTCCATCACGCGCGACGCCTGCGGGGCGGCGACGCCGGTGGTTTGATCGAGGATCTTGTTGAGTTCGGCGAGCTGCGGGTAGTTGATGTAGATCTTGGTCAGGAAGCGGTCGACCTGCGCTTCGGGCAGCGGGTAGGTGCCTTCCATCTCGATCGGGTTCTGCGTGGCGATAACGACAAACGGCAGCTCCAGGTCGTAGGTCGTGCCGGCCACCGACACCTGCCGCTCCTGCATCGCCTGCAACAGCGCGGACTGCGTCTTGGGCGTGGCGCGGTTGACCTCGTCGGCCAGGATGATCTGCGCGAAGATCGGACCTTTCTGGAACTGGAAGGACTTATGCCCCGACGCATCCTCGACGATCATGTTCGTGCCCAGGATGTCGGTGGGCATCAGGTCGGGCGTGAACTGGATCCGGTTGGCCTTGAGCGCGAAGACTTGACCGAGAGTCTGGACCAACAGCGTCTTGCCCAGGCCGGGCACGCCTTCGATCAACGCATGGCCGTCGGCGAAAATGGTGCGCAGCAGATCGCGCACGACCGTTTGCTGGCCGACGATCACCTTGCCGATTTGCTCGCCGAGCTGCTTGTATTGCTGCGCGAACTCAGCCACGCGAGCTTTGTAGTCCGTCATTGCTGCCTTCCTCCTTTTAGCTGCGCCGGATGATGATCGCCACGAGCATCATCC
>Ga0116156_10001642_pt1 | contig 21445 bp, 17 predicted proteins | sample AD_UKC045_MetaG_FD_89891 | JGI IMG/M metagenome (GOLD analysis project Ga0116156, IMG submission 89891) | Active sludge microbial communities of municipal wastewater-treating anaerobic digesters from USA - AD_UKC045_MetaG | ecosystem: Engineered > Bioreactor > Anaerobic > Digestate | place: USA... | reverse complement strand
TTTGTCCAGAACGCTTCAAACATATCTTACTGGAAATTATGAAACAGATATTATAACGATTACAGATTTTGTTGAGGACCTTAAGTCGGAAAGTAGCGGTATGTCCTTTTTGTACATGTTCATTCCAGATTATATAGAACAATTTGGGATTGATTATTTTGATTTATCCATGGATGCAATGGAAAAAGTCACTTCATTTACTTCGTGCGAATTTGCCATACGACCATTTTTAATCAAATATCCTGAAGCGTCAATGCAAAAAATGTTGGAATGGACAAAACATGAAGAAGAAGGTGTACGCCGATTTGCTTCAGAAGGTAGTCGACCCAAACTTCCCTGGGCGATGGCTGTTCCGCATCTCAAGCAAAATCCAACTCCCATTCTTACAATATTAGAAAATCTCAAAGATGATGCCTCTGAATTTGTAAGACGGAGTGTTGCCAATAACTTGAATGACATTTCCAAAGATCACCCAGAGCTTTTTTTAAAATTGGTTGCTCAATGGAAAGGCAAGAATACTAATAGGGATAAGCTTTTAAAACATGCAAGCAGGACTTTGCTAAAGAAGGGTGAGCCCATTATTCTGGAGCTATTTGGGTATAAAAACGCTCAGCATATAGCTGTGAATCACTTCAGCATCCAGGACGCCTTAGTGAAAATCAACCAGAAACTTACTTTCTCTTTTGATTTCACCAATCACAATGACCACTCAACACTCATCAGGTTGGAGTATGCTATTTATTATTTGTTGAAAAATGGCACCCATGCTAAGAAAGTCTTTAAAATCAGTGAAAAGGAATATGAGGCTAGGGCCAATGTGCAAATCTTACGGAATCATCCATTTAAAGTGATAACAACCAGGACTTTTTATCCGGGTGAGCATTTTGTGAGTCTGATCATCAACGGTATTGAACAAGATCAAAAGAGCTTTTACGTTGTGGTCTGATTAGGATTTAAAAGGATTTGTATTTGGGTTTTGCCTGCAGTCCCAAAATTTTAAAATTTCCAAAGTGTTATCTTTGTATCTGTATGCCAAATAAAAATTATTTAAAATAAGTCTCATTTTGACATCTTTCAAATTTGTCTCAATGCCAATATAGTTTGCACTTAAAATAAGTTTTATAGCATTATCAGTTTCTTTAATAATCCGTTTCGGATAATTATCAGACTTATTTCTTTTTTCCCAATAATCTAAGACACTATCAAACTCTCTTATGGCATCTTTAGACCATTTTATTGTAATCATTTTTGAAAATTCTTCCTCCACTCTTCATGGGTCACAAAATCACCTTTAGAAATTTGATCAAGAGAGATGTTTATGTCCTCAATTTGTGATTTTGTAAGTTGATAATGGCCATTGGAGTCAACGTTATTCATCAAGTCAAGAATTCCATTTAAAAAATCTTCATCGTTTATATCATCTAATCTTTCTCTTATTTGATCTTTTATCGCTGTCATCTAATTATATTTTTTCAGTAACAATAAACTTTCGTTAATTTTCTCCTACACAAATATAACATAAATTGAACTTGACAAAGGGAACTATTTATATCAAACGGAAATGAATTTAACCATTTTCTTGTTGCAAATTTAATCGATACCTTTATCATGCAATTTTGTCTGAGCTTAGGCTATGCCAAAAGTTCTCTATTCGATCTCGATGAAATTTTCTACACAAGAATTCTGGTCAGTCCAATTTTCGATTGGTATAGCATCTCTAAAATTCAAAAAATAAACCCACACATTTCATTTTTTAAAATACCTTTATGTTCTAAAATAAGGAAGAGCCCACTAGTCCATTCAAGCCAAACTTCCTAGCTGATATATTTTTTGAATGGAAGACATCAATTGTCTCTTGAACACGAAGCTTTCAAATTGCTTCAATTATTACTTCATTCAAAAATTGAATACCATGTCAAAAGGAAAAGACACAAAAAAAACAGTAAAAAAGGAAGCTGAACACAACCTTAAAGAAAAAAGAGCGATCAAAGCCGCAAAGAAAAGTGCAAAATCTAGGGAGTCCTAGATAGCTTTTTTGAATTAAGACATTTAAGTTTTCTAAATTATTCATTGTCCGTCCCTTGCTTGAAACAAACAAGTTTAAGCACGGGATTGTCAATTAATTATTTTGGAATTTGATCGTGTTTCTTCAAATAAGAAAGACATAGCCGTATGTTTTCATGAGGTATTTCTTCATTCACAGCCTCAAATAATGGAGATGTTTTTACATACTCTTCAATCTTGTTTGCGGCAGTAAGTACCTTCTTTATCTCATCATCTGTGATGTAATGAAAAATATCAACCTTTTCTCCCTTTTCGTATAAATATCCGATATGTGAGTAAACGGTACTTTTTGATATATTCCGCTGGACTGCAATTTCTTCTGGTGTTTTACCACTATCCAAAAGCATTTTTGTTTCAAGGTAAGTTTTGCCTTTCTTCAATGCATTGGTTTCATCTGTGACAACAGCATTTTGCAAAACCTCCATGATTTCAAAACTATACTTATCAAACTTTACATCACCAATTCCACTGATGGCTCTCAATTCTTCTACAAACAAGGGCTTCTGTGTGGCAATTTCTTTGAGGGTATTGTCATTAAAGATGATATAAGGCGGCACTCCTTCTGAACGAGATTTTTCCAATCGCCATTCTTTTAATTTATCAAATAGCTCATTTTCAAACTCTTGCTTTTTGTCTACTTTAACCGGCAATGCTTCCTTCTGAATCTTTTGACTGAGGTCCACCAATTTGACCAAAGTTTTTCCTAAGATGACGTCGTTGGAAAGTGGGGTGGTGCGGAGCATGGATTGATGTACAAAGTCTATCCTGATATAGCCCTTATGAATCAACTGTACAATAAAATCTCGCCATTGGTACTCAGAGTAGTTTCTACCAACTCCAAAAGTTTTTATCTGATCATAACCTGCCTCCAAAACTTCCTTTTTTTGGCTACCTCTTAAAACATCAACCAACATCTGGAGTGACATTTGTTCTTTGGTACGCAACATAGCTGAAATGGCCATCTGAGCTAAGGTGGTTCCATCAAAGGATTTTGGTGGTGACAGGCAATTGTCACAGTGCCCGCAATTGGAGTCGCGATATTCTCCAAAATAATTTAAGATCACATTGGTACGACATTCGAGCGAATTTGCAAAGTCGAGCATCCTGTCTAGCTTTTCATACTGGACCCGCTTAAATTCTTCGTTGGCTTCGCTTTTTCCGACAAATTCAGACAAAACATTGTAATCATTATAACTGAAAAATAACAAACTTTTACTTGGCAAACCATCTCGCCCAGCTCTACCAATTTCTTGATAAAAACCTTCTATGTTTTTTGGCAGGTTGTAATGGATGACCCATCGGATGTTACTCTTATCGATGCCCATCCCAAAAGCTATCGTCGCACAAATGATTTCAATGTTGTCATTGATGAATTTTTGTTGGATATTTTTCCGATCGTCTGGATTCATACCAGCGTGATAATAGGCAGCTTTTATTCCTTTTTTGTTAAGGCTATCCGCAACTTGTTCGGTACTTTTTTTACTGAGACAATAGATGATGCCAGATCCTGGATTTTGTTTGATAAACCTCAATATTTGTCCAATCCTGTCTAATCCCTGTGCAACTCGCATGGTGATGTTGGTTCGCTCAAAAGATGAAATAAAGAGTTTTGATCTTTGTAATTTCAACTGAACGGCAATGTCTTCCTGAGTTGCTGAGTCGGCTGTTGCTGTAAGCGCCAAAAAAGGAACATCTGGATTTGCAGCTCTGAAAACGCCTATTTGCACATAGTCGGGTCTGAAATCATTTCCCCAAATAGATACACAATGAGATTCATCTACAGCAACCATTGCAAGTTTGACCGTTTTGATAAACGAACGGAAAACATCAGTATTGAGCCTTTCAGGAGACACATAAAGCAGCGAAAGTTTCCCATCATAAGCGTTTCTGTAAAGTTCCTTGACTTCACTTTCTGAAGTGTGGCTATTGTATGCTGCTACAGAAACACCATTGGCTACTAAAGCACTTACTTGATCTTGCATCAAAGCTATCAAAGGGGAAATAACCAATGTGAGGCCTTCCATGATGATACCGGGTATTTGATAACAAAGTGATTTTCCACCACCCGTTGGCATAATGACCAAGCCATCATTCCCAGAAACCACGTGTTTGATGACCTCTAATTGCCCTGGTCTGAATGTATCATATCCAAAATATTTTTGCAAGGCCACGGTTGCCTTTCTTTCAATAACCTCCTCGGTCATTTTATGTTTGAGATCTTCCATTATCTGCAAAGCTACCATTTTTGAAACTAGTTTAGAAGTTGAATGTAAATTTTTATATATGTTACATGCAAGATTATCTGCTTATTAAAACAGCTCATCAAAGCATATTCCTATCTGAAAAGCTGTAATATTGATTATTTGAAATAATGAGATGGTCAATAAATTTGCAATCAAAGTAGGGACACAAGTGTTTTAATTTCTCAGTAAGAATTATGTCTGCGGGGCTCGGTTCCATCGTACCTGAAGGATGGTTGTGGACGCAAGCCATGGAAAACCCTTTATGATCACAAATAAGTCTTCCTATTTCTTTTACATCAACTGGTACGAAGTTTGTCACCCCACTGCTGATTCTTTTTTTAAGAATTGGTCTCAATTTGGAATCCATAATGACGATCCAAAATTCTTCGTGTTCCAATTGGAATAGATCTTTTCTGAAATATAAAAAGATGTCATTGCTGTCTTTTATTTTATTTTCAAGATTAGGTTCTGACTGTCCTATCCTTCCAGCAAATTCTATAGCTGCTTTTATGGTGATGGCTTTTGCTTGGCCAATGCCAGACACACTACACATTTGATTAATCGAACATTTCGCAAGGACATCCAACTTATTGTGAGCCATAGCAAGTAATTCTTTTGCCAGATCAAATGCCGTTTTTGTGGGTGTGCCATAACCGATGAAAATGGTGAGTAATTCTGCATCTGTCAAGGCTCTTGGCCCGAGCGAGAGTAACTTTTCTCTTGGTTTATCTTCAGGAGCCCATTTGCTAATGGTGAGTCTTCCATTGGAATGTGGATTGTATGGAGTGATTTCTGTAAATGAATGCATGATGATTTAATTTAAGAGGTAATTAGAAGGTAATTTGAAAAGTTAGGTTGAAGGACGAAAAAGGGAGCCAGGTCGAAGGGCTCCCTTTTCATGGATTTGTAAAAAGTCTTGGAAGTAGAATATGAATAAGGAAAACATATTTACTTAAGACCAAGCTCCTTTAGACCAAAACCAAGATCAAAAAGGCTCTCCTGCTTTTTTCTTTTTATTATCGGTTTCTTCCTTGGAATCTTTTGTTTTGTCCATCATTAAAAACTCATTGACCAGAACTTCTGCGATCCTTTGTTCCTTTCCAGTTTTGTCTTCGTATGTACGATACTGGAGACTACCTTTCACGGCCACGGTTGCTCCTTTAGAAAGTATTTTTGACATCATTTCTGCTTGTATGCCCCAAGCTACCAAGTTGTGCCACTGCGTTTGTTTTTGCATTTCACCTTTATTATTTTTGAAAGAGCTGGTAGTTGCTAGCGACACATTTGCTTTTTTACTGCCACTGTCAAAAGTGAAAAGGTTTACATTCTGACCTAAGTTTCCGATCAAGTCTACGTTGTTATTCATTGTTTTCATGATATAATAAATTGTGCCACGTGGGCGGTTAATAAATTAATTAATTGAATTGTTGTTTTAATTGATGTTGCAAATTTCGGAAAGAGTAACCTCCTTCAATTTGTCTTATGAACTTTTTAAATAAGAAGAAAATGACTTAAAATGGCACTGCTTCTTTTTTCACTTTTTTGTCAGTTACTTCCTTGCTGTCTTTGGTTTTGTCCATCATCAAAAACTCATTGACCAGGACTTCTGCGATCCTTTGCTCCTTTCCGGTTTTGTCTTCGTAAGTACGATATTGGAGACTACCTTTCACGGCAACCGTTGCACCTTTAGAAAGTATTTTTGACATCATTTCTGCTTGTATGCCCCACGCTACCAAATTGTGCCACTGCGTTTGCTTTTGCATTTCGCCTTTATTGTTTTTGAAAGAGCTGGTAGTTGCCAGCGACACATTTGCTTTTTTACTGCCACTGTCAAAAGTGAAAAGGTTTACATTCTGACCTAAGTTTCCAATCAAGTCTACGTTGTTATTCATTGTTTTCATGTTATAATAAGTTGTGCCACATGGGCGGTTAGTAATTAATAAATTGAATTGTTGTTTTTGTTTGTATCGATCGATGATGCAAATATGGGGGAGGGTGGCCCCTTCGATTTGTATAAAATACGTTTAGTTACGTTTATATCCGTTTATAAACGTTTAATAACGGATAATGATAATTAAATAATTGATAATCAATAAGATATGAAAAATAAAAAAATTCAAAAAAATACACTTACTGAATTGCGGATTGGTTTTTTAATTAATTATCAGCAATTAGTAACCAGAAAGTAGCGAGCCACGAGCCACGAACGATGAGCTTTCAGTGATAAAGGATCAGTTTTTTTTGAAAGCCAATTTTATAGTTTAGGGATTAACAAACTTCAGACTACGGGACATATCGCGTCAACGTATAATATGGGATCTAACACCTCACGAATGCTGATGGCTGACAGCTCAAAGCTGATAACCGATAGCTCTTAAACTCTTTTAACTGCTACAATAATTCCAGTTGCCCAATCTTGCTTTGTCACAAACAAATCAGATCTAGTGTCAAGGTAATCGACAAATTTGATTGCTTTTTGGTGGTGACCATCTGGCCAATTTTCTTGTGGTATCATGTCATCCACGATATAAAATCCTCCAGGTGAGATCATATCCAAGACTTCATCCAACATCAAATACTTTCCGTGCCAGGTGTCTGCAAAAATAAAATCAAACTTAGCTCCCTTGTTGGCCAAAACCCAGTCTTCCCCATCGGTTTCAACTAAGGTCAAGCGTTGATCCTCATCTAAATAATTTGAAGCAATTTGTAAAAGCACTGGATCATTGTCTATGGAGATCAAGGTTGAATTGGAATCCATTCCATCCAAAATCCAGGCGGTAGATAAACCTGTACCAGTACCCAATTCCAGAAATTTTGCATTGGGTTTTGCCGCAGCCAGAGTTCTGAGTAGTGAACAGGTCAAGATGTCTGAAGGCATGGTGAAACCATTTTCTTTTGTTGCATTGTCAATTTGAAAGTAGGAAGATGGTGCAGTCTGTCGGATATCTTGTAGCATGTTTGCTTAATTTGATGAATAGGTAAATTTACTCGTCAAGTTTGAATTAATAACCTTCTTTGTGAGGAAAGAGAAAGTTTACTGCTTTCAAAAAACGGTGGTTGTACAACTTTCAAAATTCAAAAAAAAGTAATTTTCCATTACTGATTCAAAACAAAAATCCACACTAATATTGAATATTAAACCTCAACTCCAAAGCACTTTTGCCACAATAATTCTTTGTGTTTCGATACATCCATTATCCATTGCGAGTTTTATTCAAAATAGTTCGAAAGAAAAAAGACGGAAGACAAGAGACGAGAGTTTATATCCATCCATTGGTAATTATAGGAATTTGTTCCAATCAATATACTTACAGGTGTTAAAACCTTAGGTGCGTAAGTCTAGCATTTCAAACAGAATAAGGATTGTTGTCCTATTTTGAACTTTCTTCTTAAGTCTTTCTTCTCTAGTCCAGGTGAGTATTATTTTAAATTACTTCCGAACCATTATTTAAAATAACTTACTTTTATTGGAGTAAAACAATCGTTATGGCATTTGAATTAAAAAAGCAACTTTACCCGAGTTGTTATCTGGTTCTGTTTTCTACTAATCTCATTGCAGGATTCGCCCTACAAAAACTTCAGACAAATTATCTGACAACACCCTTGGGTTTGGATGAAGCTAAACCACAATTTTCATGGCAAATGCAGGCTAATGACGCAGCCAAAGATTACAAACAGGTGGCTTACCAAATCCAACTTACTGACGAAAATCAACAATCAATTTGGAATACGCAAAAGATTGCTTCAGATCTTTCACATGGTATTCAGTATAACGGTCCAGATCTACAACCAACAACCAGATATACCTGGAAGCTCACCGTTTGGGATAATCATAATCAGGAAGTAAGCACAACTTCATGGTTTGAAACCGGCCTTTTGAATCCTTCAATCGAGGCTTGGTCTGGGGCCAAATGGATAGGTGGTGGTAACGAAGATTTGGTCTTTTATGCACATTATTTGTCTGTTTTTAAATTGCAATTTGGCATTCAACTAGATAAAAAAACAAATTCCACCAAAGCCTCCTTTGTATTTGGTGCCAACGATAGCCGATTGCAAAATCAATATTTGAATTTAATGGCTGTGCAATCTGGTAAAAATCAAAGTTATGTTGCCATAGAATTGGATATTTCAGGTCTTGATTCAGGACAAAATGGCACGGCTAAACTGAACATCTACCGGGTGGGTTATACAAAATTTGATCGCGATGATGTCCCAATGAAATCCCTGGATATTCCTTTGAGTTTGATAAACCAGACAAATAAATACGACGGGCACATCATTTTGGTGGATTGCAATTTTGGTCTTTTTAATTTTTTTATTGACGTCATGGACGCTGCACACAAAGTGGTGGATCCTGATGTTCCAGTTGCCAGATTTGGTGCTTCAGGTACAAATCTAAATCCGGTGGGAAGTGGAAACAACTTCATAAGTTTTCCAATGGTTTGTGATATTGGCATGAAGACTGGGCAAAATCAAACTGCCTTTTTGTATGATGTAAAAGTGCGTCATTTACGCGAACCAAGTAACGTGCTTTTCAACGAAAATTTAAATGAAACTCCTTACAATGGGATTTTTAAGTCAGCCAATTTAACTATTGAAAATGGAAAGTATAAAGTTTTGCCAAACACTTTGCTTACAGCAGATCCAAGCAGAAATGCAATGCCAATGTTGAGAATGCGATTTTCATCGAATGCCAAAAAAATCAAAAAAGCAAGGCTTTACGCCACAGCCCGGGGTATCTACGAACTTTATCTCAATGGCAAAAGAGTGAGTGAGGAGTTTTTTAACCCAGGTTTGACGCAGTACAACAAGAGCCACAGTTATCAGACTTTTGACATTACAAACAGCTTAAAAAGTGGAAGTTCCAATGTTATTGGGGCCATGCTGGGCGAAGGTTGGTGGAGTGGAAACATCACCTATGGTGGTGAAAATTGGAATTATTTTGGAGACAGACAATCGCTTTTGACCAAAATGGTCATCACTTATCAAGACGGTAGCGAGCAAATCATTGTATCTGATGACAAAAACTGGAAATTGTTTACCGATGGACCAATCAGATGTGGGTCATTTTTTCAGGGGGAAGTATATGATGCAACTAAAGAAGCAGCCATCAAATATTGGACACTTACTAGTTTTGATGATAAAAAGTGGAAAAGTGCAGTAGAGGTACCCTTATCTGGAACAACTTACAATAATAAGACTGAATTGAACTTTGATGAATGTCAATTGATTGGAGAATTAGGCGACAAAATCTCTAAAATCAAAACATTGACCGCTCAAAAGGTAATGGAAGTGAGGCCCAAGGTTTTCGTTTATGACATGGGACAAAATATGGTTGGTATTCCACAGATATCCATTAAGAATGGTAAAAAGGGCCAAGTCATAAATTTGAGATTTGCCGAAGTTACTTATCCTGATATGAATGAATACAAGGGTAATGAAGGTATGATCATGTTGGAAAATATCAGGGCTGCGCTCGCTCAAGATGTGTATATCTTGAAGGGTGGTGATGAAATTATTCAACCAAGATTTACTTTTCATGGATATCGGTATCTGGAAATAACGGGTATAGATCAAGCCATTCCAAAAGAAGATGTGAAAGGATTGGTTATTAGTTCTGTGAAACAATTGGCTTCAAAATACGAAACAAGTAATCCGCTATTGAATCGCTTTTGGGAAAACATCACTTGGTCTCTTTATGGTAATTTTATTTCTATTCCTACGGACTGTCCACAACGCAATGAAAGAATGGGCTGGAGTGGTGACATCATGGTTTTTGCCAAAAGCGCAACTTATCTCACAGATGCTAACCCATTTTTGAAAAAACATCTGTTGGCCATGAGGGACGTTCAACCTGCAAATGGCCGATTTACAGATGTCGCACCGGTTGGAGGTGGTTTTGGTGGGACACTGTGGGGAAGTGCAGGAATCGTAGTTGCATGGGAAACTTATCGACAATATGGAGATAAACGAGTTCTGTCAGACCATTATGAGGCTATGAAAAAATACATTGCTTTTTTGGAAACCAAGGTGATGCCCGAAAATCAAATTTTGAATGAAGGTCCGCTGGGTGATTGGTTGAGTCCTGAAGGAAATAAAAATGATAATACTTTTTTTTGGATGTCTTATTTTGCCTACGACTTGGAAATAATGTCGAAAGTTGCTGGTGAATTGGGGAGAAATGATGATGCCAAAAGATTTGATAAAAGAAGTGAGGAAGTAAAAGCAGTTTTCAATCAAGTTTATGTTGATAAAATCAACCACAAGACAGTAAAGTCAGGACTGGTAACCGGTTTTATGGGTGCCCCGAATGAGGCAGATGGGAGAGGTGTTTCTGATAAAGGTCAATTGATGAATACGCAAGCTTCTTATGCTGTACCATTGGCTTTGGATATGTTTAATGCTGAAAATAAGCCGTTTGCTGTCAACAATTTGGAAGCAACTATTAAAAAGCCAGGTACAGATGATGGTGGAGTAGAGCGACCTGAACTTTCTCTGATGACGGGTTTTATTGGTACGGCCTCCATTTCAGAAGCTTTATCAGCAAATGGAAAAGAGGAACTTGCTTACAAATTATTGCTCAACGAAAAATATCCTTCCTGGTTGTATTCTGTGGTAAATGGGGCAACCACCATCTGGGAAAGGCTCAATTCGTATACAAAGGAAGATGGTTTTGGTGGCAACAACAGTATGAATTCATTCAATCACTATTCTTTTGGTGCTGTTGCAGCTTGGATGTACAATTATTCACTCGGTATTCAGAGGCATCCCGAAATAAATGGTTTTAAAGAGTTTGTTTTGAATCCAACTCCAGATCCTACTAAGCAATTGAAATTTGCAAAAGGATATTATGATTCTTTATACGGTAGAATTGCCAGTGAATGGGAGTGGAAAGATGGTGAGAAATGGGTCTACAAGTGTACAGTCCCAGCAAATACAAAAGCTTCATTATACTTACCTGCGAATAAGGTAATGAAGGAATCTGGGAAAGCTATAGAACTAGAAAAAGTTGATGGACAAAATGGCTGGATAAGCTTGGATTCTGGAAGTTATATTTTTGAAATTGGTCAATGAAAAAAGATTTTCCTTCACTTTGTCTGAATGAAAGAAGAAACAAAAGGCGAATGTCTATAAGGAAAGAAAAATATCATAAATATAGGTTTGCTTTCATATTTCAACAATTTTAAAAATATTTAGTAAGAATAGTGGTTAACCCCCATTTTCCAATTTAATTAAGGCATTTACTTGACTTTCTTATACAATAGCGTATATATTTGGATAATTATAACACCAAAAAAAACTCATTATGAAACAACTTCAAACAACTTCAAACAACTTCAAACAACTTCAAACAACTTATTTTTCTAATTTTTATACTCGTTGTTCCGTTATTTTCATACTCGCAAATAAACAAAGTGAATGAGAACACATTGGAATCAAAACTAAAGGACAGAATTAAACTTTTTACTAAGTACCCTTGGATTTCAGATTATCAAATAATTACAATAACAGATGATCTAGATGAAATTAACAAAAGTTTTGATTTTTTTCTACCCACTCGACCACAAAATAAAACTGTAACAAAGACAGAACTTGATGTAAAATGTGCTATTAAACATTTTAAAGGTAAATTTAATAGTGAAGAAGATGGTAATGTTATTGAACTTATGAACTCCGGGTTTGGCGTATTTGGGTATGCAACAATTGAAGATGAATTTTATTCTGTGGAGGCATTGGACAACAATTATAGTATCATATTAAAGCATGATAAAAGTAAGATGCCCCCAGAAATTTGTCCAGACTCAGCATCACATCGCATTGTGAAGGACAAGATTGGGTCCCAAAGGTCAGGACCTAATACACAAAATTGTAGAGTAAAGGTACTTATATTATATACACAAGCAGCAGTTGAAGAAAGTTCAAATATATCGAGCATTGCGTCCACTGCAATGAGTCAAACAAACACAGCATTTGCTAATAGTGGTATCTTAGGTAAAGTTTATAATACTATTCCTATTTTATTGAATGAAAGTGCTCTTGCAACTCCACTTGTAACAAATCCTCAATTGAATGCCGATAATTTGTCGAATGATCCACACATCCAGAATTTGAGAACATTATACAAATCAGACATAATTGTACTACTACATGATTTTAGCACAAATGCAGCATTTGGAGGCGTAGCAACAGAAGATAATGGTTTTGCAAATACCAATTACCCCGTGGCTGTTGTCCACGTAGAAAATGCAAGCAACTCAAGGTTTACTTTTGCACATGAGGTAGGTCATTTATTAAATGCTAGGCATGGTAATGATGATACTGCACTTCCTGGCAGAGGACATCAGTTTGCTACCTCAGGTAATTTTAGAACAACACTTGTTGATAATCGAGAAGAAGGCTCTCATAGGATATTAAATTTTTCAAACCCTGCCGTTAATTTCAATGGCGTCCCAACAGGTTTGGTAGATAGAGATAATAGCTTTAATGTGAATACAAACTTTTGCACCTTAGCAGACTGGATAAATAGCTATGACTTGACCTTGTCTGGTGCAACATCATCATCACCTGGGCAATATATGTCAGTATATGCGAACGTGAGTGTAAACAGATACCCATGTACATTAAATTGGTATGCTGATGCCATTCCTTATGCAACAAACCTAGTAAAATCGGAAACAATCTCTTCAACTGGATCAAGTGGAGGAGGAAATTATTCTTTCTATTTTCCAAGTATTCCAAATGGTTCGTTCTATTATATTACGGGCAAATTAATTCCAGCAAGCCCATTTTCACCTATTAGCAGTACCATTTCAATAATGAATAATACCTATTACAGGGTAATTCTTACTGATAATCAAAATAAAGCTAATGAAGCCATGTTATTGTTTCCAAACCCGGCATATGGGGACGATTACATTAACATAAAAATGCCTTTGTCTAGTGAAAAGAATGGGACTTTATTGCTTTATTCGATGTCTGGAGAATTGATTTTATCTTTAAAATATGAAGATCATATTTGTACCATAGATTCATCAAAACTATTAAAAGGCAATTACTTCATATTTGATCAGAAAACAAATACGAAGTGCCAATTAGAAAAATTTTAAATATGATGCCTAAAATAAAATTTTTCTGCTTGTTGATTTTCTGTTTAGGATGTGAAAAAGACTATGAAGGAACAACAAACTGGCGTTACAGACAAACAGAAATTGAGATAGATGGAGTAATGACCGATGCGCAGATATACACAGTGAGTCACAAACCTAGTAAGTCGACGGAAATTGGAATGGAGTTTTTCATTGGTAATCGGGAATATAAAGTTTATTACTTTTTCTTTGATAATTTGGTAAAAATCAATGAGCAAATAAAGGTGCCAGGGTTTGATGGTTCTCAATTTCCTAAACAAATTGATCAAAAAAAGGACTTTTACGTTTTTGCTTCCCAAATTTTTGACAAAGAAGGAATTGCTTACGGTGGATATAATTTGGATTCAATTGGCAATACTAGTTACATTGAATTTGAGAAATTTGGCAAAAGGGAAGTGAAGTTTACGACGGATTTATATTTTCATAAAACATATGAGTTTGATCCCACATTAGGTACTCCGACACCAGGAATTGATAAATTTCATTTGAAATCGGTATCGATTATAGAGTCGTCAAGGCAGATGGTCGATTAATATTTGAAAATTAGCAATGTTGACTTTTTTAGCAATCCCTATTTACTAAAAACTTCAATCAAAATATCTGAACCATTAATATCGATGATGTAATCCTTCACATCTCCAGGTCGCTGTCTTGCGAATAAAATGGAATTGTCAATGCTTGGGTTGAGATTCCTTTTCCTTAGAAATGCTCCCCAGTTTTTGCGGTCTGCTTCTGTAAGCGTATTGCTTCGACTTTTAGCCATCATTTCTATCATGAACGGATCGCGACTGTTGCTGGTCCACCGTGTAGCTTCTTGTCGCACTTCAATTTTGTACTTCCCTTTTACAGGCCCTTGATTGGCAGGCATAGAGAATCTGCCCAATTCTCCTGTGCCAGTATTGGTGATGTAAATGATGACGGGTGGATCGTTGGCGTTTTCAACCGATGTCAAAACAATCATACCTCTGAGCAGCGGACTTCCGTCAAGTTTCACCGTTCCAGAAAGTGCCATTCTAGGTTTTGCTGAAAGGAATCCATTGGTATGCATCCAATTCCACATCATGTGTGTCCACTCGCCAAGGATTGGATCTCCAACCGCAAACCCACTTCCGTGTACCCCATTTTGGAAAAAGTGTGCTTCTACAGGTACTTTGTTTTTCAACATATCACCATACAAAGCATTCATACCATAAACACTGCCCACATCTTCGGTGGTACTGTACATGAAAGTGGGTGGAATAGCCTTGATTTGGGCTGGTGAAAGGTCCTTTGGGAAACCAGAAGAACCATAGGCCAAGACATTGAAGTTGGGCAATGCAGAGTATTTACCCAGTGCATCTGTTGCATTTGGGTCACCCAAATTTGCTTGGAAAGCCAAATCAGCCGCCAGACTAGCCCCTGCTGAAAAACCTACAGCACCGACTCTATTTGGATCAATATGATACTCGGACCCATGTGCTCTGATGTATTGCATGGCTCTCTGCCCATCCAAAATCCAGTCTTTTTGTTCATAAAGTGGCCTGAGTCGATAACGAAGTAAAAATGCTGTTATCCCTCTTTCTTTAAGCCATTGACAGACTAAAACACCTTCATGATCAACAGCTCTGATGGTAAATCCACCCCCGGGAATCACCAACATTGCTGTTCCATTTTGGATTGATGTTTCGGGTATGAATGGAATGATTGCTGGTTTATCTTCATCTGAATTTCCAGTCGCACCAGGTGCTCCTTCGGGCCAAAGTAAGATGGTTGGTGAGAGCGACGATTGACCGATCAAATAAAATGTAAAAGTAAAAAATGCAGCTGTTAACCAATATTTCATGAACCCAATTATTTAGAAATGAATTTATAAAATTAGTTTGAAATCAATGCGATTTGGCCACACTTTTACAATTGATCTTAATTGCCAGGGGTTTTCCAAGTCATTTAGGAATAGCGATAGTTTATAAATTACTTCAATACCACTCTTATTTCAACCTTACCTTTTCTTTAAGTTTTTCAACAGCTTGCAATATCCTACGTTGTCTGGTTTCTTCTTTTTTCGCTTCTGAAATCCAGGCTATGTATTCCTTTTTATGTGAGGGAGCCAATTGCTCAAAAAATGAATTGGCAGTGGCATTCGTGTATAAAACTTCTTGAAAATCTTCCGGAATGATTATTTCTGTCGGTGTCGTGTCTGCTTCAAGTTTAACTTCAATTTGGTCACCCAATGTTACTTTAAGTTTGTCTCTTATTTCTTTGTTTAAAATCATAAAGTGTAAACCATTGCCATGCGGCATTAAGGTAGTTTTGAAGCTTATTGAATTGATTGTAGCTTTGACTTTTATCCGCGATTTTTGGTTGAAAATTTTTTCACAATCCAAAGGTACAGTTGCATAGGTCCAGGTACCAACGCCTTCAAATCGATCGACTTTTGCTGTAAATTGCATCATCAATTAATTACTTTTTTTGAATACCAATGATATGAAAAATTTTATACAAAATATTTAACGTTTATTGGTCGAGTAGCTATTCGCCCCTACATTGAAACCTAATCTTAACTTTATGAACTTTCAAACTTTATGAACTTTACAAACTCTGTTAATAATTCAACATCTGGATCAAAACATTTTCCAATCTTGATTTTCCCAAATAATTTTCCTCCAACTTTGCGTGAAATGGAATAGGTGTTTCCAGACTTCCTACTCTCATAACCGGAGCATCCAGGTATTGAAATAAATGTTCTCCAATGTATGCCGCGATTTCACCTCCCAGACCTCCAAATAAATTATCCTCGTGTAACACAATGACCCTTCCTGTTTTTTGTACAGTTGCGTCTATTGCCGGATAATCCAATGGATTAAGCGTCCGAAGATCTAAAATATCAGCAGAAATATTCAAGGATTTCACAACTTCAACGGCCCAATGTACGGGAGCGCCAAAAGTAATGATTGAAACTTGATCACCTTCATTTACGAGCTTGGCTTTCCCGATTTCAACTTCGTAATAGGACATCGGAATTTCACCCGTCACACCTCTGTAAAGCGCTTTATGTTCCAAAAATATAATCGGATTTGGATCTGAAATGGCCGCACAAAGTAAGCCTTTGGCATCATAAGGACTCGATGGATAAACCACTTTGAGTCCCGGTATATGGGCAAACCATGCTTCATTTGTCTGCGAATGAAAAGGTCCTGCCGCAACTCCTGCACCCGCCGGTAAACGGACAACCATGTCACAATTTTCGCCCCAGCGATAATGTAATTTTGCTGCATTGTTGACGATTTGGTTGAAAGCGCAGGTGACAAAATCGCCAAATTGCATTTCTACGACGGATTTATAACCACACAAACTCAAGCCTGCCGCGATTCCTACAATAGCTGATTCACACAATGGCGTATTACGTACTCGTTCTTTGCCATATTTTTTTACAAAACCTTCTGTTATTTTGAATGCGCCTCCATATTCTGCAATGTCCTGACCCATCAAAATGAGCTGATCATAGCGCGTCATGCTGTTATCCAGAGCAGACGAAATGGCATCGATGTATCTTTTATTTTCTCGACTTGATTCAGAAAAACTCAGATCTTGACTGTGAGGAGCGTAGACATCATTCAATTCCTCGTCTTTGTCGGCAACAGGCTCTGAATCTGCTTCCGTTTCTGCCCATGCTTTATTGATCAAGGCAGTTACAGATGATTTGATTTCTGCAATGGAATCCTGATTGAGCAGGCCATTTTCGAGCAATTGATTTTCAAATGATGAAACAGGATCCTTGTCTTTCCACTCTTCAAATAGCTCTTGAGGGACATATTTGGTTCCGGAAGCTTCTTCATGACCACGCATCCTGAAAGTCATACATTCCACCAAAAAAGGGCGAGGATTTCTCCGTATGTCATTGGCTATGTTGGAAATGGTTTCGAAAACTTTTACCACATCATTGCCATCTATTTGAATGGAATCCATGCCATAACCTATTCCTTTATCGACAAGATTTTCGGATGCATATTGTTCGTTGACAGGTGTTGAAAGGGCGTATTGATTGTTTTCAATCACAAATATGACGGGTAATTTCCAAACGGCAGCAGTATTGAGTGCTTCGTGAAATTCTCCCTGGCTGGTGCCGCCTTCTCCGGTAAAAGCCAATGAAATCCACTCTTCTTTTGCCAATTTCCTTGCAAGTGCAACTCCGGCAGCCATTGATAATTGTGGACCAAGATGACTGATCATGCCGATGATGCCATATTCCTTAATACCAAAATGGAATGATCGGTCCCTACCTTTTGTGAATCCATTTTTTTTGCCTTGCCATTGCATGAACAGTCGATCCAAAGGCACATTTCTACAGGTGAAAACTCCCAGATTACGATGCAGTGTAAAGATGTAGTCTTCAGGATTGAGCGCTGCTGCACAGCCTACAGATATGGCTTCCTGACCAATTCCCGAAAACCATTTAGGGATCTTGCCCTGACGCAAAAGCAGGAGCATTTTTTCTTCGATCATCCTGGGCATGATGAGTTGTCTGTACAAATAAAGCAAGGTTTCTTTGTCGAGTCCCTCTTTATTTTTTATGGTGCCTGCAGTCAATTCCATATTTTTTGACTTAGTGTGATTTATGTCTGTACAAATATAACGTATAGTATTGGAAATGGGAGATCGGAAATCGGAAACTTGCAGTCGGGTTTTAATTGAAATATCGTTATTTTGCTTCGAGCCACGAGCCACGGGCCGCGAGCTTTCAGTTGTCAACTATCAGCGGTCAGCTTTTAAAGAATTATGGAATTGAATTTTTTTTTCGTGAATTCGTGGCAACTTTTTTATGGAGACCGGAAACCGGAAATTGGAATCGTAAAGATTGAAAACCGGATATGGGAGCACAGGAGCCGGGGAATTGCAATCGTAAAAACGCAGTCGGGTTTTAATTGAAATGTCGTTATTTTGACGCAAGCAACGAGCCACGGGCCATAAGCTTTCAGTTGTCAGCTATCAGCGGTCAGCTTTTTTAAAATTAGTGGAATTAATTTTTTTCGTGAATTCGTGGCAACTTTTTTATGGAAACCGGAAACCGGAAATCGATTTTATGGAATTGGTGAAATTAAATTTTTCGTGAATTCGTGGCAACTTTTTATGGAAAACGGAGACTGGAGGACCGGAAACCGGAAATTGAAAAAGGGAGACCAATTTCCAGAGATAGAATAAAAAGATCAATAAACCTTTTTATTTTATTAACACAACCTAAATAACCTTACCTTTTCTTTAACGCAACTTGAGGAAGCTAAAGCATAATTACTAGCGTTTTTTGGTGGTTAATGATGCATCATCCTATTTATTATTTATTGTAACTATTAAGCTATATCCAATTTTGATCAAAAATGATCCATTTTAAGTGATACTTCGTCTATTTTTTCAGTAAGAGTCCCGACACTGCTGTAGGGACTATTACTTCAAAAATGAGCCTCGTCTGACTCAAAATGTCTTCAATTTTTGATTCAAAAGCGAATAGCTAAATAGTTACATTCATTTTCAAAAATACACTATGAACAAAACACTTATTACCGCAATGTTTTTCTGTTTTACAATTAGTTTTGCCATTGGGCAGGAATTCAAATTCAAAAAGGAAATTGAATTTTCACCAATTGGAAATTTTACCACCATTAGAAATATTAATTTTTTTAATTTGGGCGGAACTGTTACCTTCAGGAGGTATGTGAATCCTAAGTTGGCTTTATATGGAGAGTTTGGTGCAGGTTTTGCAAAGGCCAGTGGAGAAGGTAGTAACTTCTCATTCAAGTCTTACACCTTTGGTATAGGGCTAAATTATTTTTTCAAAGAGAACCAAAAAGGGTTTTATGCGAATCTTGGGTACAGCAATGGACGAACAAATTTTTCTAATTATTTCTACAATGATGACACTTGGTACGGCAAAGTAGGCCTAGGTTATCGAATTAATTTATCTGAGCGATTATACCTAAATCTTGAGCAAAATTTGAAATTTAATTTTGGTAAAAAATCTGCTTTTTTGGACCCAAGAATTGGTATTGGAATTAGATTTTAATTTTGATAATTGACTAAAATTAAAAAGGGCAAGCTGCTATTTATATGGTAGTTTGCCTATTCTTTTGCAACTAAAAATCATTTCTTTTGCAATGGTTATTATAAAGGATGAAATTAAATTTAACAAAAAAAAATAGTGTATTATTTTTGTAGTTTATACTTTTATTCTAAAAGCAAATCTAGATTATTTCCAGTTAAAAAAGGGGTGTTTTTTGTTATTTTATCAATATCCCAGTTCCACCATTGCAAGGCTAAAAGTTGAGCAATTTTTTCATCTGAAAATCTTTTTTTAATTTCCAAAGCGGGATTGCCGCCAACAATGGCATAGGGCTCCACATCTTTTACAACAGTTGCATTGGTTGCAATAATTGCACCATCACCAATAGTTACGCCTGCCATTATGGTTGCATTGTACCCGATCCAAACATCATTTCCAACATTGATATCTCCTTTTTGTGGATACTCCTTTCCTTCCATTGCATTTTCCCAACCATTTCCAAAAATGGCGAAGGGGTAGGTTGTCAAGGCATTTGTCAAGTGGTTTGCTCCATTCATAATGAAGGTCACATCAGAAGCTATCATGCAAAATTTACCTATGATCAGTTTATCGCCCACAAAATCGAAGTGATATCTTACATTTTTTTCAAAATTTTCAACGTTTTCAAAATCATCGTAATACGTATAATCACCGACTATTATGTTTGGGTTTTTTATAACGTTTTTTAAAAAGCATAACCTACTATAATGCGCTAATGGGTAAATGGTGTTTTTATCAGGTCCTGTCATTACTGGTATATTTTGAAGACTTTTTGATGAATTACACAATCAATTGAAAAGAAAAATAAAGTAAAGAAATCTATAAATTATAATGGAATTTAACAAATGAGAAATCTTATTTCTTGAGGATTACATTAGTGTAATGGATTCCAACCGAAGCTTGAATAATTCTTCATTTTTATTGCCAATCAAAAAAGCAATTTCCTCTATTTTATCATGAGCAAAATTGGGAATGTCTAGTCTCCTTCCCCTAAATTTTGGATACATATCTTCCAAGTTAATAGATATATTTTGCCAATCTCCAGTGGTTGAAAAATTTGCAATATAGGAATGTGAGTTAGAGATAGAATTTTTAATCCTCAATTGATAATTTTTCCTATCTCCTTGCAGACTTACAACTATTTTCGTGAAATTGGACACAGAAATGGGTTTGGGTTGGTATCGCACTGACGAAAATCCACCATTATTTTCCAATGATATTTCGCCGCTGAAAACACCGAAACCCTCTTCATCCAATTCCATCTTACCCCTTGACCTACCGCCCATAACTACATCGTCCACGATTCGCCATTGATGTATGTCTATACTTGAATTGAAATTGAAAATAATGTGATTAGGTGTTTTTGATTTTTGCATCTTATTTATTGAATGAGTATACATATATAATTAAGCATTGGCTTTAGAATTTGTTCATTAATATTTTTTCAAATCATACTTTTTCTGGTTAATGTATATACTTTTTATTTTTAGTCAAAAAATTCATTTCTATGAATTCGAATTCATTCGCCTGAATAGATGGTGTAATGATTTGATAATACCGGCCTTCTAAAGCCACCTTCTTACCTTTTTGCAATAGTGAATATATTCCTCCTGAAAGTCTTTTTTCAATCTTGGTTCTTCAAAAAATATGATGAATATATTGAAAATCGTGAAAATGATCAATATATAAATCAACAGCGGAATTGATTGAGTAAAAATAACCTCTCCAAGTAAAATCATAATCACTCCAACATACATTGGATTTCGGGAGTATTGATATAGACCTTTGTGAACTAATTTTTTGGTAGGGTCAGCAGGTGATAAAGTACCCCTGCCAACGATAGCGAAATCAACGATACAAATGGTTAAAATTATGAATCCTATTAAAAACAGGGTGGCTCCAAAAATGTGATTAATTTTGAG
>Ga0116156_10001641_pt1 | contig 21447 bp, 22 predicted proteins | sample AD_UKC045_MetaG_FD_89891 | JGI IMG/M metagenome (GOLD analysis project Ga0116156, IMG submission 89891) | Active sludge microbial communities of municipal wastewater-treating anaerobic digesters from USA - AD_UKC045_MetaG | ecosystem: Engineered > Bioreactor > Anaerobic > Digestate | place: USA... | reverse complement strand
CCACAGCGAGCCTAGTCTGGGCGAGCGGCTGGAAGTTCACGCCATCAACGACATCGGCAAACGGCTCTATGAGGCCCGCTTCGGCCGAGCAAAACTGGCTTCCCGCGAGACAACCCGCAAATTGCTGGAAGAGGCATCCGGACAGGACAAAGCTACAAAGTTCAGCCCCCGTTTTCTGATGACGGAATGGGAAGAGGTGGTGGACGCCTGGCAACTGGATTCCTGGGAGGCATACCGGAACGTCAGGCGACTGGGAAGAAAGACCCGCCTCCCGGAGCAACAGCGCATCGTGCTCTGGTCCATTTTTGGACGGGTCCAGGGGCACCTGCAGGAGCAGGGATTGATCACCTGGGCGGGACTGTTCACCCGGTTGGCCAATGATATTGATGACAGGAAACACCCACCATTCGATTTCACGGTCGTGGACGAGGCACAGGATGTCAGCGTCCCACAGTTGCGGTTTTTGGCAGCGCTCGGCGGAGATAGGCCAAACGGCCTTTTCTTCGCCGGCGATCTGGGCCAGCGGATTTTCCAACAGCCCTTCTCATGGAAATCCGTGGGTGTGGATATCCGGGGGCGCTCCCGAACCCTGCACATCAATTATCGGACCTCCCATCAAATCCGCATGCAGGCCGACCGCCTGCTGAGCCCGGAAATATCCGATGTGGACGGCAATACGGAAAAGCGGGAAGGCACGGTATCCGTATTCAACGGGCCTGCCCCTGCTATCAGAATCCTGACCAATTTGGACGAGGAAATCAAGTCGGTGAGCGCCTGGCTTTGGGGCCTTGGAAAAGAGGGGATCATCCCTCATGAGATAGGAGTCTTCGTCCGTTCTGCCGCAGAAATGGGTCGCGCTTTCCGGGCAGTCATGGACGCAGGCTACCCCTTTGCAGTCCTGGACGAGCAAGTGGAACCGACCAACGGCCGCGTCTCGATCGGCACCATGCATCGGGCAAAGGGTCTGGAATTCAAGGCGGTGGCAGTGATGGCCTGCGACGACGAGGTCATTCCTCTCCAGGAGCGAATTGAAGCGGTGGCCGATGACGCTGACCTGGAAGAGGTTTACAGCACGGAACGCCACCTTCTCTATGTGGCCTGTACCCGGGCCCGGGATCGGCTCCTGGTGACCGGCGTAGAACCCGCATCGGAATTTTTGGATGACCTGCGTAATTCTTTTAAATTTTAACCTTCATCCAGTCCCTAGGTTCAGGCCAATTACACGTAAAATGGAAATACCTGTGCGGTATCCCCGAGCCGGGATATTGCCATTTCCATTTCTCATTGGTATCTTCAGCACGATTGGTTCGTGCTTTGGCTCAGGTAGGCGAGATATAGCCCCAAATGAGCCAAAACAGGAAGGAGCTTCTATGTGCAGCAGTCTGCCCGCTGGATAGTCAATGAATGCCCCTCTGTTGCCTGCCCCCATTCCACCAACCGGAGCTGTGGGCCGACTTCATGGGTGATCTCAATCCCCGTAATGCTGAGCGGATGGACGCAGGAACCGGTGTTGTAGTAGCTTCCGTCGAGCTGATGCTTGATCTTGGATTCCAGGTAGCGGCGCTCCGTCAGCGACAGATTCTCGAATACCGCCCGATGGGTGTGACCGGCCATGATCGCGGCAATGCCTTGGTCATTGTGGTTCGCCCACTCGTGGAGCTGCCTGTCCACCTCGTTGCACAGGCCGAGATTGAGGGCGGCCCGGGTCGGGTCCTTGGCGCCGCACCGCTGAAGATCCGACCAAAAGTGATGAACGAAGAACTTGCTGACGGCAGCGCCTTCGCCGCTGCATTTCGGATCTGCCTGGTGACCGTGGATGAGAAGGATAGCACCGCATCCCGTACCCTTAGGAGCCGTCAGGAAAATCCCTTCGTGAATCTCGATCCCGGGAAAGAGCGTCCGATAGACCGCTTCGTGGTCCTTCCAATAGAGATCATGATTCCCCCACACCTTCAGGTAGCGGGTCTTTGCCGGAGCAGGATCATGGAATTTGGCCAGGAGTTCATAGACCGGGGTGTGGGTGATGTAGGTCTGGTCGAAATTATCGTTCTCCCAGAGTTCCTCGGCATCGCCCAGTTCGATGTAGGCGAAACCTTCTCCGAGATAATACTCCAGGGCGCAACGATAGATCAGGGAGTTCTTGGCGAAATCATCGGCCCCGGAACCGTCCCCTCGGTGCATGTCGGACATGACGACCAGCTTCATGCCGGGGGTCATGGTCAAGTGCCGGACCCGTTCCAGTTTTGGCAGGGCTTCCACCTCGCACCTCCTTACAGCCGTCTGTGATTTTTTTCGACGCGACGGCAACGCCTCCCGAGCATCACGCACATCCAACCGACTCCGCCTACCACCGCCCATGCTCCACGCCCCCACACCCTGACATCACCTCATCCTGCGGCACTGCCGATTCTCCTCGTCGCCCCCGATGCCATCGACCTTCCCGAAGGCATCTTCAGCGCCCAGAATACCGGCCCATGGCCCGGAAAGATGATCCGGACGTGGAGATTCTCCGCCAACGCGGCAAAGGCACTCTGGCTCTGCCCCTCATCCCAGCAGAACCGGTTCACGTAACCCCGCCCGCTCTTCCGACCCAGGATCAGATCGCCGGTGAGGAGTTCCCCCGAGGCCTCGTTGTAGAAGACCACCGACTCCTCCGTATGACCCGGCGCGGCGATCACCTCCCAGCCGCCGAAGCCGATCCGGGAACGGGGCAGGCGATTTCCATCGAGATACCTGATCCGGTCCGCATAGGAGACCCGCAGGCAATCCCGGAAGAAAGGCAGGGGCACACCCGCCGGACCGTCGAAAGCCAGGTCCGACCATTTCTGGACGCCGAAGAAACCGTGAGCAATCAGCCTCGGTAGCAGACCGGTGACCCAGTTCCGCATGGGGGAAAGCGGGCGACCTGCCTTCAGGTAAGCCTTAACCAGGGGATGAAACAGAACCGTCGTTTTCGGGGAGCACTTCGCGAGCAGTGCAGCGATCCCGCCGATATGATCGATGTGAAAATGGGTGGCGGCGATGATCCGGATCGCCATGAGAGAGCGCTTGATGGTATGGACACAGAAATCCTCAATGGCCCGGGCAGCGCCGACGCTGCCACAATCGACCACCATCAAGTTGTCCTTCTCATCGGTGATGAGATACGTCTGTGCAATACCGCTGCCCGGAATTGGATGCACCATGCCTGCCTCCTAAAAAAGCCCCATCAAATTGCGGCGTGTTTTGTTTGCGCCCTCCCCAAATCCACACCCGGACAAAAGGGGAGCCCGCCACACCCGGAATGCGATGTGGCGGGCGGTTTCGCCGGGCCATCTCCGGCCTGTGGGTTTACTTCTTCTTTCCCTTGGCCTTGGCCGCCATCTTGGCCTTCGCGTCGTGCTTGGGCAGGTGGACCTTGATCTTGTCCCGCTCCTGCTCGCGCTTCCGCAGCACCATCCCCTTCTTCCAGGACTGGGAGACCTTGAAGCCCATCCGGTAGCCGGCCGGGATCGTGATCGGCTGCTGTGTCTTGGGGTTGATCCCCTGGCGCTCCTTGGTCTGCTTGACCGTGAAGGTCCCGAAGTTGGCCAGCCGGATGGACCCCGACTGCTCCAGGACGGTGAGAATCCCCTCCAGGACGGCGTTCACCACCTTCTTCGCGTTCTCCTTGGTCAGCTCCGTGGTACCGGCTACGGTCCCGACCAGGTCTGTCCTTCCGACTCTGCTTGCTTTTGCCATGCTTTGGTTCCTCCTTTTTTGAAATAACCGGCCGCCTTGTGGAGCGGGCCGGGGTGGGTGGCCTTGACGCCACCTCATAAAAACGGACATCAGGACCTCCTGAGAAGAGCAACGGCGACCTGGTAAATCGCGTAGCCGATCGAGCCGATGATCAGGGCGCCGAAGATCCAGCCTGTCTTCTGGAAGAAGGCGGCGATGAATCGGGTCGCCCACTTCGACGGGGTGACGTAGGCCTCCAGGGCGGCAATCCTGTTTTGAAAATCCCGAAGGCGGCGGGCGTGGTCCTGGCAGCCGAGGTCTTCGACAATGGTGGTAATCCGCCGTACCTGGGCGAGGAGATCCGCCATGACCTGGTGATCGGCCTGGAGGCTCGCCTCATAGGCTTGCTTGAGGAGGCAGATCGTCTTGTCCAGGGCAGCGTAGCGGTGGTTCAGCTCCTCGGTCTGGCCGGAGAGCTTCCCGATGCTCTCCAGGAGGAGCCGGTTGTAGCGGTCATTGCTGTTGTTGGCGCTGTCGGTCATCGCAGATACCTCTCGAGAAAGACGGGCCACCGGCAATCGGCGCAGAAGTCGAGGGCCCGGTAGGCGGGGTTGATCCGGTCGCCGGGAAAGTAGATCGACAGGCCGCCGGTGCCCCGGACATCCCTGCCAATCTTCCCCTGGCTGAGGGTAAGGCGGCCCTTACCTGGCTTCAGGGCGGCGATCAGAGCCTCTGCTACAGCCCGGAGATCGGGAGCCGGCAGGCGGCGGAGCTGTTTGGCAAAACAGAGGAGATCGATATAGTTGTCGTCGTAGAAGCGGGGGCTTTTCTTCCAGGCTGCGGCGATGGGCTTGGCGTCGGTCTCGAGGGCGGCAAGAAGGGTCCCGGATAGGACGTCGATCTTCCTCACCACGTTGTTGATGCGGCTCAGATCCAGGGCGGACTGGGTGACCGTCTCGTCTTTTCCTTTGTAGGAGAGGAGATAACTTTTGACGATCCAACGGGCGAGGGCGGCGGCGTCCTGGCGGGGCCGGGCGGCGAGGCGGGAGAGGATCTCTGCATAGGGCCAGCCGTCGAAGGGCTCCTCGATTTCCGAACCGACGATGACGTTCACGGAATCCCGGAGTTGCCAAGCCACCTCGAGCATGTTCATGAGACAGGCGTCCATGCCCAGAAGGTCGATCTTCCGGCCGAGAAGGGCGCAGACACCGGCCAGGACGACCCTCAGTTCCCGGTTGTCCAGGGCGTCGCCGCCCGAGGTATCGTCGTAACAGATGCTCCGATGGGCCTGGGGGAAGGCGTGGCGGAAGAGTGGCCGGTGGGGACGCCTACGGGCCGGATCGGCGGCTTTGCCCATGCTGGCCAGGGATGCGGCATCTGCCGGGGCGGGGCCTGTAGATCGGCTCTTGGTATCCTCCCACCAACCGCTGCCGTGGTTCCAGAGGATCAGGGCATACCGATCGGCGGGATAATTGTCCACCGCCCATTTCACGAAGCTGTAAAGAACTTGGGGGTCGCCGGTGTTGGTTTCGCTAAAGGTTTCGATGCAGTCTTTCTTGAAGCCGCCGCCCGAGGTGATCCGGAAGCGCCGGGTCTTTTGGTCCTCGATCCGGTCGAGCTGGACCAGGATGTGGACGTCCTTGGTGGATCCGGCCTTGGCCATCTCGGTAATGTCCCGGAGGGCCGCGCCGTCAAGGTTGTTGTCCCCGGCCATATAGACCATGAAGGTCCATTTGGCCTGGCCGCTCTTGCCTTTCACCTGCTCTATCATGACCCCCTCCTTTCTTGTTTCCGGCCTTCCTTGGCCGAATTTGCGAAGCACGGCGTTAGGGGTGATGGTAGATGCTGCGAACTTCAGAAAGCAAAGAAGGAGGGCATCACTTGTCAATGACAGGCAAGGATTAATGCAGGAGGCGGATCGTCATCCTAGAGTTATGAGGTTTGCCATGGTCCAGGGGCCAGCCAACGGGTTGGCGTTGATGCACCGAAGCGGTGATATTCCGGAGACGGGGATTCGTCACAGCGTGGCCTCCAGATAGGGGCGCATGATCTTTTCCACACGGCAGAGCCTGGCAAAATGGATAATATTACCTGCACTTGTTGTTATTTGCTGGTAATTCTATCCACGGCGGCGGTGGACAGCAAGAGATATTCTATTGACACATAATGTGACAAATTTTATCTTCATATTTTCATATCAATTTGAAATAACTTTCATATTATGTGACATTTTCATTGACAATATTGGTGTCAGAGGTTATAAAAAGGCCGCTTTCATCTATAAAACGACACCAGGACAGCCGGCGCCGGATACTGTGACATTTTCCAGCAGGCCATATGTGCAAAATACTTTAACGACAGAATAAATGGGTGACAAAATCATGGACACGGATCTAATCAAAAAAGTCCCCACCTTTAAGTCGGGTCACTTTATCTTCAGCCGCCGACACCAGGACCCTGAGATCGAAACGCTCCATGTCTGGGGGCTGGTTCTCTACAAGACGGTGAGCGACCTTCCCATCTTGCCTGCCTGGTCGTCCCAACTTGAGGAGACGCTCATCCGCAGATCCATCTTCGGGACGGCAGCGCTCGAAGGAAACCCCCTGAAGGAAGAAGAGGTCGGAAAGATCATCGGCGAAACAGGCCAGCCCGAGAAGTCCGCCAGGGCAGAGCAGGAGATCAGGAATCTCAAAGCGGCCTATCAATTCATCAGGGAACTGACGCCGGCATCGACACCCCCGGTGATCGACGAAGCGTTGATCAAGAAGGTCCACGCCTTGATCACGGCGCATATCGACCATCCCTACAATGTCCCCGGTCTGTACCGCAACCATAAGGTCCAGGTGGGCGACAAGGATCACGGCGGCGTCTATACGCCGCCCAAATGCCTTCCGGACATTGAAAAGCTCATGCAGGAATTCATCCTCTGGATCAACAGCGAGCAGATGCTTGCCACGAACCCCTACCTCCGCGCGGCCTTGGCGCACTATCACCTGGGGTTGATCCACCCCTTCAGCGACGGAAACGGCAGGGTCGCAAGAATCATCGAGGCCTTGTTGTTGAGACTGTCCGGGCAGAAATATGTCCCCACGATGCTCTCCAACTACTACTACCGGAATATGGACGAATACTTTTGTGCCTTCTCCATCACCCGCAAGGACAAAGAAAGTGACGTTTCCCCCTTCATAAAATTTGTGCTGAAAGGGGTCATCGATTCGCTGGAGGAGATCAAAAACCGGATTACCTATTTCATCCGGCGCTTGGCCTTGAGAGATTACTTTGCCGCTCTTCACCGGGAAAAGGCGATTATCCAGCGTCAGCATGACCTCCTGACCCTGTTGCTCCAGCTCCAGGACGCCAAACCGTTCAAGCTCCAGGATCTGTTTAATACGCCGTCCATGAACGCGCTGTACCGGAATGTCAGTGAACGGACCGCCAGGCGGGATCTGAAGAAACTCATGGGAATGAATCTATTGACGTGCGTGAATGATCAATACACCCTGAACCTTGAGGCATTGGGATAGGAGAAACAAAACCCTCTCACTCGCCGTCCATCGCAAGCAAGGCCTCAAAGCGTTGCACCTCCGCGGAGGAGACCCGCAGGCAGCCCCGGATCCAGGTTGCCTGGAGATCCCCCATGTCCAGGAGGCGGTAGACAGTCCGGGCCGAAATGGCAAAGTAGACAGCCACCTCGTCCACCCGATAGAAGCGCTTCAGGGGCGCCGGCGTCGTCTGGCCGATCCGCACCGAGATCTTCGTCTGCTCATCCATCGTTTTTCTCCTCCCTCGAAAAGGGCGGTTCATGGGCGTGGCCGTTCCGGGACGATGGTTTACCCAGGGCAGGTTGCCGTTGGTCCGGGAGCGGCAGATCTCCTCATCGCTATACCAGATCCCCTTGAGGCTGCTCCGGTCCAAGGGGCAGAGCGGCGCGAGACAATCCTCAAAGAGGCGGCATCGTTCATCGGTCATTGGAGGCCTCCCCAAATCCTGGCTGCATCTTCCCTGATTCATAGAACGCACCCGGCAGCACCTCGCTGATCATGCAGATGACGACCATCATCATCACCATAATCTTCCCCACCACCCTCACCCTGTTCACTTTCTTGACCACTTTCACCTTCTCGCCATCCTTGCTCACCCTGAAGACGAACCACATCATTGAAGCCTTTGGCATCCCCTCTCGGAAGCTGCTTCATCCCTTGACGCCCAGGGACATCGATCACCTGTTGCACCGGATACCCGCCGGCGGCGTTCTTGATTTCGTGGATCCCGGCAAGATAGGCCGGATGGCTGCCTTCCCTCCCGGCAATGACTGCATAGAATCGCTCGAACTCCTTCTGCCGCCAAGAACGGTCCCGCTCTGCCATCAGGCCGAAGTTCACCCAGCCGCCCATCGCCTCAATCACCGAGTGGATCACCGCATCGGCGAAGCGGACGCTTTGGTAATTGCCATACCGCTTGAGCGCCGCGAAGACGTCCAGCCATGCGGCGGTGGCCTGATCCCCGCACCGGCCTTCCAAGAGCTCAAGGAACTCGGCCGGCTTGGAAAAGAACTTCGCCCTGCCGATCAGTTCGTGAAAAGCCCGTATGCAAACCTCATCCGGGAAGGGCTCCAGGATGCGCCAATAAAAATCAAGCAGGAGCCGGGTAATCTGCCGATCGTGGATCTCCCCGAGGACGGTCATCAGCTCACGGAAACGGTTCTCATCCTTCATGGCGGCGACCTCCAGTCACGCAGGGTGCGGAGGTTGCGCGCTGTCACCTCCGACACCGCGCCTGCCAGGGGCGGCGCTGCGATCTCATCCTCCCATCCCCGCGCACCGAGCCACGTCGCCGGATAGGGGATGTATTTTCCGCCCTCCTTCAACCAGTCCTCCGATGTCGTGGCCCGCTCTATCGTGGCGATCATGGTCGCTAAGAGTTGCTCGTCGGGATCGATCCGGAAGAAGACCCTTTCCGCCTGTCCCTTGGATCGTTTCTTCGGGTAGGCCTTCCAGAAGCGGGCGAAGCGATCCCGGACTCCGGCACCGACCGGTTTCGTCTTCCCCCCACACCCCCCTTTCGGTTTCTCTTTCTCTTCTGTCTCGGTTTCTGTTTCTGTTTGGGCAGTGAGTGCTCCATGAGTACTCACTGAGGGCTCACTGAGTACTCCGTGAGCATGACCTGAGCCCTCCTGCAAGCTCCCCTTTTCGATGCCCATGCCTTGCATGAGGGAGACATGAGGGATCATTGAGCCGGCCGCCGGAGCTGCGCCCAGGGAAAGATCGGGGTCCTCGGGGCCCCCTGATTTGTCCGGGTACGTTTCTGGCTCGCCCCCACCCTCTTCCGGCGATTTTTCGGGATCTCCCCCATCGTCTTCAGGTGTTTCTGGCGGCGCGGGGTTCCGGGCCCCCGATGGGCGGTTGATGGTCTGGTGCCGGCGGAAGTTTCGAACGTGACAGTAGCGTTCACCGTTATGGAGAAAGGGGATGATCACCCGGATTGCGGCGAGCTCAGAAAGCCAACCGTCAAATATCTCGAGCGGAATCTCATCGTAGGGGAAGATCCGGTTTTCTAGCCGGGCTGGATGGCCATTCACAACGCCGTAGTCGTCGGAGTTGCTCCAGAGTCCGACGAAGAGCAGGCGGGCGTCCCTGGACACCTTTGCGAGCTTCTCGTCATCCCAAAATTCGGGCTTGATCATCCGCGTCCTGGCCATGATCCCCTCCCTGACCAGGAGGACCACCGCCGCGGCCGACCGGAACGAATCCCGCAGGACGGCAGCCCCCTATCCTACTATGTCCGGGAGGGCCATTCAGGGAACAAAAATATTTATGCTTTTTGATTCGATATGTTGAGGAGTAATTATCGGATGGCAGGTATACCTAAGCTTGAGGAAGGCGGAGGTCGCCGAATGATCGTTCTTCGCGGCTTTTCGGAATAACGCAAGGGTGCATCAGCGATGCTTGAGAAATTCTTCGATGGTCAGGCCGATGTCACGGGCGATCTGACGGAGGAGGATAGGTGAGATGTCTCTCCCTGCATGGCAAGGAACCGTGGTTCCCCTTCCATCATCATGGCGAAACTGTTTATGGCTGCCCTTCTGGCGTGTCTCCACAAAACCGAGACGTTCGAGGATGCTGATGACTTCAGAGGGTTTCAGTACGGCGCGGGTTCCCATCGTTAGGCCACAACAACGCTCTGGGTACCGATAAATTCCGTCTCCAATTCCGGTTCGCCATTCTCCAGCAGTAACTCAACCACCTCTTTGAGGTTATGATTGAGTTCGTCCAGAGTCTCCCCCTGGGAATGAGCACCGCGCAGTCCCGGAATATAGCCGACGAAAAGCCCCGTGTCCGGACACTTCTCAATAACGGCGGTATAGGTTCTCATGTTTCCACTCCTTTCGCAGCGTTGTCGGAAAAAGACCCAACGGCTGGTTTAAAATGGATGAATCTATTTGGAATGTCAAGCGTCATAGAATGTATCGGGAATCATATGCCATGAATATATCATCCCGCCTCTCCGTTTTCTGTTTTCTGTTGAGTGCCCTCCCGCTTTGTCAGTTCTTTACGCTTGGCAGCCCATCTGCCACGCACCTTCGTATGGGGGATAAAAACGGCACCTGGTTTGTCCGCTTCTTCCACGGCGGATTTGACCTGTTGCCGGAACCAGCGATCGTGTTCTTCGGCCGCCTCCTTCGACAGCTTGACGGGAAAAGGCAATCCCTTCTCTGCCACGACCTGGTGGAGAAAAAGCCGGATGGCTTCGCTCATGGAAAGGCCCATCCCGTCCAAAAGCGACTGCGCCTCGATCTTTAACGATGCATCTATCCGCGAGCGGATCATGGTGTCTGGCATATCGCACCTCCTTGAATCTTTGTGGCTACAATATAGCCCTATTCGGACCCAATATCAATCTCTTTTCGGTCTTTTTATTTGTGATTATGGAGGAGGTCTTCCCGGATGGCTCGGAGCGCCCGCTGGCGGCGCTTCTTCAGTCGCTGGTATTCTGTCGGGGTCGCCGCGATGTCCTTCAGCGGGAAGCCGTCGATCACCATGGTCTCGATGATCTCTCGGTCCGCACGGTTGATGACCTTGTGCCGTTCCAGGTCATCGAGAAGTGCGGAAATGTCCGGAACGGACGGAAGGTTATCTTTCTGCCGGCTGTCGATGCGATGATCTGCGGCAGTCTCCTCGCCGGGCCGGTCTGTAACAGCCTCCTCGGTCTTTCCACTCCAGTCATAAGGCACGCCATCATCATCCGGATAGAGACGATGTCTTGCCGCAATACCCTGCCCCACGCCTTCCCGTCTACCTGGCCGTACATTCCTCATTTCCCGGAACCGTCGGCGGAAAACCGTCCGGACGTTGTTTTTCAACCGGCCGATGATCTGTGCAGCCACCTTTTGGGGGCCGATCTCCGCCGTCCGGATCGTCTGGAGCAAGGCCACACAGATCTCCTGGATCAGATCCTCATCGCCGATCTCGGAGTAGAACCGCCTTCCTCTGGCGTTGAGGTTCGCGATCGCCGGTGAGAACAGAACCAGGAAGAATGCAGCGAGCGCTTCATACTGTCCGCCCTGCCGGTAGCGGCCGATAAGGTTTTCATGGAGGATGATGTCCTTTTCACCGTAGTCCGCCTCCCGGTCGTGAAAGAAGGCGATGAGGGCACAGTGATCGGCAAAGGGGGCCAGATGGCGGCATTCGGTCCTCAAGGTCTGGTAGAGCGTCCGGAAGCCGGTGGACTCCAGTACCTTCCGGAGCCCGGCAAACGAAAAGCCCATGCGACGGTGGGTGCGGCATGGGCTTCAAGGAGTGACTAAAAAATTGATCTTACCGACACTGCTTACCGATTCTTTGGAACTTTGGGATAGATCCGGGGCGGCGTCCTCAGGGAGTGGTCTGGAATCCGATCATTTCCGAAGGAGGCCCCGGGAAAAGACAAGCCTCATAGCCGCTGAATGATCTTCGTAATCAACGGTCCTTCGAGATCGAATACAGGCAAACAGCACAGGGAGAGCAGGAAACAGGCTGGAGAAATGACTCCCTTCTCCGGTCGTCGGACACCGCCACCGGGTGCGGCATGCAGCCGCCTTCCAGTAGCGGAAGGACCGTGATCAATTTCCTGAAACGGCGACGAGCGTGAACATTTCGGTGAGCAAGCCAATGCCGAACGGTGCGCATGAGCGGGGAGTGCAATGAAACGTTGTTAAAATATCACCCTTTCGATTCGACGACAAAGAAAATCAAAAATATTTTGTCCCCTGGCACCTCCGTCCGGACATAGTGAAATAGGAGGACTCTTTCCAATGGAGGGCGCCATGGAAAAGCGGATGATGGACATCAAGGAGCGGGGAATCTACATCGGCCTCAAACCGCAGACGATCCGGAATCAGATCTCCCTCGGAAGATTCCAGATCCCGACGAAGCGGATCGGCCGGCTCCTGAAATGGGACCGGCGAGACGTGGACCAGTACCTCGACCGGCTCAAGAAGATCAACTGAAGGTTTCATCAGGAAAACGCAATAACAAACCGATTGACAGGGCGGCGGTCTGTGCCATAATTCCTTTTCAGAACCTTGGAAAGGAGGTGGTGCTTTAAATCGCTGTCTTGCCGATTCCTTCTCACATAGAGAGAAAGGAATTGGATATGGGAGTTTACAGGAGAAAGGACAAAAACGGGTAGCCCTTCGGTCCCTGGATCGTCGAGTATCCCAGTGCCATCAATCCCCGGACGGGAAAGCAGAAGTACGCCTGCATAAAAGCGGGCGAGAGCAAGCGCCTGGCCGATACGATCTTCGTCCAGAAGATCCTGGAGTGGGAAAAGAAGCGGCACCTGGGATTGGAAACGAAGCGGGAATTCGTTTTCCGGGAGCTGGCGGAGTGGTACCTGGGGCTGCCGAGGGTGCAGGCAAAGCGTTCCTACGCCCAGGACGTATCAAGGATGGCTGTTCTTTTAGATGAGTTCTGGAACTGCAATGTCCGGGAGATCAAACCGGCCATGATCGAGGCCTTCCAGCACCGGCTCCTGAAGCGCCGCTGCCGGCGCGGGAAAGGATCCTACGCACCGGCCGCGGTCAACCGCTTCCTGGAGATCATGAAGCGGATTTTCAACCTGGCCCTCCGGGAGGACATGGTGGAGAAGAACCCCTGCCTGAAGGTCTCCAAGCTCGCGGAGAATAACCGGCAGGACCGGGTGATCACCCACGCCCAGTATCAGGCCCTGGTGGCGGCCCTGCCGGAATACGCGGCAGATATCGTCACAACGGCTTACTACACGGGGATGAGGGCGGGCGAGATCTTCAACCTGACTTGGAAGAAGGCAAGGCTGGAGGAAGTGGTCATCGACCTGCTGGCCGCGGACACGAAGACCTCGGAGCCGCGGCGGGTCCCGCTGAACGGGGAGCTCCGGCGGCTCTTCACCGAACTCAGGAAGGTCCGGCATCTGAAGCACGACCGGGTCTTCACCTATGAGGGACGCCCTATCCGGGAGATCAAGCGCTCTTTCAAGCGGGCCTGTAGGGAGGCGGGGATCGAGGATTTCCGGTTCCACGATCTGCGCCATACCTTCAACACGAACATGCGCAAGGCCGGCGTCGACCGCAGCGTGATCATGAAGATTACGGGGCACAAGACGATGAGCATGTTCGAGAGATACAATACGGTGGATGAAAGCGACGCCCGGGAGGCCTACCGGAAGCTCCACTTTTTCCTCAATGCGCCTCCGTCCGGCGGGGAAATTACTGCAATATTACTGCAAGGCCCTCAGCAGTAAATAAAAAAGGGGCCTAAGCCCCTGATTTTCTTGGTAGCGGGGAGAGGATTCGAACCTCTGACCTTTGGGTTATGAGCCCAACGAGCTACCGGACTGCTCCACCCCGCGTCAATGTTTTGTTTAATTTGGCCTTTTAGATCACTATCCTTCATAAGTCAAGCTTTTTCCGTTTTCCTGGCATCCTCAAATGCATGGCAACAAGCAAGTACATAATGCATGAGTTTTGCGTGACTGCGGAAAAATGCTTTGCAAGCAGCGAATCAAATGTTTTTTCCGTTTCGTGATGGAGATTAACACCTCGTAACGAATAAGATTTATACGCTAACTATTGAGAAGCGAAAAAGATTTCCGAGCCGCGGCAAAGCCATTTTTCAAAGGTCTAAATGTAATCAATTATTGATCAATGTTGCGGCCGACTGATCCAAGACCATCAAACGGTCATTTTATCCCGGAGATGTTGAAGATATCCACCCGGCGCTGCATCCCCTTCAGTGCAAACGAGCCCATTGGCTCCACCGCCACCAGTTCCCGTACCAGCTCATATGTCCGCTCGCAGATCAGGATCTGGCCTTCCAGGGCCAGATGCTCCAGGCGCGAAGCGATATTAACCGGCAAACCGAAAGCGGTGTATTCCTTTTTCTTCGCCGACCCGAAGATGCCGGCCATCGCCTCACCGGTGCTGATCCCGATCCCCACGCCGATCTTCTTCCCCTCCTCCGACAGCCGCGCGTTAATCGCCGCCATCTCTTCCCGCATCTTCAGCGCGGCGAGCACCGCCCGCTCCGTATCGTCGGCCGCCGCTTTCGGGGCGCCGAAAATGCCCATTATCCCGTCCCCGATATGCTTGTCCAGGGTGCCGCGGTAGTCATAGATGATCTGGTCCAGAGGGGAGAAGTAATGGCGGTTAATAAGCTCCGACAAATCAATGGGATTCATGCCTTCCGCCATACCGGTAAAACCGCGAATGTCGGTGAACATGACGCTGATGTTCTGCTTTTTAGGATACATATCGGCAACGTCCCGCTGCAGCTCGTTAAGTACCGGTTCGGAGACGAATTGTTTCAGTCTTTTCTTGATGTTGTATTCCTTGACCTTGGCGCGCAGTTCGACGTTGTCGAAGGGTTTGGTCAGGAAACCGTCTATACCTGCATTCACGGACTCGATGGCGCTCCCCATGGTGGCGTAGCCCGTCAGAATGATCCTGGTAATCTCCGGGTTGAGGCGGCCGATCTCGATCAGGGTCTCCAGACCGTTGAGACCCGGCATCTTGTAATCGGAAATGACCGTTTCGATATCACGTTTGTTATCTTTTACGATCTCAATGGCCTCCTGGCCGTTTTCCGCCGCGAGAATCCCGTACTGATCCCTTTCCAGGACCTTCCTCAACGATCTGCGCACCCCTTCCTCATCATCGACGATCAGAACAATCATTTCTCCCTCCTCTAACAGGGAAGCTCGACCGTAAAGACCGATCCCTTCCCCGGATCGCTGGCGACGGTAATTTCACCCCCATGCCGCTTCACTATTTCATGTGATATGTAGAGTCCAAGTCCGGTTCCCTTGCCCACCGGCTTGGTGGTAAAAAACGGCTTGAAAATATCATTGCGTTGTCCCACCGTCATCCCCACCCCTGTATCCAGGCATTCAAAAAAAACGGCATCGCGATCCCGGAGTTGGCCGGTCCTGATCCGGACCGTGCCTTTACCTTCCGGCAGCGCCTGCAAGGCGTTCTTGATGATGTTTATGAAAACCTGGCCCAGGTTGGCAAAATTCCCCTCCACCGGGGGCAGCCCCTCTTCATAAACCTTCTCGATGGTCACAGGCAGGTTCTTGAACTGGTTGAAAAGAACCCGCAAGGCGTCGTCGACCGCCGTATTGATATCAACCGGCTCCATGTAGGTCTGGGTCTGTCGGGACAAGTCGAGCAGGCTTTTGACGATGTCCCCGGCCCGCTTCAACTCTTTCAGGGAAAAAAGGAGATCGTCGATCACTTCATCCCGATCCCGCAATTCTTCCGGCCAGTCGCGGATGGTTTCGGCGCTGCTCTGCAGGAGACTGGAGGCGCCGGCCAATGGATTGTTCAGTTCGTGGGCCGTGCCGGCGACGAGTTGGCCGATCGCCGCCAGACTCTCCGACTGGATAAGCTGCTGCTGGGTCCGCTCCTTCTCCGCCAGGGCCTGGCGTAGGTCCGCGGTCCGCACCTCGACTTTCCTTTCCAACTCCCGGTTTAGATCTTCCAACTCGTCGTACATCCGGGCATTTTCCAGCGCCGTGGCGCTCTGGTTGGCCAAGGTGGCAAGAAGTTCCACATCTTCGTGGACATAAAGCTCCCCGGACTTTTTCTGTCCCAGATCGAGGATGCCGATCAGCTTTTCCTTGGAAAACATGGGCAGGATCAACGCCGATTCCCAGGTTTCGATCAGTTCCGCAACTGCCGTGGTTTCTTCCTCGTGCATTCCCGCATCGGCCGGCAGGGTATCCGCAAGTGGTCTTTTCGTCTCCCCCAGATACCCAAGCAACGGATGATCTCCGGGGATCTCCATCGGCGGGGACGTCTCAGAAGCATCGTCTCCTCCCCGCCGCAATTGGAGGAAACCTCCCTGCGCGTTGACGGTGAAAAGGCGGACATGTGTAGGCTTGAGAGATGCCTCCACTGTGGTCAGAAGCAGATTCATCAGCTCATCGACCCGCAGCAGCCTGGTCATCTGGCCGCTGACCTCCTTCAGGAGGCGCTGGTAATCATACTTGCCCCGGAAGAACAGCCTGTCGATAAAAATCCTTACCTTTTCCCGCAGGGGGTTGAACAGCACGACCATGAACAACGCCAGCAGCAACGGCAGCAGGACGGGATGGCTTTCCCCCGTCCACATCAGCAGGGCATTTAACAGGGCAATGAGGATCACATAAAAGATGGTCAAAACCAAGGTAAGGAGAAAATATATCGTCCCCCGGCGGATTACCGCTCCCATGTCGAGGAGATCGTATTTGAGGACCCCGAAGGCCAGGATGACGGCGGGGATAAAACTGAAATTCCCCATGGGATAGATGTCGAACCCGCTTACCGGCAGGATGTTAAGAGATATGAGGAGTGAGCTGAGGCCCAAACCCCACAAAATATACTTGATTCGATTGCGTTTCCGGTTGTCCCGGGTCCGCTTCATCCCGGCAAAGAGGGTATATAGACAGTAACAGACCGTAAAGCTCACCAGGACGGAAAACCAGTGAAAAGCACGCCCCGCCTGGGCGATGATCCCGAAGTCGAACACGGCGAAGCCCTTGATGAAAAGATCCGTCGGCGTCAAGACGAGAAAAACGACGCTGCAGCCGTAGGCCGCGTATTCAAGCCAGCGGCGTTTCCTGATCCCGAGGAAATGATGTACAAACTGGATATAGATAGGCAGGCTGAAGACAAAAACTACGTAGGTGAAACGGTCTATCATGATAGCCAGCCCTTTGTCGGCGATCAGATTCACCAGGGCCACGTCGGCGTTGATCAGGGCGCCCATGAAACAAATCGCGGCGAATAGGAGGTTGGTGGGATTTTTTCCGCCCCGAAAGATGGAAAGGAGGGACAGGCCTGTCAGGACAAAGAAGCCGAGCACCGGTGGAATTACGGAAATATAGGAGACTTGCAGATTTTCGGTCATCGCGTCTCTGCCTGTCTGTACCTGTTTCGCTCAGTAGTCCACAGAATATTTGTCCGCGGGATCGCGGCCTAACCGCTTATATAACCCATGATCCGATAGATAAGTTTTGCCGCCATAAAATCAGGGGCCACCTGTCCGGGAAGCGGCGACAACTCCACGACGTCGAAGCCCCGAATGCGGCACTTTTTTGCCAACAGACGAATCAGCATTAGAAGGTGGCGCCAGGAGACTCCCCCGGGCTCCGGGGTTCCCGTCGCCGGCATGCAGGACGGGTCCAGGACGTCGAGGTCGATGGTAACATAGACATCCCCCTTCAGGTGGGCGCAGATCTTTTCGGCCCAGGCAGGGTCGTCGAGGATGAAGTCGGATGAGAAGGACTTGACGGCGCCTCCCCGCAGAAAGAGGGCCTCCTCTTCGCTCATGCTCCGAATACCAGCCTGGACCAAAGGGCAGAGCTCCTGAATCCTCCGGGCGATGCAGGCGTGGCTGTACGGAGTTCCCTGATAGGTATCCCTCAGGTCAGCATGGGCATCCAGGTGCAGCGTTTGCAGGCCGGGAAACGCAGCCTTGACGGCCTCGACGGCGCCCAAGGTCACGCCATGCTCTCCCCCCAGCAGGACCGGTATCTTGTTGTCCGTCAACACGTCGGCCACGGACTGGCGGATGGCCGATACCATGTACTCGGGACCCCGGGCATCCACCTCTACGGGAGGGGCTGTATAAATGCCCTGTCGGTAGGTGCTCTTTCCAAGTTCCTCGTCATAGAGTTCCATATTGGCCGACGCCGCCAGGATGGCCCCGGGACCCTGGCGTGAACCAGGCTGGTAGGTCGAGGTAAGATCGTACGGGACGGGGATAACGGCAAAAAGCGCGCTGTCATATGCCGTGCATTCGGGTTCGAGGGCGCCGAAATTCATGGGTAGCTCCTTGCGGTTCGGGATGGTCATGCTTAACATACCCCTTACTGCCTGTCCAGCGTTATCCTGTTATCCTATCATCATAGCGGCATAGATAAAAGCCCCCGTCATGATAATGGAGATAGTCGCGACCCGTGATCCAGTCCCCCACGGTGGCGAAGACAGTCTTCCGCCCCGACTCCAAACCTTCCTGAAGTTCGGCGTGGTGGCAATGCCCCAGGATCACGGCGTCAAATCCCTCCCGGAATCTATCCCGGGCAAATCCCGCCATCTTGGCGGCAATATCCTCCTTGGCACCGCCCATATACTCCTGACTGACCTGGGAACTCCCGCGGGCAATCGTCCAGAGCAATGACAGGGGCAGTAGCCGCTGCAGAACGAAGAATGTCCTACTCCTGAGAAGCCGCCGTAAGCGTAGATAACGATGGTTCTCATCATCGACCAGATCGCCGTGACCGATGAGGGCCTTCTTCCCGTCCAGATTCAGGACCGCCCAGTCTTCATAGACGCTCATGCCGTGAAGGTGGGAGAAATACCAGGACAAGAAAAAATCGTGATTGCCCTCGCAGATATGAACGGCAACACCCCCGGCCTGGAGGTCCTTCAATACGGAGACGATTTCCTTGAATCCCGGGTATATCTTTTCCCGGCGGCTGAACCAGAAATCGAAGAAATCCCCGAGGATAAAAAGATGATCGAGGACCGCGATCCGGGACGTTCCGTCCCCGGATCCCGGCGTATCCGGTCCGGCCAGTCGGGCAAGGAATTCCTTCAAGACCCCGTAATGGGTCTCGTGGGGATCCCTCAGATGGGCGTCGGCAAGAAACAGGCACCGCTGGTCGCCTGCCCCCGGCCGTTGTAAATTGATTTCTTTCCAGGGAACCATGGTTTGTCCCATACCAGAGAAATACGGTATGTTCAACCACCGGGAAAGAGTTCCTACCGCTGGTGATGAAAACATGCTATAGAAAGCTGCCTGGAAGCGGCGAGTGTTTCGCCGCCGGCGAAATGGTTTTCAATGGCCCGGAAGGGACGTAACATCTATTAGCGAAAGGAGTTTCCCACATATGAACAATTACCAGTTTTTCGAAGTGGAAAAGATACCCGCCCAGCAAACGGCGATCCTGTACCTCAACCGCCCGGAAAAGCTCAACGCCATGAGCTGGCCGTTCTGGCGCGATCTGGCCCCCGTGGTGGAAGATCTGGAAAAGGAGCCGGACGTCCGGGTGATCGTCGTGGCCGGCAAAGGCAAGTCCTTTAGCGTGGGCATCGACGTCTTCGATTTTTTCACTGCCTTTTCCGAAACCATTCAGGGGGGGACACCGGAAAAACGAGGGGAGTTTTACAAACTGATCCTCCAGATGCAGGAGGGATTCACCCGCATGGCCCAAGGCGACAAAATCTATATCGGCGCCGCCCATCGCCACTGCATCGGCGCGGGCCTCGATCTCCTGTCAGCCTGCGATATGCGCCTGGCCACAAAAGACGCCATAATCTCCCTTCGGGAAACCAAGATCGCCATCGTCGCCGACATGGGCAGCCTGAACCGCCTGCCACGGATCATCGGCCAGGGGAACGCCCGTATGATGGCTTACACTGGCCGGGATTTCACCGCCGCGGAGTGCCTCCGCATGGGGCTCCTCAACGAGGTGTATGACACCCAGGAAGACCTCATGGCCGGGGCGCTGAAACTGGCGGCGGAAATCGCCGACAACTCCGCCGCAACCGTGACGGGGACAAAGAAGGTCCTTAACTACATGGAGGATCACAGCGTGGATGACGGCTTAAAATTCGTCGCCGCGTGGAATTCCGCCTTCTTCAATACCAGGGAGGTCCAGGAAACCTTCATGAAGGCCATGGCCAAGGGAAAGGGTAATAAAATCCCGGCGGATCGAGCCGGCATATCCCGGCTCGATCATGGTTCATCAAAAGAGAATAGCCCAGAAAATCAGGATAGTCAGCGTCAGCCCCACCGCCAGGCTCCCCAGCCCGAAGGCCGCGGAGACAAGCTTCACTGGAATGCCCGGATGGTCGCGTTTGATGGTTCCCAGGCGGTTCTCTTCAAGGAGCCGCTGATACTCCAGGGGCCGTTGTTCCTTGAGTTCTTCCATCGTATAAGAGCCGGTGAAAACGATTCGGTCCATGGGGAACTTCGTGGGGATGAAGTGGGTATTGAAGAAGTGGACGGTAAAGATGAACAGCGCCGCCAGCAGCGCCTCTTCGGAATGGACCATGGCCGCGATGTTCAGCACCCAGCCGGGCACAAGATAGGACGACCACTCCGGTTTCCAAAGCAGGAGCCCGGAACCGCCGATGGCGAACATTCCCCAGAAGACCGCCATGAAGTCGAACTTTTCCCAGTAGGTCCACCGGTCGAATTTCGGCATCTCGCCCCGATCGAAAAACCAGCGGATCATCCCCTTGAGGTCTTCCCAGTCCTTGAGATTAGGGAACAGCGAATCGGGACCCAGGAGCCGGCCGATCCAACCGCGAGTTCCCTTCCCCTTGGGAAAGAGGAACTTGAAGGACAGCCACCCCACATAGGCCACGATGGCGATGAGCACCAGGGCCGCCCCACGGTGGAACAGAGCCGCATTGTGGGCGCCTCCCCATAGATCCATGAGAATCCCCGCCCATACCGCCTCGGGATACTTCACCGGGAAGCCCGTCATCACCAGGACAAAGAACGAAATGATGAGCAGGACGTGCATGACCCTCTCGACGGGAGAAAATCTCTGGACGTGCTGAATCCGGTCCGCCTCGGAAAGGGAGCAGTGGGCTTTGATGCCCAGTTTCTCCATGCGGTGGGTTTCCCAATAGGTCTTTCGCCACCACAGGAAGGTGTGGGTCCAGAAAAAGAGGAAGGTCCCGGCCAAAAGCCCGGACATGAAGACAAAGGTCCAGAACAGGGAGGGATAATTCTTGCGGTCCCGATAGTTCGGATGGGCCTTGTAGTCCACGAACCGGGCGTGAAAGCTCTTATGGCAGCGACCGCAGTTCGCGACGAGATTGTTGGGATGAATGCTGGAACGAGGATCGCTCTTGGGCAGGATGTTGTGGGTGGTGTGGCAGTCCCCGCATCCGGCGACGCGGGAGGGATAGCCTACATTCTGGACCTTCCCGTGATAGGTTTCCTCGTAATAGCGGACGAGGTCGGCAGATAGATTGTTCCGTTTCATCATCGCCGCGTCGGAATGGCAGCGCTTACACTTCCCCGTGTAGAACTCCCTGGCCTCATCGGGATATTTGTCCAGAGCGGTATGATAGACCCGGGTGTCATGCAGGCCATGGCAATCGGAACAGTCAGCCGCATCCTGGTTTCCCTTCAGCAGGGCCTCACTGTGACCGGAGGCGACATATTCGTCGTTGCTGTGGCATTCGGTACACCTTTCGATGATGGTGCGTTTAATGTCTTTGCGGGCCACCTT
>Ga0116156_10001638_pt1 | contig 21471 bp, 18 predicted proteins | sample AD_UKC045_MetaG_FD_89891 | JGI IMG/M metagenome (GOLD analysis project Ga0116156, IMG submission 89891) | Active sludge microbial communities of municipal wastewater-treating anaerobic digesters from USA - AD_UKC045_MetaG | ecosystem: Engineered > Bioreactor > Anaerobic > Digestate | place: USA... | reverse complement strand
GAACGATTCGACGCCGAAGACGAAGCTCATGCAGCCGGCCTGCTTGAGTTTGACGAACACGTCGCGGGTCATCTCTTTGCGGATCACGCCTTGACCGCCCCAGCGGAAGCGGCGGCCGTCGGCGATCAGCAATTCGCACAGACGCTCCAGCGTGGGCACGTGGCCGTTGATCAACACGTCGTGGAAGGTGAAGTGCAAGCGGCCGCGGTCGGCGTGCCAGCGCATTTCCTCGACGATCGATTCGGGATCGCGCTGGCGGTATTTGCGGTAGATGTGATGGTCGTTGCAGAAGGTGCAACGGCGGATGCAGCCGCGGCTGCCGAGAATCGGCACGGCGTCGGTCTGGTACTCGGCGAGGTTAAAATCGTCCAGCGTCGGCCAGCCGATTTCCGCGAGGTCTTCCTGAATCGGCCGGGTAAGGTTTTCGTAGTTGATCGGCGCGCCGATTTTAATCACGCCGTCAAACAGCTCGTCGCGTCCGCGCAACAGATTATCAACCAGCCGGCGCGCGCTGCGTTCGCCTTCGCCGAGCACGAGGTAATCGACCTCGGCGGGCGTCAGCAGGTGGATGTCCAGGCTGTTGGTGACCCCCGGGCCGCCGAAAACGATCGGCCGTTCGGGATGCGCGTCCTTCATGCGTTTGGCGAACATGCGCGCGAAGGGGAAGCTGCCGGTGTTGAGCGAAAAGCCGAGAATTTTCGCCGGGTGGGCGGCGATCTGCGCGGCGTAATGGTCGATCAAATCGGCGAGCTTCTGCTGCGTGCCGGTAAATTCCGGTTCTTGCGTCCAGTGCTTGTAGGCTTCCATGCGCCACAAGTCGGGGTCGGCGGAACGGTTGAACATGTGCGTGTTCAGATCGAAGCTCTGCGCGGTGAAGCCGTGCTTTTGCAGGTAGTGTTGGATGTAGCCGATGCCCAGCGGCACGACGTTGGTCCCCCACACGGGCGGCATGATCAGCAGCACGTCGACGTCGCGTTTTTCGATCGATTCGTAGTAGGGCAGGCTTTTTTTCTGCCCGCCGCCGCCGAGGCGCCGGTCGGGCGGCGCGCAACCGGCGTCGTCCTTTTTCTTGGTGAGCGCGGCGATGTCGGCGGTTTTTTCGTGCAGGTTGCTCACGCAGATCGGCAGTTCCAGTTCGTGCAACAGCGCCAGCAGGCGATGCGCGCGGTCCCGGCGCACGGCGGGATTGTTGTCGGCCGTTGCCCAGCCGGTGTCGGCATCGGCGCCCGGCGGTACGAATATGCCCAATTGCTCGCGATGCGCGGCGAGCGGCGAGCCCAACAGCAGCAGACAGGTGTTGATGCTGGTGACGCCGCAGATGTGCCGGCGGTTGCGACGGACGAAGGCGAGCGTCTGCTCGAAGTCGTCCTCGGTTTCGCCGGGAAAGCCGACGATGAAGTTGATCATCGTGTTGATGCCGGCCGCGCGAATTTGCCGCAGAGCGCGTTCGATATCGTCGCGGCGATAGCCCTTGGCCATTCTTTTGAGCACCGCGTCCGAGCCCGACTCCACGCCGATGTTGAGCGTGCAGCAGCCGGCCCGGTGCATCTTGTACAAAAGCTCGTCGGGCATGTCGCCGCGCGGCGCGGCCAGGGCGATCCACTCGAGGCCGGCGTCGGCGGCGATCAACGCGGCGCACATTTCTCCGAGCATCGTCAAGTCGCCGTTGATGAGCTGGTCGTTGAAGCGGAACCGGCGGACGCCGAGGCGTTGCGCGTGGGTGAGCATTTCCTCAGCCACCAGACGACCGGGGCGCGGGCGGAAGCGGCCCATCGCCGGATGGTCGTTGCAGAAGGTGCAGTGACCGGTACAGCCGCGCGAGGCGAGGATCGGCAATTCGTTGGTGCGGTACTGAGGCAGTGCGAAGCCGTTGAAGGTCGGGTGCGGAAGCGCGGCCAGATCGTCGATCAATTCGCGCGGCGTCAGCGGCGTCAGGTGAGGTCCGACAAAGCGCACCACGCCGGGCAGGGCGGACGCATCCCGCGGCGCGAAGATTGCCGCGAGCAGTTCGCGCAGCGTCTGTTCGCCCTCGCCGACGACGAAATAATCCACCGCGTCGGGCGGAAAGAGCAAGCGCTCCTCGACCGTCTGCACGCCGCGCCCGCCGACGATCGTGATGCGCGCGGGATCGGCCCGCTTGATTTTTTTGAGCACCTCGATGGTGAAGCGGCGGTTGGGCGAATAAACCGAAAAGCCCAGCACGCGCTTGCCGGAGGCCAGCAGCTCGTCGGCGACGAATTGCATTTCGCTTTGCAGATGGGGTGCGAGGCGCTCCCAGTCGGCGAGGTCGGTCCAGTGGCGGAAACTGTCTTCCTCCCAGAACCGTTGCAGATCGGCGCGCACGCGGCGATAGCCTTCGATGTTGAAGTCACGCACCAGCGGGCGGTAGCCGGCCTGTTCGACCGCGGCGGCCAGGCTGGCCAGGCCGTAAGGCGGCGCGTCGACGCCCCAGACGGGGCAGATGGTCAGCGCAACCTCGCCGGCGCCGGGCGTGTCTTCGCCCATCTCGGTCAGCACGTGGCGCGCCCGGGCGTTGAGGGCGTGCAGGCGATCGTCGAAACGGTCGACCCGCTGAAAGAGGCGGTGCAGTTTTTCATCGAGATCCTGGCTTTCGCCGAGCAGTTCCTCGCGGTTGCTGAATTCCACCGGGATGCCGAGATCGCGCAGCTTCGCTTCGAGGCGCGCGATGCGGGCGGCGCGCACGGCGGGCGTCGAATCGCCGGCGGTCCAGCGGCGCATCCAACCGGGCGCGGTGCGGTCCGGCGCGGTCAAACCGTAGCGTTCGGGATTTTCGCAAACGGCGGCACCCGGAATCAGCAGCAGACCGTTGACGCTGCGTACGCGCGCGACATGCGGCGCGAAGCGGTCCATCGCCGCGAGGGTGGCCGCGAAGTCTTCTTCGGTTTCGCCGGGGAAGCCGACGATCAAATACAGCACGACCTCGATGCCGGCGGCGTGCGCGTCGCGGCACATTTCCCAGGCGTGCTCGACGGTGAAGCGTTTGTTCATCGCATGCAGGACGCGGTCCGAGCCCGACTCCACGCCGAATTCAAGGCGGCGGCAGCCGGCTTGCGCCAGCTTGGCGAATTGCGCGGCGGTCAGCGGATGGTTGGGGCTGATGCCGGCCGACCATTTGAATTTCCAGCCGTTGGCGATGATGCCGTCGCAGATGGTTTCCAATTCGTCGGGGCGGCCGTTGATTACCGGATCGACGAGGCTGAACCAGTCGACGCCGAAACGCTCGCGCAAAACAGCCAACTCGGCCAGGGCGACGTCCGGCGGCTTGCGGCGATAGGTGTGCCAGAACTGGCGCACGTTGCAGAAGGCGCAGTCGCCGGTGCAGCCGCGCGACCATTCGACGGCCAGGGCCGGATGGCGGTAGCGCGTCAGGTCGAATTGCGCATAAGCCGGCACGGGCAGTTCGGCCATGTCCAACATTTCGCGTCGGGGAGAAAATTGTTCGCGGCCGGCGACGATCGTCGCCAGGCCGGGAATTTTATCGAGCGGTTCGTGCTGACGCAACGCGCGCATTGTTTCGGCCAGCGTAAGTTCGCCTTCGCCGACGACGAAATGCTTGACCGTGCCTTCGCTGCGCAGGTAAAAACGCAGGCGTTCGTCGAAGGTCGCCGCGCCCGGACCGCCGGCGACGATCCTTTTGTGCGGCGCTAGGCGGTTGATTTCGCATGCCAGCAGCGCGGCGGCAATTTCCTTGCGGCCGGCCAGATGCAGCCCGACGACCGGCGCGGGATGCGCGGCGATTTCGGCGGCCATTTGCCGTAGGGCGTCGCCGAACAGCTTGTCGACCTGCGCGGCGTCTTCCCAGACGAGGCCCTTTTCCCACTCCCACGTTTCTTGCAGGGCAGGAGCGACGCGGTGGAACAACTCGATATTGGCGTCGTAGACCGCCGGGTTGAATCCCTCGCGTTCGAGCCAGGCCAGCAGCGCGGCCGGGCCCAACGGCGGGGAGTCGGTCAACCAGGGCGGCGGAAAAACGAGCAGGAAATCAGGTGCGGCATCGGCGGCTTCTTCGTCATGATCCTCCTTCGGCAACGCGGCCGGGATTGCGTCTTCGCAATGGCGGCAAAGGAAATCGTCGGGCAGTGAGCGGCCGTCCATGTGCTCGAGAAAGTCCCGGCGCGCCGTCGATTGCCAAACCGCGAGCAGGCCTTGGTCGCCGGCATTGCCCCACACCGCTTGCCGCCGGTAGTCCATGCAGCAGGGTATGACCGATCCGTCGAAGAGGACGTGCGCCATTTCGTAAGCCCAGACCGTGCGGCAACCGAGGATGCCGGGACGATCCAGCGGATCGTGGCCGTAAACGTCGACGTTGCCCGCGCGGCTGATGTAACCGTCGGCCAGGTCGAGGCGTTTGAGGCCCAGGTCGCGCCAGAAGGCGATCGCCTCGTTCCATTCCTCGTCGGAGACGAAGGGGCGGATGCGCGTCAGGTTGACCATCACCGAATCGTCGCCGTAACGCCGCAGCGACTTTTTCACATGGTGGATGATGTTGTCGCGCACGCGCGTGAAATCGCCGCGCCCGGAGATCGTTTTGTAGGTGTCGGGACGGATGGCGTGCAGCGAAAAACCGATCCAGGTCAGGCCGGCGTCGAGCAGTTCGTCGCTGCGACGCTCGGTCAGCGCGATGCCGTTGCTGATAATGTACAACTCGACATCGGGCAGCGCGGCGCGCGTACGCTTGAGGCGCGGCACGATTTGCGGGTCGAGCAGCGGTTCATTCATCAAGTAGAGCATCACGCGTTTCAGTTTGGGGAAGGCGGCGATTTCGTCGAGCAGACGCGTGAACAGTTCGTCGCTCATGTCGCCCTGGGGCATGGATTTGACGATCTGCGGATGCGGACACATGACGCAGGCGGCGTTGCAGCGGCTGGTGGTCTGAATCATCACCGCCCGCGGGTGCGTGAGTCGTTTGGCTTCCTCGACGTTCATGAGGCGTCGCTTTCGACCAGGAAGGACCCGATGGCGAGGTAGCGGAAATGCGCGTCGAGGAAGGCACGCACGGCGTCCTCGGGCGACATGACGATGGGCTCTTCGTGCATGTTGAAGCTGGTGTTGATCAGCACGGGCACGCCGGTGACCTTTTCGTAGGCGACAAGGATGGCGTACATGTCGGGATTGGTTTCCGGGGTGACGATCTGCGGGCGAGCGGTGTTGTCGACGTGCACGCAGCCGGCGCCGACCCGCCGCATGTACGCGGTGCAGTCGTAGCACATGTTCATGAAGCGCGAGGTGAAGCGCGCGCCGTCCACGCCGACGAAACATTTGTCGGCGGCATAGTCGGGCACGACCGGCGCGAAGGGCATGAACTCGGTGCGGCGCAACATTTTGTTGAGCCAATCGTTGACCGACGGATCGTCGGGGCGGAAGTAAATCGTGCGACTGCCCAGCGCGCGCGGACCGTATTCCATGCGGCCGACGAAGCGCGGCACGACCTGCCGGTCGGCGAGCAGTTGGGCGATCGCCAGCGGCAGATCGGCGGGCCGACTGTACTTGAGGTTTTTAGCGCGCAGGACCTGCTCGATGCGCGCGTCGTCGTATTCGGCGCCGAGATAGGGCGTTTTCAGCGGTTGCGGCTTGGCGCCGGACACGCCCAGCGCCGCGCCCGCAGCCAGTCCGCCGTCGCCCATGTTGGGGAAGACGCTGAGGTGCGCGACCTCGGGCAGTTCGCGAATGCGCTGGTTGAGTTTGACGTTTTCGAAAATGCCGCCGGCGAGCACGACGTCAGCCACGCCGGTCCGGCGCACCCAATATTGCACGAAGGCGGTGACCGCCTCTTCGAGCACCGACTGACAGGCGGCGGCGATGTCCTCGCGCGTTTCGCCGACCAGGCGCCGGTACCAGCCGTGCGTCCGGCGGTGCTTGAGCGGATTCCCCAGCGTGTTGAAGCCCGGACCGCGGAAATGCAACACCTGCCGGAACAGCGGGGCGAGCTTTTGTGCGTCGCCGTAAGCGGCCAGGCCGGTGATCTTGCCCTCGTGGCGGTTGGGTTTAAAGCCGAGGTACTCGGTGATGCGGCTGTAATAGGGATTCAACGCGGCCGCGCCCGATTGCGCGAACAGGCGCCGCACGCGTCCGTCGGGCGAGCCGACGCCGGCCGTGGCGGTCAACGCGTCGCCCATGGCGTCGGCGGTGATGACCGTGGCGTTTTCGAAAGGGCCGCAGAGGAACGCCGAATAGGCGTGCGCCTCGTGGTGCTCGAACATCTCAACCGGCGCGGTGAAGCCCAAACGGCGCAACCGCCGGCGCAACAGCCAGCGCGACGCTTGTCGGTCGAGCCAATAGGGCAGGCGCAGCGTTCGGGCGAAGATTTGGTAATAGGTGTAGGCGATGTAATTCACGCCGAACTGACCGGACAGCTCTTTGGCGTATTTGTGCAGGTCGGGCACGATGCGCAAAAAGCAACTGGGCGTGATGTCGCCGGCGATGACGATGCGGTCGATTTGTGCAGGTTGCCGACCGCCAAGGCGCAAAACTTCCACGATGGCCCCGTAGGGGAAGCCGATGGAGTTTTTCAATCGGTTGATGCGTTCTTCATTGACGGCGGCGATCAATTCGCCGTCGACGACCAACGCCGCGCCCGCATTGTGATTGTCGCTGATGCCAAGAATATTCATCCGGTTGACTTTACAACGGAATCAATTCCGGGAAAAGAGTTGCTTCACTGCGCGGGCGACCCGGACGAGGAGCCGGAAGTTTCGGGCGTCGAGGAGAATTTCAGATCGGCGTTTTCCGGACGAGCCGTGGCGTCGGTCGTTTGTTCGGGCGCGTCGGATGGCGACGGTTTGGACGCATGCCGATCCGTCGGTTTGCGCCGGCGACCGCCACGGCGACGGGGCTTGCGTGGGCCGGATGCGGCGTCGCCCGGGTACATCTGCCGACCTTGCGCCGCCGCCATCGCCCGAGGCAGAGGTTGGCCCTGGTCGTGCGTTTCGATCTGGTAGAGCAGCAGGCTCAAAGGGAAATAGGATTTGCGCTGCAGCGATTTAGGCAGGTGCGAACCGCGCGCCAGGGCCTGGGCGATCGCTTGCCGCCCGAGGATAATCAGCGCGGCCGCTTCGGCGTCCGCTTTGCCGATGCCGATCCGGTGGAGGATCGGCTTGACGTAATTGCGCGTGGTCTGTTGCAGCCAACTGTAGCGCAGATGCGGGTCGGGCGCCTGACTGGCAAAATTCTGTCGGGCGACCAACGGCGAAACGAACGCGGCGAGCACCACCGGCAGCGCAATCGGCTTTTTCCGGTCGATCGCCCGGTCGAGCGCGGCGAGATTGGCCAGCAGGTGTCGGCGTCCGGGTGCGGGCGAACCGTCGGCGGTGGGCGCGTCGAGTTCGGCCATTTCCGGCAGAATATGGACGAGCAGGCCGGTGTCGATCATCAACTCGACGCTACGGGCGGATCGGCCTTCGGTCAATTCGCGTAAAAACTCGTCGCGCAAGCGCGAGGCGTTGGTTTTGGTGATTTCTCCGGCAAGTTCATGGATGGCGGCCATGGTCTGCTTTTCGATGGCAAAGCCGGTGCCGGCGGCGTGGCGCACGACGCGGAACATGCGCGCCGGATCTTCCTTGAGCCGCATTCGCGGCTCGCCGATGATGCGGATCGTCTTGTTGCGCAGGTCGTCGATGCCGCCGATGTAATCGTAGATGGCGAAGGTTTGCGGATCGTAGAACAGTCCGTTGATCGTCAGGTCGCGGCGGAAGGCGTCCTCGGCCGGCGTGCCGTAGGTGTTTTCCTCGTGCGGACCGTCGTCGTCGCCGTCGGGATCGAAAGGCGCTTCCTTGCGGAAAGTGGACACTTCGATGATCTCGCCGCCACGGAAGAAAACGTGCACCAAGCGGAACCGGCGGCCGATCAGCCGCGAGTTGCCGAAGAGCGAACGCACTTGTTCGGGGCGCGCGTCGGTGACGACGTCGAAATCCTTGGGCGGACGATCCAAAAGGATATCGCGCACACAGCCGCCGACCAGGTAGGCGCGATGGCCGTGACGTATCAGCCGGTGCATGACCTTGAGCGCTTTGGGCGATACTTTTTTACGGCTGAGCGTATGCTCGGAGCGAGGAATGGTTTTGGGCGCGGAAGGCGCCGGTTTGATTTCGACCTTTTTGGCCGGTTGGTTTTAATGCTCGGTGCGGGGGCGGTAGGTTCGGCCGGGCTGATTTTTGTTGCTTTGGCCGGTTGCCGCGACAAGGCGCTACCGATTCGTTTAAAGAGCCGCAACACGGATCGTCCACTCCCAATTTGAGCGCTGTTTACACGCCGTGGGCGCTAGGTAGCACGGTCGCTTCCATCCGTCAAGCTGGTGGGGATGACGGATTGGCGCCGGTGGACAATCCCGAGGTATTTCCACAGGAAGCTCGAGCCGCGCCCGTTTCCTTTTCGGCGAGGATGGTGTATGAATTCCGGTACAAAACAAATACAGATAGGAGTTTCCGATGAAAGACCAAGGGGGGTCCTTGCCCGGAAAAGGAAGGGTGTTTTTCGCGGCGCTCCTGCTGACGATCGTCGCGACGGCCTGGGCGGCCACCGATCTGAAACTGACGTCCAACGACGGGATCACGATCGGCGCCACGTACGTCGATACCGGTCAGGCGAAAAGCAAAGGGTTGATTTTATTGCACATGATGCAGCGGCAGCGGCAGGATTACGCGGCGTTCGCCGAGGCGGCGCGGCAGAAGGGATATTGTTCGCTGGCCATCGATTTGCGCGGGCACGGTCAATCGCTGACCGGACCCAACGGCGTCAAATTGAACCTCGACCGGTTCGGCAGCGACGATTTCGCCGCGATGCTCAACGATGTGGATGCGGCTTACCGCTATCTGGTCGAACAAAAGAATGTCGATCCGCAGCGTGTGGGCATTGTCGGGGCGTCGATCGGTGCGAACCTGGCGGTGAATTACGCGTGGCGGCATCAAAAGCGGATCAAGGCCGTGGCGTTGTTGTCGCCCGGGTTGAATTATCGCGGGGTGACGACCGATGAACCGGCGACGGAGTATCCGGGACCGATGCTGTTTTACGCGGCCAAGACCGACGGCTACGCGCACGAATCGGCGCAGAAGCTGCTTACGCTGGCCGGGGCGCGCGGCACGGCGAAATTGTACGGCGGCGGCGGGCACGGCACGGCGCTGTTCGACTTGCACAAAGAGATGATCGGCGACATCATCGCCTGGTTCGACGGCAAACTGTAAGGAGAGACAAGACACGATGGGGCGGACTGTGAAAGTGGCCGGCGTACAAATCGCCGCCCGGCCGGATGTGGAGCGGACGACGAAACGCGCGCTGGAGTTGCTTGCTTTGGCGGCATCGCGCGGGGCGCAAATCGCGGTGTTGCCGGAATTGTGGGCGTATCCCTGGTTCGTGGGTCAATTGGAAAACGACACGCGGCGCCTGGCGCAACCGGCGGACGGTCCACTGCTCGCCGCAATGCGTGAGAAGGCGGCCACGCACAAGATGATGCTGGTCGTGCCGTTTTTCGAAATCGACAAAGAAAACGGTAACGCCTACAACAGCGCCGCGGTCATTGACGATAAGGGAAAACTCAGCGGCGTGTATCGCAAGATGCACCTGCCGCAGATTCCGGGGTGGGAGGAGAAATCGTTTTTCACTCCGGGCGATAAGGGATTCTGCCTGTTCGACAGCCCGGCCGGTCCGCTGGGCGTGCAACTGGGTTGGGACCTGATGTTCCCCGAGGGTCTGCGGCTGCTGACCCTGGGTGGGGCGAACCTGGTCGTCGCGCCGATGGCGGTCACCGCCGCCAACGACGACCTGTGGGAGCGCGCCGTGTTGACCGGCGCGTTCGCCAACGGCTTATGGCTGTGTCGCGTGGGTCGAGCGGGCGCGGAAAACGGCACGACCTTCGCCGGGCGCAGCCTGTGCGCGACGCCGACCGGCGATCTGCTCGACGAGCCGATGAGCGACGCCGAGGGCGTGTGCATCTGGGAGATCGATCCGCGCGCGACGCCGTTGGTGCGGCGCAACTGGCCGTTCCTGCGCGATCGTCGACCCGACCAATACGGGGCGCTGAGCGCGCCGAAAAAGGACGAAGCATGAGCCACGATGTGCAGGTCGCCTGCGCGGTGTGCGCCTGGCGGGGCGATTGCGCGAAGAAGTTCCGCATGGCCGACGCCAGGCATTGCCCCGATTTCTCGCGCGATATAACGTTGCCCAAACCGGTCGAAGAACCGCCGGCGGAAACGGCGACAGAGCCTGTGTCGGCCGAAGAGGAAAAGACCGAATGAGAGATCTAAGCAAGATTCGGACGAAATACGAAGTCCGGCTGGACAATCGGCAGATCGCCTTTTTGCTCGCCGGCGCGCTGATCGCATTGATCGTTGTGTTCAGCCTCGGCGTGCTGGTCGGCAAGGGCTTGGGGCAGCTGCCGGCCGAAACGCAGCCGACGCCGGTGGCGGCCGCGCCGACCCCCGCGCCGGGCGTCGAGCCCCTGTCGCTGGCCTCGGCGTTCGGAGAACCGACCGCGGACGAAATACCGGAAGGGGTGCAGCTCGAACCGACGCCGGAGGTCATCGAGCCGGCCGAAGCCACCCCCGATCACACGCCGCTGCCCTCGGAGGCCGACACCGCGCCCGCGCTGGAGGAAACGCCGGCGACGGTCGATTTCGGCGCGCTGCCCGGTCCGCCCGGCGGCAGCGATTATTGGACGGTGCAGATCGGCTCGTACCCCACGCAGGCAGAAGCGCAGGAGTTGTATCAGCGGATGGTCGGTAAAGGGAACCGTTGTTTCGTCGAACAGACCGACCTCGGCGAGCGCGGCACCTGGTACCGCGTGAGCGTCGGGCAATACGCCACTGAAGCGGGCGCCAAGGCGATGGCCGCGGCGATGCGCGAGCGGGAAAATCTGGACACCTGGGTGAGATACGTACAATAAAGAATGGTCGGCAAAACCGTCCATGCAACGCGAACGAGCGCTTGAGGCTGTATCCAAACACTCGGCCGGACAAGGAGTGAAAGCGTGCGCAAACTCAAAGGGTTGATCCTGAGCGGTGGCAAAGGAACGCGACTGCGGCCGATCACGCACACCCAGGCCAAGCAGTTGGTGCCGGTGGCCAATCAGCCGGTGCTGTTCTACGGCATTCGGGCGATTCGCGAGGCGGGCATCACTGACATCGGCATCGTGGTGGGCGATACGGCGGCGGAGATCAAGGCCGCGGTGGGCGACGGTTCGGCGTTCGGCGTGAAGGTTAGTTACATTCACCAGAGCGCGCCGCTGGGACTGGCGCACGCGGTGCGCGAATCCAAGGATTTTTTACAGGACAGCGCCTTTGTCATGTACCTGGGCGACAACCTGATCACCCACGGCATCAAAGAGCTGGTCGACGATTTCCGCGCCAGCCAAGCCGATGCGCAGATCCTGCTGGCGGCGGTGCCCAATCCGTCCAGCTTCGGCGTGGCCGAGCTCGACGGCGGCGGGCGCGTGGTGCGGCTGGAGGAAAAACCCGCCGAACCGCGCAGCAACCTGGCACTGGTCGGCGTGTACATGTTCGACCAGGCGATCTGGCGGGCGGTCGAGGCGATCAAGCCGTCGGCGCGCGGCGAGTTGGAAATCACCGACGCGATCCAATGGCTGGTCGACCAGGGCCTGGACGTGCGCAGTCATCTGGTCACCGGCTGGTGGAAAGACACCGGCAAGCTCGAGGACATGCTCGAGGCCAACCGCATGGTGCTCGACGAATTCAAGACCGATATTCGCGGCGAGGTGATCGACTCGGACGTCACCTTTAAAGTGGTGGTGGAAGAGGGCGCGCGGATCGTCAATTCCACCGTGCGCGGTCCGGCGATCATCGGCAAGAACACGGTGATCGAAAACAGCTACATCGGGCCGTTCACGGCCATCTACTTCGACGTGCACATCAAGAACTGCGAAATCGAGCACTCAATCGTGCTCGAACAAAGCTCGCTCAGCGACGTGCCCGGGTTGATCTGCGACAGCCTGATCGGCCAGAAAACGACCGTCGCGCCCAGCCAGCACAAGCCGCGCGCGTTCCGCTTCATGCTCGGCGACCACAGCGAAGTGAGGATCTTCTAACCGATGCGCGCCTTGGGCATCGAAGTGGGTACGGTGCGCATCGGGCTGGCGTTGTCGGACCCGTTGGGCTACACCGCCCAGCCGCTGGAAGTGGTTAAACGCACCAATCCCGCGCGCGACCTGGAGGCGGTGCGGCGGATCGTCGAGGAAAAGCAGGTTGAGGTGTTGGTCGTCGGACTGCCGTTGAACATGAACGGCACCGAGGGGCCGGCGGCGGAAATGGCGCGGACGTTCGCCGCGTTGCTGGCGCCGCTGAAACTGCCGGTTGAGTTCGTCGACGAGCGCACGTCGAGCCTGATGGCCGACGCCGTGCTCGTGCAGGCCGACGTTTCGCGGGCCAGGCGCAAGCAGGTACGCGACAAAATGGCGGCCGCGTTGCTGCTGCAAACCTGGCTCGACGGGCGCCGGCAGGGTCGCTTGACGTAAGCCACCGAACAGTTAAGCTGTTGCGCGAGCGAGAACATGGAACGCAATCGTTGTCCGCTCTTGTGATTCGACGACGGTATGGTATTTTAACGAACTGAACCGAGCCGTCGCTGCAAGAATGCGGTGGATAAGCGGTTGCATCGAGGGCAAGAAACCAGCCACTTGGGCAAGATATAGCGTCAGTCAGGAGAGGTTCATGGGCAAAGTGATCGCCATCGCCAGTCAGAAGGGCGGCGTAGGTAAAACGACGACAACGGTCAACCTGGCCGCCAGTTTGGCCATGCTCAAGCAGCGCACACTCGTGCTGGACCTGGACGAACAGAACGCCGTCGGCTTCGGCCTGGGCTTGAGCCGCCAACAGATGGAACACGGCCTGTACGATGTGTTTCTCGGGCGTAAAAAACTCTCCGAGATCATCCACTCGACGATGCTCCCCTATTTGAAGACGATCCCCTACGGCAAGGGCACGCTGACCGACGAATTCGAGCGGTTCGTCCGGCAGAAGGGCAGTGCGCCGCTGTTGAAGAAATACGTCGATGCGCTGCAGAAAAGTTGCGATTTCATTTTGATCGATTGCCCTCCGGGCATGGGTGAGCTGACCATCTACGCGCTGTCGGCCGCCAACGCGGTGCTCGTGCCGATGCAGTGCGAACCGCTGTCGCTCAAGACGCTGACGCAGATCCTTAAAATCATCCGCAAGGTCCGCCGGCAGATCAATCCGGATCTGGTGATCGAAGGCCTGTTGATGACCATGTACGACGAGAACTACCGCATCGCGCGCGAAGTCTGCCAACAAGTGTGGGCTTCGTTCCCCGAAGAGGTGGTGTTCCGCAACGTCATCCCGCGGATGGAGGAGTTCTCCAGCGCGTTCGCCGTGGGTCGACCGATCATCACGCAAGACCCGGAAGCGGAGGTCGCCAAAGCCTATTTGCACCTGGCGCACGAAGTGATCGCCAAGCGCAAGAAGGAATTGGAAGACCTGGCCGGCGGCGGCGGCGACGAGGCGCAGACGGCCTGAGGTTCCGAGCGTTCACCAACCGTTGGATTATTTCGATAACCAAAAAGGGCTAGCTTTGCGCTCAGACGGTTCGCCGCTTCGTTGATGGGAGGATGTCATGAACGAAACGAAATGCCCGCAGTGTCAGACCGCGATGATCCGCGACGAATACGAAGGCGTGGAGATCGAACGTTGCGCGAAGTGCGGCGGTCAGTGGATCACCCAGCCGAACCTCGGCATGATCGTCCGGCGTCGGATTGAGCGCTTTACGCCCGAGGTCATCGCCCGGGCGCGCAAAATGGTCCGCGAGCGCAAGGTGCCCGACACCGAAAGCGCGCGCGCACTGTTGTGCCCCGATTGCGGCACAAAGTTGCCGGCGTTTTTGTACAATTACAGTTCGGGCATCGTGCTCAACCGCTGCACGCAGGGGCACGGCATTTTCCTGGATCCAGGCGAGTTGGAACTGGCGCAGGTGCACACCGAGCTGCTTGAAGCGGCGATGGACGGCCTGTTTTCGACCTACGTGGATAATCCGGCGGCCGTGTTCGATGCGCCGGCGAAGGCGGAGAACACCGCGTTGACCAAGGCCGAGCGCGAGGCGGCGGCGCATTGGCGCGAAACGCCGCCGTCGGTCAAGGAGCGTTTTTTGGCTTGGCTCGACAGTCTGCTCGAGTGATTATTTTTTCTGCCCCAACGCTTTGCTTTTAAGCGAGGCCGCTTCCACGGCGTCCATGACCGTCGAGCGGAAGGTGCCGCGCTCCAGCTCGCGCAGTCCGGCGAAGGTGGTGCCGCCCGGCGTGGCCACCAGATCGCGCAATTCCCCCGCGTGACGACCGGTTTTGATGAACATCTTTGCCGCGCCGAACACCGTTTGCGAAGCCAGTAGGTTGCTCACCTTACGCGCCAGGCCCAATTGCACGCCGGCATCCGAGAGCGCCTCGATCATCATGAACACGAAGGCCGGGCCGGAACCCGACAAACCGGTGACCACATCCATGAGTTCTTCGCTTTGCACGACGACCGTTTTGCCGACGGTCTCGAAGATGCCGCGCGCGATCTGCATGTCGTCTTCGGTGGCGTTTTTACCGGCGAACAGCGCCGACGCGCCTTCGAGCACCAGCGCGGGGGCGTTGGGCATGACGCGGATGATGCGCACGTTTTTATCGCCGAAGGCTGCGCCGATCCGCTCGGTGGTGATGCCCGCGGCGATGGAAACGATGAGCAGCGATTCGTCGACGGCCTCGGCCATGTCGGCCAGCACCTGATCGATGTATTGCGGTTTGACGGCCAGCACGAGAATGTCGCAGCGATGCGCCAGCGACCGGTTGTCGTTGGTCACTTCAATGCCGTAGGTGTCCACGATGAAGCTGCGGCGGTCTTCGAGCACTTCGGTGGCCAGCAGGTGGGCGCGGTCTGCCGTTTCGGCGGTCAACAGGCCGCGCAACAGCACTTCGCCCATATTGCCCACGCCGACGATGCCGATGGTTTTATCGGTAAACATATCTCCTCCACGCAACAGTCGCCGCCGCGCGGCGAACGTATGGGATAAAACGATTGCCGGGTGATGTTTCAAGGTGAGCCGTTACTAATACCGTATCGGGCGGGGAAAAGAAACCGCGATTACAGAAATTTGCCGACCCACAATCCGCCGAGTCGCACGGCCAAATTGGCGACCGACATGACCGCGCCGGGGGCGTTCAATTTTTTCAGGTCGCAGGTCATGGCGGGCACCAAGGCGCGAACGGCCGTTTCCTCCAGTTGCCGAGTGGAAATGCCGTGGGCGGTCATCGCCCGCGCGGCTTCGCGGCTGTGGCGGAACGCCTGGTTGAGGACGCCCAGCACGTGGTCGCTGCGTGCATGATCGACGATCGCTCGGGGTTCATAAACCAGCCGCCAACCGGCTTGACGCAGGCGGACGGAGATGTCGACGTCCTCGCCGCAACTGGCGAAGCGGCCGGAGAAACCGCCAACCGACGCGAGGGCTTCGCGGCGGAAGGCGCAGCACAAGCCCATGACCATCCAGTTGTCGTCGATACGCTTTTCACCGTGCGATTGCGGCGTGTGCCGCGCCCGCCAGCGATCGGCGAAGGTCGCGTCGCCCACTTCCACGCCCCGGCCGCCGACCGCGCCGACGTCGGCATCGGCGAAGGGCGCCAGCAGCGCGGCGACGCAGCCCGGGCGCGGAATGGCGTCGGCGTCGAAAAAAACGATGATCTCGGTATCGCTGGCCTTGAACAGGGCATTGCGTGCGCCGGCCACGCCGCATGAGCGTTCGTTGAAAATAACCTTGGCGCCGGAGTTGCATGAAATGCACGCCGAATCGTCGCGGCTGCCGTCGTCGCAAACCAACAGCTTCGCGGGCGCCGGTTGCTGCGCCGCGGCCGCGTTCAAGACGTCGCCCACGGTGGCCGCCCCGTCACGCACAGGGATGGCGACGGTATAGTGTTTACTCACCTTTGCCTCCCGCCAGGTGGATGCGCACATCGTCCATAATGTTAAAGTCATAATGAACCTGGCGGGCCATTTGGTGCAAGGCTTGTTCGCCGGCGGCCAGTTGCGACAGCGCCGTCTCCCAGGCGTCGACGTCGCCGGGCGGCAGGGCGGACGCGCCGCACAGCTCGACCGTTTCGCGCAGGCCGCCGAGGTCCGAGACGAGCACGGGCACGCCGCGCGCGGCCGCTTCGAGCACGACCAGCGGCAGGTTTTCGCGCCAGCGGCTGGGTACGGCCAGCACGTCGATGCCGCGCAGGACTTCATCGATCTTTTCATGCGCAAACGACCCAGCGAACTCCACGGGCGCCTCGGCGGCGAGGCGGCGCAGGTAATCTTTGTAACCCTTCACGCCCTTGCCGTAAACGCGCACCATGAAGCCCCGGCCGTTCTTGGCCGCTTCGATCAGCGTCTCGACGCCCTTTTCCTCGACGAGGCGGCCGACGTACCCGACGACCAGCGGTCCGGCGCCGCGTTGGCGCGGACACGGCTCGACCGACGGCAGGCCGTAGGGACGATGCTGCAAGTTCACTTCGGCAAAGCCCTGTTGCCGGTGCGCTTCCAACAGCGCGCGGCTGGGCGCATAAACGGCTTGCATCAAGCAATAGGCGCGGCGCAGCAGGCGATTGCGGTGCACGAACGCCGCCGCGTGCGCCGGTTGCAGCATCCGGCCCGGCCAGCGGTTGTACATTTCCTTGCCACAATGCCGGCAGTTGAGGCCGCCGGCGGGCCCGGGGCATTCGTTCTGCTGCGGGTCGGTCCAGGTGACGCGGTGGCAAAAGCCCCAATAATCGTGCAGCGTGCCGGTCACCGGAATTTTGTGCGCCACCGCCCACTCGACGATCCGCGCGCTGGTCAGCAGCAAGTGATGCACGTGCAGATGATCGGGCGCGAACGTCGAAATAATATTCTTCAGCAGTTCATAGGCGCGGGGGTTATCGTAGGTTTCGCGCAGGCGGATCAGCGCGCCGGGCTTGGGCAGTGAAGCGGCGTCAAGCACGGCGTAGGCGACGCCGTTTTCGTCGGCGCGATGCACCCGCTCGCCGTGCCCGTCGCCCCGCGCGATCAGCAGCACGTCATGGCCCTGGTGCACGGCCGCCTCGGCTAGATGCCGGGCGTACACTTCCGCGCCGCCGTGGATGCCGCGCACGTCCTGATGGATCAAGTACGCGATCTTCATCACACCAACAAAGCACAGGTGAGGGCGCAGGTCAAAGCGGGGCGGATCAATTCGCGCGCAGCCATTGGCGCGCGGCGCGCAGGAAGGGGCGGGCGGCGCGCAGGTTGTGGCGCGGCAGGTCGCGGCCCTCGCGCACGGCGGTCTGGAGTTGTTCGCGCGCGGCGGCCGTGTCGCCGGCGGCGGCCAGCAGCAGGCCGAAGCGCACGCGCGCCTCGGTGAAGGTCGATTGGCTGAGCACCTGTTTGTAGGCTTCCATCGCCAGGTCGTTTTGCCCGGCGCGCTCGAGGGCGCGGGCGTAGGCGAGGTAGGCTTCGCCGAATTTGTAACGGGCGTCGCGGCGGACGATGGGGGCGAGCAACCGTGCCGCTTCCTCGGCTTTGCCCAGACGGTCGAGGGTCAGCGCCAACCAGTATTGCGGCTCGATTTCGTCGTCGATTTTCGCGACCGCCTGGCGGAGAATCGGCTCGGCCTTCGCGTAGTCGCCGCGCTTGTAGAGCAGTTCGCCCAGTTGCGCGTAATCGTAGGGCAGCGGGTTGTCTTCGATCTTGTGCTCGAGTTCGCGTACGCGCCGCCGCTCGTCGAGGGTCAGCGAAACCTTGCCTTCCAGCGCCGCGCCGCCCCCGCCGGTCAGCGGCAGAATCACGTTGACGACGAAGTAGGCGATCGCGCCCAAGGGACCGAGAAAAATGACGATCCAGATCCAATAGCCGTCAGGCCGGGTGCGGAAATAGTGGATGATCGCCGCGACGGTCAGCAGCGACCAGAGCCAATAAGGCACCGAACTCAGAAATCCCGACAGCAAAAATTACTCCTTCGATTAAGGCGCCACCCTAGCAAACCGCGGCGGATTTGGCAAAAGTCGACGGCGGTCATTTTTCCGCTTCCGCTTCGCCGGTGCGCAGCAACACCTGACGCAATAAAATCGGACCGATGATTTCATTGATCGCGATGGCGGCGATAATCAGCGTGCTCAATGGGCCGCCTATGATGGGAACGGTTCGTTCGATAATCAAGGCCAAGGCGATGTTCAATCCCGCTTGACCGTTATAACCCATCCAGCTCACATGACGTTCAAGGAAATCGCCGCCGGCCAATTTACTGCCGGCGTATGTGCCCATATACGTGAACAGCAGACGTGAAGCGACCAACAACAGCGCCGCCACGCCCATCAATTTTAGAGCGGGAATATCGATCTTCGCTCCGGCGACGGTGAAAAAAACGACGAAGATCGGCAGGCTATGCTTTTCGATTGCCTGAATCATCTGTTCGCCGTGTCGACTGAAATTTTCGATGAAAAATCCAGCCGACATACAAACCAAAATACCCGAAAGATGTGCGGCGTTGCTCAGATAGATGGCCAGATAGGAAACGGTCAACACCAGAACCGGCAATTCCTGGCCGATATACCGAATATAGAGGGTCAACAGCGATCCGATCAACAAACCTACTCCCAACGAGCCGATTACTTCCCAACCGATCAGCAACAATACTTTTGCGTTGAATCCTTCATCCGGGGACAACAACATGCGCGCGACAATGATTCCGACCGAAAAGAAAATCAGCACAACGATATCCTTGAGCATCGTTACGCTGAGGATCAGGGTCGTATGCGGTCCGCGTGCGTTCATTTCCGTAATGACGGCGATGGTCGAAGCCGGGCTTTGAGCCACCGCCGAAAGACCCAGCAGCAGAGCCACCGCCAAGGCGAACGGAAAAGATCGGTCGGCGGTGAGCGGCATGTATGGGGCCAAAACGACAAACAGCGAAAGCACGCCGACGAACACTACCAGCGATTGCAGAGCGGTTATCGAGAGTATTGTTTTCAGCCGAAGGCGCAGTTCGTGCAGGCGCAGTTCGCCGCCGGCGGCAAAGGCGATAATGCCCAATGCCATATTGTCGATTAGACCAAGCTGTACAACCATCGCCGGCGATAAAAGATTTAAACGAGAGCTGAGAGCGCCTAGTACATAAGGGCCGAAGAACAAACCGGCCAGCAAATAACCGTTGATCATCGGTAAACGCAGACGCGCGGATAGTCTGCCGGCCAGCCAGGAACACAGCAAGACAAAGCCCAGGGCCATGATCGGCTCATCGCCATAGGCATGGAAGTTCGTAGCGTCGATTGTGTTGACGATGTAAAGCAAACCGACTAACGCGACGAAGACGAACACGCCCCTCATTGTTGCCTCTCCTGACGCAACGGGGTGCGCCCGAAGGGAATCGATGCCAACGAAGGACCGACCAGTTCATTGACCACCACGCCCAAAATCAACGTGGTGACGACCAGGGAGCTGATCGGCGAATGGTACAATCGCTCGTAATTGATCGCCATGGCGATGGCCATGCCGCCTTGTCCCAACAAGCCCAGACCGCCCAGGCGCAGTCGGCCCGGCGGCGCGCCGACGAGCCGATGGCCGAGCAAGCCGCCCAACACTTTACCGGCCAAACGCAGCCCCAGATACAACAGCGCCAACGGCAGCAGATGCGCGGTGTCTAACGACCACATGCAGCCGACAAGCATGAGAAACAGCACGTAGATGGTCTGCTCAGAGGAAGCCAACACGCGGTAGGCCGTTTCCTTTTGACCGGAAAGGTTGGCGAAGGTGATGCCCGCGATTGTCCCCACGAACACCGCCGACAGGTGAACGTATTCGGCGACGCCCGCGGCAAGGCTGATCACGCCGATGATGACCAGCAGCACCGTTTGCTCGTTGCGCGCCAGGAGCATTGTCGATTTGAGCAGGATGCCGAACAGCACGCCCAGCAGCAGCGTCAGCGCCGCGAGGCTCAGGCCCGTCGGCCAGGCGATCGGTCCGATATGGTAGGTGGGGAAAAAAGCGAAGAAGAAACCGAAGATCAGCAGGCCGGGCAGATCGTCGACCGTACCCACCAGGCGCATCGCCTGGGCGGTGCGGCCGGTGAAGCGCGGGCGGTCGTCAAGCAAAAACACGCTGGACGGCGCGGTGCCGGCGGCGCAGGCGGCAAGGGTGACCACGGCGGCGAAGAAAATCGTCTTGTCGTACCCGAATTGCAGGTGGTTGTTGAAAAACAAATAAACGCCGGCGAACACAAGCGCGAAGGTCAGCAACGATTCACCGAAAGCGATCGTCCACATGCGTAGCGCAATGCGGCGCAGCCGTCGCCATTCGAGATGCACGCCGAAAAGAAAGCCGATCCACCCCAGAAACAGCACGACGGCGGGTCCGGATTTTTCGAGCACATTGGGCGTGAGTAGATCGGCGCCCGCCGGGCCGACGGCCATGCCCACAGCGATGAAAATCAACCCGTTGTCGAATAGGCGGCGCACGATGGGCGGCGGGGTCCAGAGGGAGCGAAGCGAGTGGGAGCCGATCAGAGCGACGAGCAGCAGAACCAAAAAACCGATGACGATCTGCAAGCGGCTCTCCTCGTGAACGGGCTCTTGTTATTTTTTTTCGCGACGATCCCTCGGATGCCGGAAATGCGACACCGGCAGCGCGAACACAACGCCGCGCGGACCGGCGTCGGCCTCGTACATGACCTCCTCGATCAACTCGACGGCTTCGGTGAGCTGCGAGTCGTCGACCACGGTGAACAGCGTGGTGTTGTAGGGGTTCGCACCGCCCCATAGGTGACGGAATCCGGCGAAAATCGGCATCTGTTCGCGGACGATCTTCCCCATGCCCTGGCTTTCGATCAACGTGGCGGTGGTGATGCCCAGCTCGACGAGCGCGGCGACGACATCGCGCACCGTGTCCTGGTCGTTGATTACGGCCATCAGCAAATGTTTACCGGCAGTTGATTCAGTGATGGCGTTCCTCCACCGCGGCCACGGCCGCGAGCACATCGGCGGGCGTTTGCGCCGCGCGCAATTCCCGATTGAATTGCTGGTCTTTGATCATGCGCACGATCTTGCTGAGGATCTGCAAATGACGGGCGTCCACGCGTTTGGGGCCGACCACCAGGAAAATCAAATCGACGGGTTGTTCATCCGGACTGCAATAATCGACCGGGCGAGTCAGGCGCGCGATCAGCACGCGCGTCTGGTTCAACTTGTCGTAGTAGGCGTGCGGAATCGCCGCGCCCAGACCGACCGCCGTGCTGCACAGGTTTTCCCGCTCGGTGAACACCTGAAACAGGCGCACGCGATCCGCGGGCGTGATCATGTCCGCGCCCACCATGCGTTGCGTGATTTGTTCCAGCGCTTCCAGGTTGGTGGCGGCTTCGATGTCCAGGTAGATCCCGTCGGCGCCGACCAGATCCGATAATTTGATCATCATTACTCCTCGAACATCGCCAGACTTCATCAGCGAGATTGTCGACCGAGACGCTCAAATTGTAGCATCT
>Ga0116156_10001631_pt1 | contig 21533 bp, 29 predicted proteins | sample AD_UKC045_MetaG_FD_89891 | JGI IMG/M metagenome (GOLD analysis project Ga0116156, IMG submission 89891) | Active sludge microbial communities of municipal wastewater-treating anaerobic digesters from USA - AD_UKC045_MetaG | ecosystem: Engineered > Bioreactor > Anaerobic > Digestate | place: USA... | reverse complement strand
TAGATGGATCTACATCAGACCAACGATCGCGACACCCATGCTTGCAGCGTGGCGGTATCGCAGGATGCTCTTAACCTGCTTAAGGGCATGTATGCTATTAGCCTTTCTCAGATGGATGAGTTTGAGCCACCTGATCCGGTTACTGCTCTTGCTAGGCTAATTCATGATCTAGTGGCAGTTCATACTTTTGGCAAGTTAGTGTGCGGCGGGAATCCGGCATGGAGCGCTAATCTTGAGATTGTTATCGCCGGCGCGATGACTGATCTTGTTGACATGTGTGGGGTTGAGGATGCAACGGAGGCTCTGGCGCAAGCAATAGATGACATAGATTACTCTGGCGATGAAGATGAGGACGAAGACGAGGACGAAGACAAGGACGAAGACGAGGACGAAGACGAGTGCGTAGCGTACGATGGGCTTGCGAGCAGGGTTAACGACTTGTTTCGTCAGCTACCGGAGCTATACCTGCTTAAGATAAGCCCTGACAAGCCAGCTCACGAGGGAATGTATTACGCCGCGGGTGAGGGGCCCGATCCGGTGGAGACTAGTCTGGGGGATGATGTCGAAGCGTGTGACGATATGTAGCGACTAGCGTGAGCGCGGGGGGCTTAGGCCCCCCCGCCGCCTTTTGGAGGCGCTTTTATGTACGTGGTTACTATGCTGTCGTATCACCCAAAGCTGTTTGATGCATCAATGCGCCAGTACGAAGGGCGCGAGATGTTTTACTCCAGGTACGACCTTCTCAACATGCAAGCGCAAGCACATAAGGTGTGTCCTGAGGCCCTGTCAAGTATTGATGTGCGCCTGGCTGATATTGAAGAATACTCCGGGCAAGAGCTTAAGCCGACGGATTCTATTGTATTTACGAGGACTGGCGGGGCGGGTGATATCATTATGATACTCCCCTTAATACAGCGCATGAAGAAGGCTATGCCGTCAGTCCGCATTGGGTTGGCAACGCGCAAGAAATACACCCCACTCGGCAGCATGTCGCCTTATGTTGACGAAACGCTATCCATCCCATCGCCGGCTTTGGCCATTGAAAAATACGATTACATCGCCAATTTCTATGATGCCATAGAGTTTCCGTGGGCGCCAGCGAGGACGCTACACGGGTGTGATGTATTCGCAGAGCGGCTAGGCCTGCCTCATCTCACTCGGGAGGAAAAGGTTCCCGAACTAGTCCCCCCTAGGGGTGCCGTGAGGGGATTAGATAAACGGCTACGCAAGGATGGCATTAAAACGAGCGACCGCGTCTTGCTGTATCAGTTCAAGAGCAGCAATATCAATAGATCACTGCCTATCGGCAGGTCGGCGCAGTTGGTTTATGCATTGTCAACCCTCGCGCCTGACGTACACGTTATCGTAACAGGCGGGCCTAGGGATTGTAATCTCGAATGGCTAGGCCGCGACTCCAAGCCGATGCCCAAAATACACAACTGGGCCGGCAAGACGGATCTTTACGATATGGTTGCCCTATGCCAGCGCGCTTCCCTATGCGTCGCCCCCGATAGCATGTTGGCTCATCTCGGGGGAGCGATGGGCATCCCAACCATTGCACTGTTCAATGTCATTCCACCAGAACTGCGTGTGGGGCAATACGATAATGTTTACTCATTCTTCACCCCTTATAGCTGCGCGCCGTGTTTTTGCCATGGCTCCGACGCTTGCTCAAAATGCGCTATACTAATAAGCGATTGGGAGAAGCGTGGTAAGAAAGACGAGCCTCAGCCGGGAGCTCCCTGCTGGGATACGATAACTAATCGCGAGATATGCAACCAGGCGGCGCAAATGCTTGGAGCGGAGGGATGAGATGCAGGGCAAGAATCTAGTAATGGATGCATACGATTTCCAGCGCATGGGTGATGCCGAATTTTCCGAGGGAGCTTTCCGCAAGGTGGCAGAAGCGTCGGGCGAGTTGCGTGATTTTCTCTATCATAGCGGAGACGCGGGTGATCAGCATCGCATGTTGGATACCGAGTTTGCCATCGTGCTAGTTCTGCCCAACGGCGACAGGATGCGCAAGTATCCCATTAATAGCAAGACCGATCTGCAGATGAGCATCGCGGCCTTCAATAAGGTTTACAAGCGCTTGCCCTACAACATGGTTAACATCATCGTAAAGCGCTTCGAGAGTGCTGCTTTGCGTTATGGCGTAGATATCTCGTCCGAGCCGTGGTATAACGCGATAGCTAATGCAAAGGGCGAGCATCTCTCCTTCTTCTATCCCGTGACGGAGGGGTTGCTTGCTACGCTAGACAGCATAATGGAGAAGCAGGCCTCCGCGGAGGAAACGGGGCATTTTGGCATCAATCAAGACATTAACGGGGCTACTTACCAGCGCTATCCTATCAACACCAAAGCGCAGTTGCAACATGCCATCGCGGTAGTTGAGAAGAACGCGCGGCATTGGTTGGCGTCCTATGCGATTCAGATGTCGCGAGCTATCGAAAAGCGTGCAGAAGAGTTGAACGTGACCATTCCGGAGGACTCCAGTGTGCATAAATATGCAGCACGTTCGTTCAGCGACTCCGCCTATGGTCATATAATGGCGAGGACGACGATGGTCAACAACATGGATGGTTACATGGCCTATCGCGATCTCGCCGAGAAGGTAGCCAGTAAGCAGTATTCGCCAGCCCAAGCTGCGGTTACGCTGGACAACCTAGATCACGCCAATAAGTTGCACTATTCCCGGCATGATAGAGGCCTTGCGCGTCCTGTCGATGCTGTTTTGGGCTGGCCTATTAAAACGGCCAAGACGGTATCTATTGGCGGGATAGACATTGATGTCAGCAAGCTGCACGACATGGCCGTCAATGATCCGTCGCTGTTGGTTGAGCGTTTGGGTAGTGATGTGGTGGGCAAGCTGCGCAGCGATCCCGAGGGAACGCTTATGCGCATGGCGGCCCCTCAGCGCACGGTGGTTCTAGACGTGATGGGGCGTAAGGCATAACGATGAGATCTCTCCACGATGTGCTGCGGGACGTAACGTCAACGCCATTCGAGATCGTGACGGTGTTGGATCATCACTTGGATCAAGTGTGGCACTTTTGCGAGCCGGAGACATTGTGGATGGAGATAGAAGACGCCACTGCGCAGCAGGGCGATATCCTGAAGTTTGATGACATACCTCGAGCCATGAAGAACAAAATCATGGCCATCAGGGTATGTTTCAACTCCCTAGCTCCATGGCAGGATTGGGCGGTATTCCCCAACATATGCCTAGCGCTCTCAGGGGTAACTCCAGAGCCGGATTCGTTGCTTACGCCAGAGCCATCTTCCATAGTGCGATGCGTGGAGTTTATGCGCACCATCGAGCCTAAGAACCAGTTCGAGGGCGAAGTAGCCGCGATGATAGCGGTATTGCTATACAAGGAGGGCTTCCTCTGGCTGCCTGGTTATCTAGGTGCGCTAGTAAACACTCCATTGCGTAAATTGCTCGCCGCGGCTACTGCCGGAAACGGCCCTGAAGAGGATGCCGACAGCATCGTCCTCGATATGATTATGGGTTACATGCGCGCTACCTACGGCAAAGAAACGGATTGGCTGATAGAGGAGGAGCCGGTAGCTGTGCATACCGTTAAAGTGTTGGCATTAGAGCATGCCGCCAATGATGCTAAGCGATACTGGCCCCGCGAGCAGCCACAAGGGAAGTGATGTATGTCGTCGATACTTAGTGAGGTGAGAGACTCGTATGGCTTGATGACGGCGGATTACAAAACGCCGTTCATTGATCTCGCCACGGCTAGCACGCCTGAAAAGGCAGAAGACTTTCACGATCTAGCTCTATATATCTACTATACCAACCCCATCGTCAGGTTGGCCATCAGTAAGCTCGCCGAGTATGCCGTTACGGATCTCGAGTATAACGCTGAGACCACGGCGATTGAGGATCGCTATCGCAACGTATTTGAAAAGGTCATGCGCATCAAGCGGCTCCTTATCGTTATCGGCCTCGATGCATTCATCAACGGCAACTGCGTCGTCACGCTTAATTTCCCCGTTGAGCGCAAGTTTTCGTGTCCTAAGTGTGAAGCTCGGCGTGCGGAGCTGACGCAGGCGCTAGAGGAGAAACGCAAGGAGCGTGAAGATACTACTCTTCTTTTCCCCTCGGATGACACACTCATGGCGGGGACTAGCATATCAGGTGAAGGTCCTCGCGAGGAAATCATACCGGATTCCTATAGCGCTAATGCCATAAGTGACTTGACGTACAAGCGCAACAAGTTCAACGGAACATGCCCGACCTGTGGCAGCAAGGTTGTGTTTTCCGCCATTGACGAGCATCGCATTAACGAGCGCGATCTCATAGTGCGCACGTGGCCTATTAATCTAATACGCATCAAGGCGTATCCGTGGAGCGGAAAAGAAGACATCTACTGGGATCCTCCGTCGTCGCTTACTGAAGCCGTTGAAGAAGGGGACATGGATGTCATCAATGAAACCCCCATGGCGGTACTAGATGCTATTAGAGAGAAGAAGATCGTCAAGCTTAACAACGTTTATCACTTCAAGCTGCAAGGCCCGACCGATGTGCATAGCGAGTGGGGTAAGGGGCTGCTGATATGCGCCTTCAAGACGGTTTACTTCCTAGACACGCTAAAACGCGCTAGCGAGGCTGTGGCTAACGAGCATATCACTCCTTTCAGGATGCTAGCTCCGGTTGATACCGACTATGCCTCTGCAGTGGCTATGCAGGATCGCCTGCGGTCGTTTATCCTCGAGGAGTTTAAGCATCAGCGTGAGGATCCTAACTACATAGGGTTTTCGCCAATACCTGTTCAGGAGATATACTTCGGCGGTAAGGGCCGCGCATTCCTTCCTTCTCAAGAAGTAGCTGCAGCTACGGAGGACATGCTTCTCGGTTTCGGCCTGCCGCGTGGGCTAATCGCGGGAGAGGCCACCTGGGCAGGTAACACGATATCGTTGCGTATTATCGAGAACTTCTTCTTGACGCATAGAGATCAGCTTCAGGAGTTTCTCGACTGGAGCTCGGATATCATCCAGTCGCATCTGAATTACGCTCAGTGCGAAGTCAAGATGCGCGAGTTCAAGATGCTGGATGACATTCAGCACAAGCAGATGATATTCCAGATGGTGGCCGGCCAGATGATCCCCTCCAAAGTCTTGATCGAGATGGAGGGTTTGAATTATGAAGACATGCAGGCAGAGCTAAAGGCTGAAAACATCGCCAAGGCGCAGATGCAGGCTGATGCTATGAATATGATAGCCTCAGCGCAGTCTAGCCATCAGGCCAGCCTGATGGAAGACCAGCAAGCCATCATGGTGCAGCAGATGAACGCTCAGCAGCAGGACATGACGGATCAGCTAGTGCGTAACATCCAGAAGATGATGAGTCAAGGCATGACCGTTGATCAAGCTGCGCAGATTATCATGCAGCAGCAGATGCAGCAGAACACGCTCAATCAGATGATGATGTTGCAGATGCAGGCTGACCAGGCCAAGCAGCTATTCCTCATGGATAGGATGAATCAGGCGCAGTGGAGCACTCTAAGGGCGCAGCGTGAGAGCGCGATTCAGGGCATGATGAACATGATGCCTAATATGAACCCTATAGCGCAGACCGGCAACTCTATCTATGACATAGCAATGACTCTCGCTGGATGGGATCCGGATCAGCGTGATGAATTCCTAAGGAAGCAGCAACAGTCTGATCCGGTAGTATACGAGCAGCTTGTGGATTACATGAATAGCGTGGGTATCCCTCCTGGGCAACCTCACCCCATGGCTGACAATCAAGGCGGTAGGCGATGAAGGTTTCTAGTCGGCGACGCGTTAGGACCTTTAACCTCATAGTGGAAGCCCACCGCCAGGAGTTTGAGGAGGTATTAAACAACCCCAATGTGTTGTTGGATATCTCCAAAGACGTGCAGTATTTCTTCGACGACAAATCGGGGCGCATCATGGCTGTGGTATATTATACCGAACTCGAGCCCGCCCGTGAACCCGTTCTGGAAAACCCAAAGGCGATACTAGCGGCGACTGAGGAGGCGTGGCGTGGCGACGACGAATGATATGAGCCAGTGTCTTTGTGACGCCATAGGCGAGCGCGAGTTGCTTACGGCAGATGAAGAAGTAGCACTGGGACGCCGCATACAGCATGGTGACGTAGCCGCGCGCGATGATCTCGTCATGGCCAACATGCGCTTCGCTATCAAGATCGCAGGCGAGTTCAACACCAAGTGGAAGGCAGAGCGAGAGGACGTAATAGGAGCCGCTATTGAGGGTTTAATAGAGGCGGCTAATCGCTTCGATCCTTCTAACGGGACGCGCTTTACCACCTACGCTAAGTACTGGATTGACTATAGGATACATCAGTACCTCAATCAGATGGTGCCGATGATTCACGTCCCCGCCGGTCAAATCAACATGGTGCGTGCGTTGCATAGGGATCTCGACGCCGAGTCTAAAAAGCAAAACGACTACTCCTTAACGGAGGAGCGCCTTGCCGAGCAGCGCGGGATAAAGCCGGAGATTGTAGGGGCGATTAAAAACGCCTTCACGGTTGTGTCGGCGGAGGATGTTACTATTTACGAGGACGTCAACGGTGACGACGGTGAACAGCCTGCTGAAGTATTAGACCCCGCCCTGCTGAAAGCTATTGATGAATTGCCGGAGATGCATTGTGACATCATCCGGCGCTTCTTCGGAATAGGGTGTCAGCGCCAGACTCTGCAGCACATTGCGCAGATACGCATGTTAAGTCGCGAGCGTATCCGGCAGCTAAAAAACGAAGCGCTAGAAATGTTGAGAGAGCGGGGCCTGGCAGAACCGTAGTCCCACCAGGCCCCTTCCCCTCCCTTATTTGTTACCGGCGGTCGTCCCGGGGCGATGACCGTCTGTCGTCATCGCCCTCGCGTACCCATCCATCGTCCGCCCGGTCTGCCAGGCGGTCGTCGGACGTCCGGTCAGGATCGTATATCATCACTTCACCTCCCTCGGCGTTGTTGATATACCCTCACTTCTTTTATAACGCAAGCACACCCCCTATTGACGATTTAATCCGGAGATGATATATTCCTCGACAAGGAGGTGTGCTATGAGCGGGAGACGCGCCAAGCTTATCCGTGCGTATGTGAGTTCCATTTGGAGTGTGCTATCTGACGAGGATCGCGAAGCGTGGCATCATGACGTGCGTAGATTTTACCGCCATGCCAAGCGTGAGTGGATTAGGGGCAACTTCCGTGGGTAATGAGCTAGTCCACGTAGACGCCATCCTGGCAGCCGCTATATGCGCTGGGATAGCACGCAATATTGCCGAGCTGCATTACTCTAACTTAGACGAAGAGTCTAAACAGCGCTATCATGTCGATGAATTGATGGGCGCCTTTGGAACACTAGCGGGCAATGAGCAGGCGCTGTCGATGATGATGTCGTTGGATACCAAGCACAACAAGGCGTGGTTGGACAATGTTGCGTTAGTGCTGCGAAGCATCTATAATGTAATGGCAAGGCTAATCGGTGAGGGAGAGCAAAATGTCGAGCACGCGTCAGATAGTGCATGATACGTATGTGCGTACTAAGCCGCCAGTTATGGATCCCAACGCGCGCACGATACGTTTCAACTTCACGCTATACTCCATTCCTAGTGGCGTGCCAATTGAGCTGTTGTACGACAATCTAGTCTCGGCCGTGACTAATCGCAGCATGAGTGAATTGGCTGATGCGGTTGCCGCGCTGGAGCCGTATAAGACCAAGATGCACGTCAAGCCGGCGTGGCGTCAGACGGAGATATATGATCCGTTTGACCGCGTAGTGATTAACTGACCATGGATCTATTCGATATATTAGCGCATTATCGCGACCGGTATGCCGAGCTGATTCATGGTGGGCTAGAGGAGTTGCGTCGCTTGATTAAGGAAGCTAACGATAACAATCTCTATCGTGACATCATGGTAGAGGCCATCAAGCACTTCGAGTCTTTCGAGCCAGAACCGAAGCCGGATCCGTTGGGCATCCCCACCGTTGGGTATGGCCACGTTGTGGTAGGTGGAGAGCCGCCGTATCCATGGACTAAAGATCAAGCCGCGTTGTATCTAGTGGACGAGCTTGAGGAAAAGTACGTCCCTCAAGCTAAGCGTGCGTGGAATTCCAAGCCGGGTAAAAAGTGGCGCACGGAGGAGTGGGATCTACTCCCTCCGTGGACACGCGCCGGATTGGTGTCTGCTGTATACAACGCCGGGCCGGGGATCATTACTGGCGGCACGTGGCCGTGCAAAGCAACCGATGCTGAGGCAGGCAATGTCTTCTACAAATACTCCACCGGCAGGGATCGCGCCACCGGGAAAAGGATTAGACTTCCCGGGCTAGTCCGTCGCAGGTTCTTCGAGTGGAAGCTAATGACCGAGGGGGAGATTGATTTTCAACCCGCTGGATGGCGGGAATGGTATAACAGGCACAAGCTCTAAGAGTTAGTCGCATTACCCATCGGGGCCGGCATTTGCCGGCCCTGCTCGTCTGGAGGCGAGATGGCAAAAATCAAGGCCGTGCGCGCGCTCGTATATTCAAGGGTTGTAGGCTATTACACCCCGGTAGACTCGTGGAACAATGGCAAGAAGGAGGAGTTTAAGGACCGTCAATATATTGACGTATCATCTTCTTGGCCTGAGCAGACTAAAAAAGAATCCAAGCCGTTGGGCCTGGTTGTGGAGTTAGTCTCCTAGCGGAGGGCTTCCCCTCCGCTAGGAGCATGATCGTCAGAACGGTATGTCGTCGTCGTAGCCGTCACCCTCGTCGGGTGCGGCGTCTGGACGTGGCTGCGTCGGGCGTGGTGGTGGTGCACTCCTGCCGCCACGTCTGTCGTCGATGGTTGCCGCCAGGATGGTCAGGTCGGGGAACATGTTGAGATGCAGGAGGAACTTGTCTCCTGCTTTCGTGGTCTGCATGCTCCCCAGATAGAAGTCCGGATAACCTTCCGGATTGGCAGCGCGCTCGCGCTCCGTCTTCTGCCGCACGATGCGGTAGCTTCCGGGCCGTCGCTCGTCGACGAGTGCTTGCATATCATAGGGAACGATGTAGAGCTTGATGTCGAAGCCGGGTCCGCGCTCCTCCATCTCTCCTACGGTTAGATACCGCGTGCGCTCTTCCTTCGAGGGGTCTCCCTCGACAATGCTTTTCAGGGCGTACTTCATGTTACTCCATCCTTCTTAGGGCAATTGGCTTGTCGGTGGTTTCGCCGCCGTGGTCGAAGGTCGCGACCATCTCGTGCCAACATCCCGGGTGCATTCCGCACTCTCTGCGGACGACGCGGACGTAACACTGATGGTAGTAGTCGTATACTGTTACATCGCAGGGGGCGTCGTCGGGGCCCAGCAGCTCAGCGTCCTCCTGCGATACTTCGATAACGTCCCTAGTGCGCTCTGGATCGATCGGATTGGTGACTTCGACGGGAAAGCACGGTTTCTCTACCACTATGACTTCGGGATCCGGCATGATGCCTCCTTGGATGGTGTGTTATCACACCTGGCTAGCGGCGGCTTCTGTCAGAGTCAGTACTACGGTGCGACTGAGCTCAGAGCCGCTCTTCATTGGGCAACGCTCGCCTGGCTTGAGCATGGGAACGTAATCCCCGCCCGCGGCTGCGTCGATGGGCTGGGCAAGGCCTAGCTTACATGAATATCCGCTATCGGAGCGCAGCTCGCATTTTGTGCTGCAATACATTAACTCGCCACGCGTAAATACGCGCAGCGTGATCGGCAGCATCACTAGTAGCGGGTCTCTCATGGGTCCTCCTTCGTTAAGCTGGCTTCGCTTTATATATACCGCATTATCGCCGTTATTGTTCTCTCCGCCAATACTCCAGCATTAAGGCACACAGCTGGCGCTGAGATGCGACCGCTTGAGCGTGGTCGTCGTAGTAGCTTAGGGTGCCATATACGATGTCGCCGGCATGTGTCCCGTCGGGGTTGCGTGTTGTGGTCCAGTTTCGCCAATATACTCCTGAGATATTGCCGGCAAGTGACATTCCGCGCTCGCAACGCTCGAAATACGGAGACTGGCGGATTGCCAGTTGCGGTCTCGCGCGCAGTTCATTGTATATGCGGAGGGGGAGAAATACCACATGTTTTGGCATCCCGCGGTATGAAGGGTCTTTGCAAAGCCGTGGGATCCAATCGACAGGCATGGTGTTATCACTCATAGTACTTCCTCCAATACAGCAGCATTAACGCTGATAGCCTGCGTTGTTCTTTAATTGCAAGGTCGTGCTCCCAATACATCATGCCGCTCTGGGGCTCACCCTCCAACTCCAAATCATCGTCCCAGTAGAGTTCCTCGCCGAAAAGGGATATTATGTCATCAGCGGAGTTATAGGGTGGTCGGTTTTCTAGCCTGGGCCTCTGAAGCAGCTCGCATCGTACGCTGCGGGGTAAGCACACCGTCCATACCGTCAATTCAGCGTCGTATAGATCATCCTCGAAGAGTCGCGGGACCCAACTAGAGGGCATATATTTCGTCATGATATCGCCCCCTCACGCCACAGGGCCATAATTAGTCCCATGAGGGCGCGTTGGGTGGCTACGGCGTATTCGTGTTTAGTGAAGGGGTCGGTTGTATAGTCTTGCCCCTCCTGATGTTCCTGCCAGGACACTATGATATGCCTCCATCCCTGATCTCGTGCAGGCAGCGTAACGTAGAGCTGAAAGTCCGAGCGCACCCTGCATGCCTTGAGGGGGCCGGGGCGAACCGCACCTGTGACGCTGTCGGGCAGTGTAACCAACATGCCGTGCTTTAGGCGCGGAATCCATTTCGGGTCAAGATGTTTCATCATGGCCTCCATCCTGTGCGCCATTTAGCCAAGACGAGTGCAAGAGCAGCGCGTTGCGCCGTTATTGCGTTCTGATGCATCCCGAATTGCATCCAGCAAAGTTCCTCGCCCCTCCAAAAGATAGAAGGCAATGAGTGCCGCCCATCCCATACGTAGCGGCGCGCGCGCAGATATCCTCTCGATAGCGTCACCAGCACGTCGACGTACGAAGCGCACGCCACGTCGCGAATCTCGATTGCTCTAGTTGTGTCGCCAGGTTGGTCTATGGCCCGGCTGGAGATGGTGACCGCATGAAGGTTACCACGGCGCTCAATCCTCGGAATTAGCTCTGGGTCTATCACTCCGGGCCCCCAGTGTCTCGCCATATACTTAGCATCAGCGCGAGTAACGCGCGTTGCACCTTAATAGCATCTGTGTGGCCTAGTAAGCATATCGCATTGTATCCTCCGTGGCGGTAATGCGTCCAGCCCAACAAAGCCTGCTCTGGGTCTATCATTACCTCGTTCACTTCCGCGGCTGCCCGTGGGGCAGCAGCCCCCCATGCTTCATTGGAAACAGCGCCGGTCGGGTACGGTGAGGGCGGGGTTATAAAATACGTTCCTTGCAACAGCGCGATGGGGCAGCATTTAATAGGGAACTCAAAGACTAGCGCCGAAGGTAGGCATATTAAGGTCCAGAATTCGCCGCGTGGCATTGTGCGTGGTATCCATTCTACAGGCAACAGTGTCATGTATTGTTAACCTCCCTCCACGCTATGCGGGGTATCATGTTTTCCGGCATGTATCTCATGATTTCTTCTCCTGCAAAGTGCGCCACAAAGCCAGCATCAGCGCCAATAGTTTGCGCTGACATGCGATGGCTATGTCTTGATTGATCAATGTGGCGGTGAATTTTATCTGCCTAGGATTATCATCGTTCCAGCGCCATCGCAAACAACGATACATCGCAAGGTGCATGATATCATCTCCTCCGCGGAGCATGCCCGGTAGTTCTACGACGAGGTTTGTCTCCGGGATGACCGCATACATCCTGGGCCTAATGTTAGCTAAAGCTACTACGGCCCCTGCGGAGACGCTTATTGTTGTGCCCATGGGCAGGTGGCGCCCGAGGCGCGGAATCCAATTCGGCGGAAACTCAGCCACGTTCTTCTTCCTTCCTATGATAATGCAAAGCCGCGGCGATTAGTGCCCGCTGCCACTCAATGGCGAAACTATGGCTGTTGGTGTGCCACGTCGTGTTTACGCATGGCGTGATCACCATTTCGGGGTCACGACCGGGGAGGAACAGCTGGATTAGTTTGTGGTCCCGACTGAAGGTGTTTCTTATGTGTGGGGCGATTTTCGTAATGCGGATTGAGTTGTTTGCGCTAATCTCAACCCTAATTATCTCATCCATTTACATACTCCTTTGCGTGAAATGCACGAGCTACACTCATGATCTTTATAACCCATAACGCGGGATATTGGCATTGACCCCCGCGGTCTGCTGCCTATACTAGATATTGCAAATCACTACATGGGAGGACATCAATTGCCCAAATACGGACGAGGTGCAAGCCAGCGTTCTGACTACGTTGAGCTGCTTAATGTCATACAACGCCGATTGCAAGAGCTATTTAATGTCGATGGTAAAACGCGCAAGCTACGTATTGAAAACATAGACGTAGGGAACGTTAACGTCGGCATGGCCCTCGAGGAGCAGCTAGATGCTAAATACTACAACCGCGACTTTACCAACCCTGTCCGTGCCGATTTTGTTTTATATGACAACGACGGCAAGGAAATCGAGCGGCTTAATCAGCGCCTTGTGATGCATCTCCCAGCCCTAACCGAGCGTGGCACCTTCATCATGGGCGGCAAGGAGTATTCCGTTAAGCGCCAGCTAAGGCTTAAGCCGGGCATTTATACTACCGAAGTCTCTGATGGCGTGCAGGCATTTATCAACACCTCCACGCGGCAGAATATGAAGGTTAAGTTCAATCCTGACACCTCGATGTTCTCGCTCCACGTCGGCGCGCGCAAGTTCCCCCTCATGGCCGTATTGGAAATGCTAGGCGTGCCCCGTGAGCAGTTCGTCAAGATGTGGGGCCAGGATATTGTTGATGACAATCACGCCTCTGATAAAACAAAGGCTACGGTGCTGAACAACCTATATGCTACGATGTTCTCCTACGCCCCTCAGGGCGTCCCCGCGGAAGAGAAGATAGCTAATCTAAAAGAAGCTCTTAGCCAAAGCTCTGTCGATCCATGGGTTACTAAGGTTACCGTGGGCCGCGAGGCGGAGTCGCTATCCCCCGAACTACTGTTCCAGGTGAGCAAGAAGATGCTTGATGTCAGCGCGGGACGCGCTAAGCCGGACAGGCGTGATGCGCTTTATTTTAAGGTCCCGCTGGGCATAGACGACATGGTAGATATAGCTATTGGCAAGCAGTCCAACAACATATCCAAGAAGGTCAGATTGCGTCTTGACGACCCCAACAGGGCTATTGAGTCGATAGTGAGTCGTCCGTTGGTTACGCTTGGCGGCACGGTGCGCATGAAGTTCTTGCTTGATGAGCTTTCTAGCACCCCAGAGCAGGTCAACCCATTTGACATCTGGTCTGCCCGCAGGGAGTTCACCGTAATGGGCGAGGGCGGTATTCCGTCAACGCATTCGGTGTCTCCGGAAACGCAGGGCATTGACGACACTTATCTGGGCTTTATCGACCCCATACAGTCGCCCACGGGCGGCAGGGTGGGGCTTAACATGTTCATGGCCCGCGCGGCTGATAAGGACGGCAAGCGCCTAGTTGCTCGCGGGAGAGAGGCTCAGACCGGCAAGCCGGTTAGCTTTTCACCTGAAGAGGCATATGACAAGGTAGTGGCCCTTCCGGGGTCGTTCGAGCTTAAAGACGGCAGGATGATTCCTAAGTCGTTAGTCGTGAAGGCCTTGGTGAGGGGCGAGATCAAAGAAGTCCCGGCTAAGTCTGTGGATTGGACTTATGAAACGCCGGAGGCCACTATTAATCAAGTGATCAACGTGCTGCCATTTCTTAATCACAATTCTCCAGTGCGAGCCAATTACACCGGCAACCAGATGAAGCAGGCCTTGCCGTTGAAGTATCGCGAAGCCCCCCTGGTCAAGTCATTCATCGGCCGCATGGATAATAAGGACCAATACGGCGAAGATGACATGTATGAGTTGACCAACCTGAGGGTCCCTAGCCATCTCGATGGGGCTAAAGTCGTATCTGTGGGCAGCGATTACATCAACGTGCTAACGTCTGATGGCAAGAAGGCCAACTTGCGCTTCTACAACGCCTTCCCTCTGAATGGCACTACGTTTCTAGATTACAAGCCGACGGTTAAACCCGGAGACGTGCTGCGCGATGGCGCTATCTATGCTGAGAATAATTTTAGCAAAGACGGCCAGCTAGCCTTTGGGGTTAACCTTAGGGTGGGGTACTTGCCCTACAAGGGCTTGAACTTCATGGATGGCTTAGTCGTCTCTGAGAGTGCGGCGAAGAAGCTCACTTCGGAGCATATCCACCAGATGCAGCACGGGGTAGCTCGTAGCGACATACTCTCCAAGAAGCGCTTCGTGGCGCACTACCCTGGAAGCTATAACGCTGCGCAGCTAGCAAATCTAGATGATGACGGTGTAGTCCGCGAGGGTGCGATTGTTGAGCCTGGCGATCCCCTGATGCTCAAAATGGGCGAGCGTGCCCTAACTGAGGACGACATCCTGCGCGGCAACATCTCGTCAGTCTTCAAGAACCCACTGACTCGCAATGATCACGCATGGGATCGTGATGTGCCAGGGCGTGTCGTCAAGGTGGTCCGTGGAGACGATTTTGTCAAGGTATGGGTGCGTACTGAAGAGCCGCTTGTGGTGGGAGACAAGGCTTCTACCAGGGCGGGCGCTAAGGGTGTTGTTGTAGCAATCATCCCCGACCAAATGCCACACGATGCCTCCGGGCGGCCTTTGGATGTGATACAAAACCCGGCGGCGGTGCCTTCGCGGATGAATATATCGCAGATCCTTGAGACTGCCGCGGGCAAGGTTGCCGAGTATGACGGCAAGCCCTTCAACGCCCCCAACCTACACAGCAAGATCGACGCGTCGGTGTTGAAGGAAGAGCTGCGCAAGCGCGGCTTGTCAGACACCGAGATGTTGTATGATGAAAACAATAAGCCTATTGGCCAGATATATGTCGGCCCGCAGTATTTTACTAAACAGAAGCAGCAGTCGTTTAAGGCGCTGCGCGCTAGGAGCAGAGAGGATCCATACGAACTAGCCTCACGCCGGCCGCACAAGGGGCCTAAGCAGGACCTGTTGGGCCTGTTCTCAATGCTGAGCCATGGCGCTAGCAATGTGCTAAAAGAAACCGCCACATTTAAGAGCGAGTGGAATGACGACTACTGGCGCGCGCTAGAGATGGGTCAACCCGTCCCGGCGCCCAAGACTACTTTCGCGTATAATCAGCTCATTAATATGCTTAAGGGGGCGGGGATTAACATCCGCGAGGAGGGCCCCGACCTGCGCCTAGTCCCCCTGACCGATCGAGACGTGCTAAAAATGTCCGGCGGAGAAGTCCCCGATCCAGGACGCGTCGTGCGCATAGGCGAGCCTGGCTCGCATGAGTTCCTCGCCCCTCAGCCTGGAGGGCTATACGATCGACAGATCTTCGGCGGGATGTCTGGGACTAAGTGGGGGCATATTTCGCTGGCTGATGGCTTCCCCAATCCGATGTATGAAGACGCGATACGATCTTTGCTCGATCTTAGCAAGCAGCAATTCATGGGCCTCGTTTCTGGCCGGCTAGGCATAGATAGCGAGGATAATATCAAGCCATACGGCCCTGGCGTTATGATAGGCGGCAATGCCATGGCTAGGCTGCTTAGCAAGATAGATCGTGACGATACCATTAAGCAGCTAGTCCCGCAGATCAAGACACTAAGGGGGGCTTCAAGGGATAAGGCTGTCAAGAAGCTCAAGTTTCTAGCGGGACTCAAGCGCGCTGGGATGCAGCCCACTGATTACATGATGAGCAAGCTCCCCGTTTTGCCCCCAGCTTACCGGCCGGTTTATATGACTAAGGACGACAAGCTGCGCGTGAGCGACTTGACTGTTTTCTATCAAAACATAGGGCGTATCAACAACTCGCTCAAGGACATGAGGGGGTTGCCGCGCCGGTGGATGTATTCTCTCCGAGAGGATGCATACAAGGCTATAGGCCAACTGCAAGGCGTGGAGAAGGGTGACGCAAGCCAGGCTAGGATGGCAAAGGGTATTCTGGAATATCTTAAGGGCGATACTCCGCGGACGGGATATTTCCAGAGCAAGATGCTAGCTAAGCGTCAAGCTCTGGGCGGGCGCGCAGTCATCATGGGCGATCCCAAGCTCGACATGGATGAGATTAGGCTGCCTGAAGAGATTGCGTGGACGATATACCGCCCCTTCATCATCAAGCGTCTAGTACAAAACGGCATGCCGGCGCTGAGAGCTAAAACGCTAACCGACAATCGCAGCAAGGTTGCGGAAGACGCTCTCGATCAGGAGATGGCGGAGCGGCCCCTCATCCTCAGCCGCGACCCTAAGCTGCATAAATATAACTACTTAGCCTTTAACGCCAAGAAGTATCCCGGCACGGCTATTTATCTACCTCCATTGGTGACTAAGGGCTTCAACGCCGACTTCGACGGCGACCAAATGTCGGTCACCGTTCCGGTTACTCCCGCGGCAGTGCGTGAGGCCAAGACCAAGATGCGGCCTTCGCAGAACGTGATCAAATACGGGCCGGACAGTGTTCTAGTTAAGCCGGAAGAGGACACCATCGCGGGACTATATCGTGCATCCATGGCGGGTGACGCAAGGCCGAGCAAACGCTACAATAACTTCTCCGACGCACTCGAGGCGTTTAGGGCTGACGAGATAGGGCTGACGGATATGGTTGCGGTGGGAAATCAAATCACCTCGCCAGCTAGGATTATGATCAACGAAAAGCTCCCCGAGGGGTTCCGCAATTACGACACCGTGTGGAGTGACAAGGCGCTGGTCGCAACCCTTAATCGCATCGCTGACGAAAGCCCGCAGGATTACAAGGCCACAGTACAGGGCCTTAAGGATTTGGGCGACATGCTCAGCTACAAGACTGCGATTTCCTATAAGCTAGACGATTTCATTCCCATCAAGAACAAGACCGAGATCAACTCCTTACCTACCATGGGGCAACCACCGGCTAATTTTAATGAAATCCGTGAGCGTGTAATAAACAAGCTCAAGGAGGTAACGGATCCAAAATCCGCCATGGCGGTGTTGGCTGATTCGGGTGCTAAGGGGAGTTGGAGCAATGTGCTTCAGATATTGTATTCCCCCATCTATTCTACGGGTTTCCAGGGCAAGGCCTATCCGCAGCTATTGCGCACTGGCTATGGCGAGGGCATGGACTTCCCTGACTATTGGACTGCCGCCAAGGGGTCTAGGGTTAGCGAGATGGGCAAGACTATCGAGGTGAGGGATCCGGGATACTTTGGCAAGCAGCTAACCAGAGCGGCCCTGGGCGTGACCGTACGTCCAGGCAAGCCTGCTGTGGTTTCTGGTATTGACTATGAGGTGTCACATCCCACAGTGCTCTATCGCTATCTTGCTAAGGATGCCATTGCCCCTAATGGGATGGTTATCGGCAGGGCTGGTCAACCGGTGACGCAAGACATGGTGGTGGCTGCTCAGAAGGCGGGGTTGAAGCAGTTCAACGTGCGCTCTCCGCTTACCACATCAGCCCCCGAGGGGTTATATGCGGAAGACTTCGGGAGGCTCCCTGGTGCGGATAAGCCTGCTGTTGGAACCAACATGGGCGCCATTTCCGCACAGACCCTCAGCGAGCCGGCGACGCAACTGGTGTTGAAGTCGTTCCACCAAGCAGGAGCTGCAGGGGCGTCTAAGAAGATAGAGGGTTTGTATATGATATGGCCCCTACTCAACGGGAGAGCGCCTGCTGGGCAGAAGGCAGCCATGGCTCCGCGCGATGGGGTGATCAAGTCTATCAACACTCTCAAATCCGGAACGAGGATCTTGACCATGGATAATGGGCAAGAGATAGTGGCAAGCCCCGGATTGGACTTGTACGTCAAGGCGGGAGATGCCGTCAAGCGGGGTCAGCAGTTGCAGGATGGGTATATGGACCCGCAGGAGATGCTGAAGTATCGTGGGCTGCGCGAACTTCAGCGTTATCTGGTAGAGCAGATATCTACGGCCTATGGCAAGACCGCGCCCGACAATCGTTACATTGAAGTGCTTGTCGGGGCCCTTACTCGTTTTGCTAAAATAGAAGATCCCGGTGACGCCGATGACTTCGTGTATGGAGATGTTGTTGCGGCAAATAAGCTTGCGGCGATGAACAATCAACTTAAGGCCGCCGGGATGAAGCCGATCGTCTACAAACCGGTGTTTGCCGGCATGGATCAGCACTTACAGCAGCTAGAGCCTGACTGGGCCATGAAGATGCTAGGTGGCGACCTAGTACATCAGATGAGGCGTGCCGCCGCGACGGGAGCTACCAGCAGTAGACGTGGGGCTAATCCCATTATGCCATTCCTGTACGGCATCAACTTCGGCGATACGCTTGAGGAAACGGGAGAGTATTAATGCAAATCAACACTCTTAGGCCGTCTCATAGATTTGTCCTACGTGCGCTAATAAGCGTACAGAAGCCTGCGCGTGTGATAGAATTCGGGGCCGGCCTTAATAGCACGCAAATGCTGCACGAGCTAGCTCCGTCTTTTACGTCATACGAAAGCGACCCGGAATGGCTTGATAAGATTAAGACTGAAGTCCCCGGAGTAGACATCCGGCCGCTGCCGCTGGATGTAGCGTCGTATCGTATCTATCCATATCAAGTCCCGCCGGAGACTCAACGCAGGATACAGGCCGATATTGCTAGGCGCAAGGCTGATCAGTTTGATGTAATCCCTCTATGCCCGTTGCATCATCGGAATGGTAACCATGGCGAAGCGATCCACGCGGGGAGGCGCACGTGGGAGGCTAAATTCGGTACTGAGCTCGAGTTAATGGAGCAAGCCAAGCAAGCGGCGGCTAACCATTTCGCAAGATACGCGCCTGACTCTTTGACAGGCTAGGCTAGATGCTATACTAAGATAGCTAACCAGGAGGTCGTCCTATGATGTTAGAGGCTCTAAGAGATAACCTGAAAACTGCAGCAATTAATCCGCGTATGCTTATGGCTTTGTTGGGGGTAGGTGGCCTCGGTGCATTGGCCGCCTGGGGCATACCTAAGGCGCAATCTGCAGCTCAGGGCTGGAATACCAACATAGGCGGGCGTAATAGGGCGATGCAGGGCTATATGAACAACATGATGCAACCAACTGGAGCTCAGCCCATGGGTATGACCAACTTCCTGGGCCCGCTGCGTCAGCAGGCTAATCTAACGATGGGCGGACAGTAATGTCGCAATTGGCGGCGATGCTCAAGGAGGCCGCACTGCCCAAGCATGATCCGAAAGCAGCGCAGACTGTGGGTAAATTCCTGAGTCAGAGATGGCAGCGGGCACGCTACCCGCTGATCGCGCTGTTGAGTGTTTTCGGAGCATCTAGGCTGGGGAAATATTTAGGCAATAACGCGTTGAACTACAACTTCCCAGAGCGCGCTAGGGAGATGGCGGCCAGTGGGTCAGCTTGAGCATCTTCTGACTAAGCAAGCCGCTAACGTTGCGCAAGAGTCTTATGCCAACTTTATCAGTGGCTTGAAGTACAAGCCCAACGTGGCACATGCCGTGTCGGCGGGATTGGCCGGCTTAGGTCTTTGGGCGTTGCTGAGAGACTCTAAGCGCAAGCGGCGCGAATCTAACTGGGCTGAGACGCTTGAAGAGCTAGCCAACACCCCGCTGGGCGAATTGCGTGGGGAATTGGCCGAGCGGGCTAAAAATCTAGGCTCGCTAAGCGTTGCAGACCTAGCCTTGGCGTTGGGCGGTGGGGCAATTTGACAAAGGCGATGCTCGTCTATACTGATATATGCAAAGGAGGGAGTCATGGATCTAATACAGCGTGAATTAACCAAACTGGCAACAGCCGCCGTCATCGTAGATGAGGTGGTAAAGGCCGCGCAGACACAGGACGGCATGGCTAAAGAGGCTAAAATGAAGCCAGGCCTGATAGCGCTTTTGGCTGCCCTCGGCCTGGCCGGCGCTGGCGCAGGAGCCTATGCTGGCGGAGCGTTCGATCGCGAGAAGCTACCGCGCCCCGACGACATCAGGAAGGGCAATCGCGGAGGCACGCTTACTCCCCTGCGACATGCAATGGCCCGAGCAATGCGCCCCACCCCCGTGGAGTCTGCGGAGTCATTGCGTGCCAAGGCGGAGGCGGATAAGGCATCTAACCCGTACAATCCTCCCGTAAAGCCTAACCGCGGCATTGCCGAAATGCAGCGCAGGTATGCTGAAGAGGCAGAGAGAATCAGAGCGCAGGCTGACGCAATGGCAGAGAGAATCAGAGCGCAGGCTGACGCAATCCGCGCGCGCCGTGAAGCCGACGCTGCACTCCAGGCAGCTCGCCGTGAAGCGGCAGAGGCGCTACGCAATGCGCGCATGGAACTAAAGAGAGCGTACTAACCCCAAGGAGAGAGACATGGATCTAGTACAGAGGGAATTGACCAAGCTGGCAACGGCTGCAGTGATCGTTGATGAGATGTCCAAGGCTGCCCAGGTACAGGATGGTATGGCCAAGCAGGCCAAGATGAAGCCGGGGCTCATTGCGCTGCTTGCGGCTCTGGGGCTGACTGGGGCTGCGGGTGGGGCTTATGCTGCTGGGGCGTTCGGCGGCGGTGGTCCAGATGCGGCCGAACTAGAGCGAAGACGCATAAAGAACATTAGCGATACTCCTAAGGGGAGGAGAACTTGGAACATCGCGGCTCGCAACGCCCGAGCCTACCGCGACGCCGTCATAAACGCCATCTTCAGCGACGCCCACGCCCCAGAGCCTAAACCCAAAGAGACAATACGCGCGGCACGTTATGCAGCTGGTGGGGCCGCTCGCGACGCTAGGGAGTTCTCCAACACTCTAACCGACAATATCAACAGGCTGTTGGGTCGATAACGGAAACCAATGCCCTATAGCGACCTGACCAAAACCGCCTCTGGGCGCTCTGCGCTGGCAATGATACTCGCTGCTTTGGCGGGCTTTGCCGGCGGCAGAGTGCTCGGCGATTCTCGCCTGCGTGGCGATATCGGGCAGGGCATGCAGTCGTTTTATCGCAACGACATTGCCCCGCTGGCGCGGTCAGGCGGTGCTGCGATATCAGATTGGTATCGCCAGGATCTCAGACCTGCATTGCGCAGTGGCGGCAATCGCGCGGTTGACTGGTACAATCAAGCCATTGCCCCACGCATAGATCCCGCAATCGGGCGTGTGCGCAATTGGGCTGAGCGTGAGATAATCCCACGAGCTAATGCTACGTGGACAACAATCCAGGAAGCCCGAGGCAGAGCATTCGGGCGCTAACTGAAGACCAGGCACAGTCGGAGGGGGAGGCGCGAGCTTCCCCCTTTGACGTTAGCGCTGATGTGTCATACTAACTAGGAGCACTCACTGGAGGCCGTATGCCCGTTTCGATATCAGTACTGCCAGCCCCGGGTAACGTTCAGGCGGACAGGGAGCCTGGGGGCTCGCTGCCGCCGGCGACGTATTACTACACTGTCGTGGCGGTCTATCAGCGTGCGGCTGCCGTCGTTTACTCCAATCAATTCAGCATC
>Ga0116156_10001626_pt1 | contig 21550 bp, 18 predicted proteins | sample AD_UKC045_MetaG_FD_89891 | JGI IMG/M metagenome (GOLD analysis project Ga0116156, IMG submission 89891) | Active sludge microbial communities of municipal wastewater-treating anaerobic digesters from USA - AD_UKC045_MetaG | ecosystem: Engineered > Bioreactor > Anaerobic > Digestate | place: USA... | reverse complement strand
GAACTTCGAGGGCGGTGTGCGTTTCTGGTCCTCCACCGCCAAAGGCGGGGGAGGTGGATTGCGCGCTCTTGCGCGCAAGACGGAGGGGGCTGTGCGTCTTCGCGCGGATGCCTGCGCACCCGCGGACCTCCGCTCACATCACTCGCTTGCCGATTGCCGACTGCCTCGCAGCTACCTGCGAGACCGCCCCCGCACGCCCTAATCCCTGAACGCCGCCACCTGCTCGCTCGTCGCCAGCAAAACCCCGCCCCGGCTCCACAACTTCAGCTCGTGGTCAAAATACCCGCCCTCGCACCGCCGGCAGTGAACCTCGCTCAGTATCCAGTCCGGCCCCACTTCGCGCAGCTCTTCCGCCGTCGCATGAAAGTGCGTCGTCATCGAAACCGTCGATGATCCCATCACCGTGGGCTTCTTCCACATCACCCGCGGCGGCGCGAGATCAGCCATCGCCGCCAGCATCAGCACATCGACCGGCCGATCCCGCTTGTCGCGAATCCACACCAGCGAACTCGCCGCCTGGTTCGGATCATGATCCGCATCGCGCGGCCCCGGCGTGATCCAGCGCATGTGATACTGCGCCCCGAAATTCGAGGGCGGCGCGAACGAGCGCAGATCCTTGTCATCCGGCGGCGGCGGGTCCGGCATCATCGCGTCGGTGAACGCCACCGTCTCGCGCCGCACCCCGAACGTCGCCTGCGCATGCGCGCAAAGCTTCCCGTTCTGCGCCAGCTCCGACCGCCAGAACTGCAGCCGCGCGCCCGATCGCAGCAACCGCGTCGAAACCTGATACGGCCCCTCCGCAATCGATTCCGTGAACAGCACGCTGAGCGACAACGGCTCGCCCTTCGCCCCCGGCTCCACCATCGCGCCCTTCAGCAGAGCCGCGCCGGTCCACCCACCGAACTGGCTCCCAAAACCGCGATAATCCGGATCAACATCTCCATCCCAGAGATTGTCGCCGGCGCTGCGCAGCTCGATCGTATCGGCAAAGCTTGTCATGGCCTCACCCAAGCGAGGCAAACGGCGCAAGGTCAATCACTGACAGCTACAAGCGTCGTTCAGTCCCGCTTATCGCCCGCGCGTTTCTCATCCGCTGCCCGATCCCGGCGCGGCACCACGAACAGCCAGAACACCGTGCTGAAAAACAGCCCCAGCGCCAGCGCGACCAGCGGCAACCACGGCCAGTATTCCGCCCGCAACGCGCTATCCTTGTCGAGCGTCAGCAACCCAGCGGAGATCGCGATCGCCGGGATGAACCCGGTCAGCGCCATCACCCTCCGCTTTTCAGGGCTGAGCCTCACCTACCACCAGCGCTTCGGCCGCGCCGTGAAGTTCGCCGCCCGCTCGATCGCGCCGGCAACCTTGAAGCAGGCCTCTTCATCCAGCGCCTTCGAGATCACCTGCAACCCAAGCGGCAGGCCCTGATGATCAATACCCGCCGGCACAGCAATCGCAGGCAGGCCCGCAAGGTTCGCCGTCACCGTGAAGATGTCGTTCAGATACATCTCGACCGGATCAGCACCCTTCTCGCCATAGCCGAACGCCGCGCTCGGCGTGGCAGGCGTGAGCAGCGCATCGCACTGTTCAAACGCCTTCTCGAAGTCCTCGAGGATCTTCGTGCGAACCTTCTGTGCGCGCAGATAATATGCGTCGTAATAGCCGGCGCTCAGCACGTACGTTCCGATCAGCAGGCGACGCTGAACCTCTGCGCCAAAGCCTTTGGCTCGGGTCGTCTCATAGGTCGAGGTCAGCGAACCATCACCCGACTGGCGCGCGCCATAGCGAATGCCGTCATAGCGCGCGAGGTTCGACGAAGCCTCCGCCGGCGCCACGATGTAATAGGCCGGCAGCGCGTACTTGGTGTGCGGCAACGAGACATCAACAATCGTCGCGCCTTCCGCCTTGAGCCATTCAATGCCCTGTTGCCAGAGCTTCTCGATTTCGTCCGGCATGCCGTCGACGCGGTATTCCTTCGGGATGCCGATGCGCATGCCCTTCACCGACTGGCCAACAGACTTCGTCCATTCCGGCACCGGCAGGTGCAGCGAGGTCGAGTCCTTGTTGTCGGCCGAGCACATGACTTCAAGCATCAGCGCCGCGTCCTTGACGGTCTTGGCCAGCGGGCCTGCCTGATCAAGCGAAGAAGCAAACGCCACCATCCCGTAACGGCTCGCACGGCCATAGGTCGGCTTGATGCCGACCGTGCCGGTGAACGCCGCCGGCTGACGGATCGAGCCGCCGGTATCCGATGCAGTCGCAGCGAGGCAGAGGTCTGCCGACACAGCCGTCGCCGAACCGCCCGACGAACCACCCGCCGTCAGCTTCACGTTGGAGCCTTCGCGGCGCCAGGGCGATGCCGGCGGACCAAAGCGCGACGTCTCGTTGGCCGAGCCCATCGCGAACTCGTCCATGTTCAGCTTGCCGAGCATGACCGCGCCCTGATCCCAGAGATTTTGGGTGACGGTGCTCTCATAGGTCGGCGTGAACTCACCGAGGATGTTCGAGCAGGCCGTCGTGCGCACGCCAGCCGTCGAGAACAGGTCCTTGATGCCCAGCGGCGCGCCTTCGAGCTTGCCGCCCTTGCCCGCCTTGAGCTTCGCGTCCGAAGCCTCGGCCATCTTCAGCGCCTTCTCGGCGGTCACAACGACATACGCATTGAGATGCGGGTTCGACTTGTCGATCTCGGTCAGGAAAGCCTGCGTGATCTCCTTCGACGAAAACGTCTTCGCCTTCAGGCCATCAACGGCGTCGGAAAGGGTGAGTTGCGTGAGGTTGGTCATGGGTTCTGGCGATCAGGATTTTGGAGTACGCATATCGTGCCCGTAGGCGGCGAAGAGTTCCAGCATGCGGTCGACGCCGATGCCATTGCGCTGTTCGTTGATCAGCTGATGGTTCGGATCATTGTCCGGTTGCGGCCCATGAACAAGCAGGACCGGATAGCCGCCATCTTCTTGATGGAAGGCGCTGCCCAGGAGTCCGCTGCTGGTGTCATAGCCGCTGAGATTGTTGACCAGCCGTCCCTGCGCCCGCGCATTGGGACGCAGCTGGGCCCGGCGCGCCAGATCGACCTGAGTTTCAAAATCGGAGCGGTTGAGGCTTGCCCACACGATATACATGAAGGCCGCCGGCTCGGCGCCGCGGATCGAGAGCGGCAAGCGCATTCGCATCGCGAAATACTTGCCCTCCATCACGCTGTAGTCGAACGACAGGAAGTCGCCATCCATGCGCAGGGCTTCATTCGGCTCGTAGTTCGCATCGCCCGTCCAGCCCTTGGGGACCTGCAGCGTGATCGGGAACAGGCCGACATGGCGCTGCCCGCACGAGCAGGCAAAGCCATCGCTGTTGAACGCATGCCAGCGCGGATCATCGAGAACGGAGGCCGGGGCGTCGGTCACGGACTACTCCACAACCTTCGGCACGACGAAGAAGCCGTCTTCCGACTTCGGCGCATTGGCCAGGACCTGGTCGCGAATATTGCCGTCGCTAACCACGTCCTCGCGCATCGGCAGCTTCATGGCGACCGGCGTGGTCATAGGCTCAACGCCATCAACATTCACTTCGTTCAGCTGCTCGATCCACGACAGGATGCCGTTGAGTTCCCCAGCCAGCGGCTCCAGCCGCTCCTCAGGAACCGCAATCCGCGCCAGCCGCGCCACCTTGCGAACCGTGTTCTTGTCGACGCTCACGTTAAAACCCTCGGAAAAACTCATGCCGTGAGAAATTACCCACGCGGTGAGAAATCCTGCCCTAAACGCCTCCGCCTTCCGCATCAAGCCGTAAGGGGCTAAACCCCTGTGATGGCCATAGTTTCGCTAGCAGACCTGCCGCCGAAAGGCTCATTACTGGGCCTCGATCCGGGCTCGACCACGATCGGCGTCGCCGGGTGCGACATAGGCCGGATGATCGCCACCGGCCTCGAAACCATCATTCGGGGCAAGAAGCTGGCCCCCTCGCTGGACCGGCTGTTCCAGATTTACGACCAGCGCCAGACTGTCGGCATCGTCATGGGCCTGCCGATCAACATGGACGGGTCCGAGGGCCCACGCGCCCAGTCGGCCAAGTCGCTGGCCCAGAACATCCTTGGCCGCCGCGACATTCCGCTCGCCTTCTGGGATGAGCGGCTATCCACAGCCGCCGCAGAACGCGCCCTGCTGGAGGCCGACGCCAGCCGCGCCCGCCGGGATCAGGTGATCGATAAACTCGCCGCCGCCTGGATACTCCAGGGCGCTATCGACAGGCTTAACGATAGACGGTGATCACCAAGGGTTGCCGTCCCGCGACTCCCTCGGTATCACCCCCAAAATCGCGGGACATTTTCATGGCGGACTACCGCTTTCCCCATCGACACCTGCTGGGTATCGAGGGCCTGAACCGGCTCGACATCGAGACATTGCTGGAATTGGGCGACAGGTATGTCGAGCTCAACCGCAGCCGCGTTAAGCACGCCAACACGCTGGCCGGCCAGACGCTGGTAAACCTGTTCTTCGAGAACTCGACCCGCACGCAGGGTTCGTTCGAGATTGCCGGCCGGCGCCTTGGCGCGGACGTGGTGACGATGCCGATCGCCACCTCTTCGGTAAAGAAGGGCGAGACCCTGATCGACACCGCCATGACGCTGAACTCCATGCGGCCGGATCTGCTGGTGATCCGCCATGGATCGTCGGGCGCGGTGAAGCTGCTGTCGCGCAAGGTGGATTGCGCCGTGGTGAACGCGGGCGACGGCACGCATGAGCATCCGACACAGGCGCTGCTCGATGCGCTGACCATCCGTCGCCGTGTAGGCGACATTGGCGGCATGCGCATCGCGATCTGCGGCGACATCCTGCACAGCCGCGTTGCACGCTCGAACGTTGCCTGCCTGAATATGCTGGGCGCAGAAGTCCGCCTGATCGCGCCACGCACGCTGACGCCGCCGGGCGCGGACGACTGGGGCGCGAAAGTGTTCACAGACATGCGCGAGGGCCTGAAGGGCTGCGATGTCGTGATGATGCTGCGCCTCCAGCAAGAGCGCATGGATGGCGCCTACCTGCCCTCCGCCCGCGAGTTCTTCCACTTCTGGGGCCTCGACGAAGAGAAGCTCTCACACGCCAAGCCCGGCGCTTTCGTAATGCACCCCGGCCCGATGAATCGCGGCGTCGAGATCGAAAGCGGAATCGCCGACCACAAGACGCGCTCACTGATCACCGAACAGGTCGAGATGGGCGTCGCCATCCGCATGGCCGTGCTGGAAACTCTTGCGAAGAATGCGCCCGAGACTGCCAAGGCCCCAGCACCGGCCGGAGCCAAAAAATGACCGGCCGCACCGCTATCTATAACGCCCGCCTGCTCGATCCCGCCTCGGGCCTCGACACCAATGGCGGCATCCTGATCGAGAACGGGCTGATCACCGATATCGGTCCTCAAGTCAGCAAGACAACCGCCGCCGACGTGAAGATCGACGCCAAGGGCAAGGCGCTTGCGCCGGGCCTGATCGACCTGCGCGTGAAAACAGGCGAGCCGGGCGCCGAGAATAAAGAGACGCTGGAAACCGCCGGCGAAGCCGCAGCAGCAGGCGGCGTGACCACCTTCATCGTGATGCCCGACACCGAGCCGACACTCGACAGCGTCGCCCTTGTCGACTTCATCAAGCGCCGCGCAGACAGCGTCGCGAAGGTGAAGGTGCATCCGACAGGCGGCCTAACACTCGGCCTCGAAGGCGCGAAGATGTCGGAGATCGGCCTGATCAAGCAGGCCGGCGCAGTGTTCTTCACCAATGGCGACAAGCCCGTGGAAGACGCAGGCGTGCTGCGCCGCGCCATGAGCTATGCCGCCAGCTTCGATGCGCTGGTCGCCTCGCGCCCGGATACACCGGCGCTGTCGAAGAACACCGTGATGAATGCCGGCGCTTTCGCTGCCCGCCTCGGCCTGCGCGGCGCGCCGCCGGAAGCGGAATGGATCGCGCTCGAACGCGACCTGATGCTGGCGGAAACGACCGGCGTACGCCTGCTGGCCGACTGCATCTCGACCGAACGCTCGCTCGCAGCTGTCGAGCGTGCGCGCGAAGCCGGCGTCAAAGTCTCGTGCTCCGTCGCCGCCTATTCGCTGTTCTTCAACGAGCTCGATGTCGGCGACTACCTGACCTACTGCAAAGTGCAGCCGCCCTTCCGGGTCGAGTCCGACCGCATGGCGCTGATCGACGGCCTCAAACGCGGCGCAATCGATACTGTCGTCTCGGCCCACGATCCGCAACCGACCGAGGACAAGCGCCTGCCGATCTCGGATGCCGCCTATGGCGCCGTTGGCCTCGAAACGCTGCTGCCCGCCCTGCTCTCGATCGCTATCCGCGAGGAAATCCCGCTGCTGGCCGCGCTGAAGCCAATCACCTCTGGCCCCGCCGACCTGCTTGGCCTGCCGCAGGGTCGCCTCGCCAAGGGCGCGCCAGCCGACCTCGTTCTATTTGACCCCACGGCGCCGTGGGCCTGCGATCGCGACGATCTCTCGTCACGATCAAAAAACTCGCCGTTTGACGGTCGCAAGCTTGAAGGCAAGGTCTTGCGCACCTGGGTCAATGGCGCGACCGTGTTTGAACGCGGCTGATCGGGGGACGCGTCCATGGAATTCTTCGCAAACATTGGCGTGTTTCTGATCGTCTATGGCCCGGCCATCGTGCTCGGCTATCTGCTTGGCTCGATCCCGTTCGGCCTGGTGATCACCAGGCTCGCAGGGCTCGGCGACATCCGCTCGATCGGCTCGGGCAATATCGGCGCGACCAACGTGCTGCGCACCGGGCGCAAGGATCTGGCGCTGGCGACCCTGCTGCTCGATGCGGGCAAGGCGGGTCTCGCCTACTTCTTCTGCATCTGGGGCGCTGCTGCTTACGCCAGCCAGTACACGGCTGATTTCACGCCCGGCTATTACCACAGCCTCGGCCTTATCGCGGGCGCGTCGGCCTTCATTGGCCACTGCTATCCCGTGTGGCTGAAGTTCAAGGGCGGCAAAGGCGTTGCGACCTATATCGGCCTGCTGCTCGCTGCGATGTGGCAGGTGGGCGTGGCGTTCGGCGTCGTCTAGCTGCTCACCGCCGCGATCTTCCGCATGTCGTCGTTCGCCGCGCTGGTTGCGACGCTGGCCGTGCCGGTGATCGCCTACTTCCTCAATCCGACGGGTGACGACTGGATCGTCTTCGGCGCGCTCGCCATACTCATCTACTGGCGCCACCGCGCCAACATCCAGCGCATCCTCGCAGGGACAGAGCCGAAGATCGGCTCGAAGAAAAAGGCGGCCGAGGCGGCCGCTGGCCCACCGGAAGGTAGCGGATGAAAAGACGGACGCTTACGGGGGGAGAGCGTACGGACTGGCTGAGATTGTCGCGGACACGCGGCATCGGCCCCATCACATTTTTTCATCTGCTCGAACGCTACGGCTCTGCCGCAGCCGTGCTCGACGACCTGCCCGCGCTGGCGAAGAAGGCGGGCGGGAAATCCGATGTCCGTGCGCCGGACCTTTCCGACATCCAGCGCGAGATCGAGGCTACGGCGCAGCTCGGTGCGGCCCACCTCGCGGCGTGCGAGCCGGACTACTCCGCCTGCCTCGCCGCCATCGACGCCCCGCCCCCTGTCATCGCCATTCGCGGCAACCGCACCCTGCTCAACAAGCCAGCCATCGCCATGGTCGGCGCGCGTGATGCCTCCGCAGCCGGCCGCCGAATGGCGCGCGACCTCGCCCGCGATCTCGGACAGGCCGGCTACGTCATCGTCTCGGGCATGGCGCGCGGCGTGGATGGCGAAGCACATGCGGCATCGCTGGAGACCGGCACAGTCGCAGCCATCGCGGGAGGCATCGACCAGATCTATCCGCCGCAACACGACCAGCTTTACGAGTTGCTGACCCAGCGCGGCTGCATCGTCTCGGAAAGCCCACTCAGCTACGTCGCGCAAGCGCGCGACTTCCCCAAACGCAACCGCGTGATCTCCGGTCTGTCCCTCGCCACCATCGTGGTGGAGGCCGCCGAGCGATCCGGCAGTCTCATCACCGCCCGCTTCGCGCTGGAGCAAGGCCGCGAAGTCCTCGCTGTCCCCGGCTCGCCGCTCGATCCACGTGCGCGCGGCGCCAACCGACTGATCAAACAGGGCGCGGCGCTGATCGAAAGCGCCGAAGATGTGCTCGCCGCGCTGGATGGAATTTCACCGCCAAGCTTCTCCGAACCCTTCGCCGATCGCTTCGACAGCCGCGACGCGGACCTGCCGCCCGCTCTCGTCCGCGCGGTGCGCGAAGCCCTCTCGCCAACGCCCATGCGGATCGAGGAAATCGCCCGCGCGGCCGATGCTCCCCACCGCCTCGTGCTGGCCGCACTGGCCGAGCTGGAACTCGCCGGCCACGCCGTCACCCATGTCGGCGGGACGGCTTCCCGGGCGGTCTGACACACTTCTGAAATATATCTCCCCCTACGGGGGAGGGGCGGGCCTGCACGGTCCCCCGAATTGACAATCGGGGCCATGGCCCCCAACTTCCCGCCGCAACCTCCCCCAAATACACTGAATTATTGAGGAAAAATGCAGGTCGTCGTCGTCGAGTCACCCGGCAAGGTCAAATCCATCAACAAGTACCTGGGCCCCGGGTACAAGGTGATGGCGTCCTACGGGCACATCCGCGACCTGCCCTCAAAGGACGGTTCCGTGAAGCCCGATGAGGACTTTGCGATGACCTGGGACATCGACGGGAAGTCGATCAAACACGTCAAGGAAATCGCCGACGCGGTGAAGAATGCCGACGGCCTGATCCTCGCAACCGACCCTGATCGCGAAGGCGAAGCGATCTCGTGGCATGTTCTCGAAGCCCTCAACGCCCGCAAGGTGCTGAAGGGCAAGAAAGTCCAGCGCGTCACGTTCAACGCCATCACCAAGAAAGCCGTCACCGAAGCGATCGAAAATCCGCGCGAGATCGACCAGCAGCTGGTCGACGCCTATCTCGCCCGCCGCGCGCTCGACTATCTCGTCGGCTTCTCGCTCTCGCCGGTTCTCTGGCGCAAGCTGCCGGGCACCCGCTCGGCCGGTCGCGTGCAGTCGGTTGCGTTGCGCATCATCGTCGACCGCGAACTCGAAATCGAAAAGTTCGTCACACAGGAATACTGGCAGGTGCAAACCCGCCTCGCCGTGAATGGCAGCGAGTTTGAAGCGCGCCTGACGGAACTCGACGGCCAGAAGCTGCAGAAATTCTCTCTGCCGAACGCCGAAGCCGCCGCCCGCGCCCTCGCCGCCGTGAAAGCCGGCAGCTATCGCGTCGCCTCAGTCGAAGCCAAGCCGGTCAAGCGCAACCCGCCGCCGCCTTTCACCACCTCCACACTGCAGCAGGAAGCCGCCCGCAAGCTCGGCTTCTCCGCCAGCCGCACCATGCAGGTCGCCCAGCGCCTTTACGAAGGCGTGCAGATCGGCGGCGAACAGGTCGGCCTCATCACCTATATGCGTACCGACGGCGTGCAGATGGCCGAGGAAGCCTACGCTGCCGCCCGTTCCGCCATCGGCCGCAACTACGGCAAGGAATACTTGCCCGATGGTCCGCGCCGCTACACGTCGAAAGCCAAGAACGCGCAGGAAGCCCACGAGGCCGTGCGCCCCACCGACTTCGACCGCAAGCCCGGCTCGATCAGCCTCGAGCCCGACATGGCGCGCCTCTACGAACTCGTCTGGAAGCGCGCCGTCGCCTCGCAGATGGAAGCCGCCTCGCTGGAGCGCACCACGGTCGAAATCCCGTCCACCGATGGCAAGGCCGTGCTGCGCGCCACCGGCCAGGTCGTGAAATTCGACGGCTTCCTGACGCTGTATCAGGAAGGCAAGGACGATAGCGACGACGAAGACGGTGGCCGCCTGCCGACGATCAACCAGGGCGACACGCCCAAGCTGGTCGAAGCCACGCACACGCAGCACTTCACCGAGCCGCCACCGCGTTATTCGGAAGCCTCGCTGGTCAAGAAGCTGGAAGAACTCGGCATCGGCCGTCCTTCCACCTACGCCTCGACGCTCTCGACCCTGATCGACCGCGACTACGTCAAGCTCGAACAGAAGCGCTTCATCCCGGAAGACAAGGGACGCCTCGTCACCATCTTCCTCGAGAAATTCTTCGCGCGTTACGTCGAATACGATTTCACCGCCAGCCTCGAAGAGAAGCTGGACTTGGTGTCCGACGGCAAGCTGGCGTGGAAGGATTTCCTCCGCGACTTCTGGAAAGAGTTCAACGGCGCTATCGGCGCAACGGCTGAGCTGCGCGTCACCAACGTCATCGACGCGCTCAACGAAGTGCTTGAACCGTATCTGTTCCCGAAGAAGATCGATGCGGACGGCAACGAGCTCGCCCCGCGCGTCTGCCCGACCTGCGGCACCGGCCAGCTCTCGCTGAAGCTCGGCAAGTTCGGCGCGTTCGTCGGTTGCTCGAACTATCCCGAATGCCGCTTCACGCGCCCCTTCGGCGCCGAGCAAAAAGGCCAGACCGACATCCCGCCGGACGGCAAGGTGCTCGGCAACAACCCGGAAGGCATTCCGGTCTTCCTCAAGAACGGCCGCTTTGGACCTTACGTGCAGCTCGGGCCCGACCCGGTCGAGAAGGGCGAGAAGCCCCGTCGTTCGTCCATCCCCAACGGATGGTCAGTGCCGGATCTCGACCTTGAGCAAGGCCTGAAGCTGCTCTCGCTGCCGCGCGAAGTGGGCAAGCACCCCGAGGATGGCGAGCCGATCGTCGCCAACCTTGGCCGCTACGGCCCCTACGTGCAGCACATCAAGACCTACGCCAACGTTCCGGACGTCAACGAGCTGTTCGAAATCGGCCTCAACCGCGCCGTCACGCTGATCGCCGAAAAGCGCGCCGGCAAGGGCGCGGGCCGTGGCCGCACGGCCATCGCCCCGCTCAAGGAACTCGGCAATCACCCCGATGGCGAACCCATCAACCTTTTCAACGGCCGTTTCGGTCCCTACATCAAGCACGGGACGATCAACGCGAACATTCCGCGCGGCGCCGACCCGGCCACGATTACGCTGGAACAGGCGATCGAGCTGGTTGACGCCCGCGCGGCCGCAGCCCCGTCCACCAAAATGAAGGGCCGCAAGCCGGCCAAGAAGGCGGCAAAGACGCCAGCCCCGAAAGCAGCGAAGAAAGCTGCAGCCAAGTCTACTGGAGACAAGACATCAACGACGACCAAGAAGCCCGCCGCCAAAAAGGCCGCGGCAAAAGCCAAGACCGCCAAGAAGGCGTCAAAAGCAGAGGCATGAGCCGACCTCCCCGCCCCCCTCGTGAAAACCAGGAGCGGGGAGCACCAACCCGCCAGATGGTTCTCGACTATCTCGAGAAGCATCCCAGCCACGGCGCCAAGCGCGACATCGCACGCGGCCTTGATGTTCCAACCGAACACAAGCCCGAGCTGCGCCGCATATTGAACGAACTCGAAGCCGAAGGCGCACTCGTGCGCACGGCCAAGCGCGCCTTCCAGCCCGCCGAGCAACCACCGCCAACCGGCATCGTGAAGTTCGAACGCATCGACAATGAGGGCGAACTGATCGGCCGCGCCATGGGCCGCGACGGCCCGTTCGGACCGGACATCTACTACCAGGGCTCCCTCGGAAAAGGCCGCGAAATTGCGGTCGGCCCGGGCGAGCGAGCGCTCTGCCGCATCGACAAAGGCGGCGATGGCATCTGGCGCGCCCGTGCGATCAAGAAGATCGACGCAACGCCAGAGACCTCGCTTATCGGTGTCTACCGCGCCAACCGTTATGGCGGCACGGTCGAGCCGACCTCGCGCAAGGAAAAGAGCAACTTCATCATCGAGAAATCCGACGCGCGTGATGCGAAGGATGGCGACCTCGTACGCATCAATGCACGCCCGATGCGTGGCTATGGCCCGCGTCGCGCGGCTGTCGTGGAAGTCATCGGCCGCCTCGACGATCCGCGTTCGGCCTCCATCATCGCGATGCACACGCATGGCGTGCCGGATGAATTCCCCGAAGCCGTGATCGAGGAAGCCGCGAAAGCCACCGCCGCTCCTGCCCCGCGCGAGGACCTCACGCGCATCCCGCTCATCACCATCGACCCGGAAGACGCGCGCGACCATGACGACGCCGTCTATGCCGAGCCCGATGGCCATGGCGGCTTCCGCGTGATCGTCGCGATCGCAGACGTTGCTGCCTATGTCCGCGTCGGCACGCTCCTCGACCGCGAAGCCTATCGCCGAGGCAACTCGACCTACTTCCCCGACCGCGTCTCGCCGATGCTGCCGGAACACCTCTCGGCCGATCTGTGCTCGCTGCGCGAAGGCGAACTGCGCGAGACCTTCGCCGTCGAGATGTTCTTCAACTCCAGCGGCATCAAGACCAAGCACCGCTTCATCCGCGTCAAGATGCGCTCGGCCGCCAAGCTGTCCTATCGCCAGGCGCAAGACGCCATCGACGGCAAGCCCGACGACAAGACCCAGCCGCTTCTCGAAAGCGTGCTGAAACCGCTGTGGGATTCCTACTGGTGCGTGGACAAGGCTCGCAAAGGCCGCGCCCCGCTGGACCTCGACCTGCCCGAGCGCCGCGTGCGCATCGGCGAAGACGGCAAGATCGCCTCCATCTCGATGCGTGAGCGTTTCGACGCGCACCGTCTGATCGAGGAGTTCATGATCCAGGCCAACGTCTGCGCCGCCGAGACGCTGGAAGACAAGCGCTCACCGCTCGTCTACCGCGTCCACGAGGAGCCGAGCGAGGAGAAGGTCAACTCGCTGTCGAACTTCCTGCCGACCATCGGCCTGAAGTGGACAAAGGGCGAGAAGATCACCGGCCACCGCTTCAACAAGCTGCTCTCCGATGTGAAAGCCTCGGAGAACGAGCACCTCGTCAACGAGATGGTGCTGCGCACACAGGCGCAGGCCCGCTATGCGCACGAGAACCTCGGCCACTTCGGCCTCAACCTCCTGAAGTACGCGCACTTCACCTCGCCCATCCGCCGCTACTCCGACCTGATCGTTCACCGCGCCCTCATCCGTGCGCTGGGCCTCGGGCCGGATGGCATGACGGATCAGGATCGCGTGCGCCTCGAAGAGATGGCCGAACACGTCACCATGACCGAGCGCCGCTCCATGGCGGCCGAGCGTGAAGCCACCGATCGCTACCTCGCCATCTACATGGCGGATCGCGTCGGCGCAGTCTTCGACGCCCGCATCGCCGGCGTCACGCGCGCTGGCCTGTTCGTGCGCCTGTTCGAGAACGGCGCGGATGGCTTCATCCCCGCCAGCCGCCTGTCGGACGAATACTGGATTCATGACGAGACGAGCGCCGCGCTCGTCGCTCAAAGATCCGGCCAGCGTTACGAACTCGGCATGAACGTGCAGGTGAAGCTGATGGAAGCAACGCCGCTCACCGGCGGCCTGCTCTTCTCCATGCAGTCTCCGCCCCGCCCGCGCCGCCGCGATCTCAAGATGCCCGAGCGCGAGCGTAGCAACTTCCGTGAGCGTGGCGGCGGCGGCAACCCCGGCCGCAAACGCCCCTCGGACGGCGGCGGACGCCCTCCGGGTATCCCGCATTCGAAGAAGAAGGGGCCGGCGAGCTACGGCAAGAACAAGAAGAAAAAGCGGTAGCGCTTAGGCCCTCGTCCTTCGAGACGCCGCTATGCAGCTCCTCGGGATGAGGCCTAAACTTTCCGCAATTGAGTATCAGCCCTCATCCTGAGGAGGCCTGTAAGGCAGTCTCGAAGGACGAGGGCGTGCTTGCTGACCCCGCCCGTTGACTGCGCCTTGCCGCGGGTCCACCTCAATCACATGACCAACATCTTCGACCCGGACAATGATCCCGCCCAGGTGGCGGCCGCAAAAGCCGCCGCCGCCAAGAGCTTGTCCGAGGACGATCTGCTGCGCGAAGACCCCGCGAACCTCATCGCCAATCCGGCAACACCCCGCGACGCCGCCACGCTTATCCTTTACCGCAACACGCCCGATGGTCCGCGCATTCTCATGGGATGCCGCTCCGAGGGCCACGACTTCATGCCGAACAAATACGTCTTCCCGGGCGGCCGGGTGGATGATGAGGACGTGCTCGTGCCTGCGCTCACCGAACTCGCGCCACTTGAGCACGATAAACTCGTCATCGGCGCAACGCGCCCCACGCGCGCCTTCCCGCTTACCGCCGTTCGCGAAGTCTTCGAGGAGACCGGCCTCATCGTGGGCCGCAAAGCCAACAGAATGGGCGACGTGCCGCCCTCATGGTCTGACTACTACGCGCAGGGCGCAGCCCCCTACCTCGCCAACTTCCATTTCCTCGGCCGCGCCATCACACCGCCGATGCGCCACAAGCGTTTCGACGCGCGCTTCTTCATGGCCGATGCGTCCGATGCGCTGATCGACGACCGCGCCCCGATCGATGGCCGCGAACTCGGCGACCTGCGCTGGTTCACGCTGGCCGAAGTCGCCGGCCTCGACCTGCCGAACGTCACCCGCTTCGTGATCTCTGAAGTTGAAACCCGTCTCGTGAAGCGGGAGGCGCTAAGCCCCTTCCACCTCTACTGGACGCAGACAGGTCACGTCCGCGAACGGATCTGACGCGGCTTTCCGGCGACGAGGAACAACGCGTCCTCATAGTCGCCGCCGACATCCACGCGCACGATCTCGCTGAACGGTATTTCCGACAGCCGCTTCTCCCATTCGCCGTCCGGCGTGATGTGATGAAAGTCGACCGACGCCGCGTTCAGCGCCACGACCCGCCCGATATAGCAGGCATAGCCGTCCATCTCGTCGTCCGGCACGTGCAGCGTGATGATCGGGAACGCCTTCGACGCGCTCTCCAGCAGCTTGGGCAGCGACACCAGCGACACCGGAACCTGCGTCGCACGCGCCTCACCCCGCACCTTCAGCGCCTTGGCCATGAAGCCTGCACGCTCTTCCGGCCCGAACGTCGTCACGTCGGTGTAGCGGATGCACGCAATGCCATCGAACCTCGCTGACGCCGTCACCAGCTCCAGCGCAAAATACTTCGGCCCCGTCGCCACGACATAGCCGGTCAGCCAGCCCGTCTCGAACGCATCCCGCTCGATCCGCACCATCGCGCCCGAAGCCTTGGCCTCACGTATCTCCTTGGCAAACGCCACGTCGTCTCCCTAGCCAAACAAACCCACCGGTCGCGTCACCATGAGCCAGAGTATCGCAAGCACGGCTGCGAACGCCGGCAACCCCATCACGAACCAGATCCGGTAAAGCCTGTGATACTCCTCCGGCAGATCTGCGCCAGACGCGGCAGCAGCACGCGCCAGATCACGCAACCGATGTTGTATCCACACCACGGGCAGCCACAACACCCCGACAAACACGTAAAGCCCAAGCGACAGCAAGATCCACCCCTCGCTCATCGGCCAGCCGATCGCCATCGCCAGCAGCGCGCCCGTCACCGGCTGCATCACCACCGCGCTCGCCGTGAACAGCCAGTCCGCGATCACCACCGTGCCCGCCACATGCGCAACAATCCGCGCATCCTTCACGCGCTGCGCCATCACCATGAAGAAGGCGATGCCGGCGCCGGTCCCCAGCAACACGCACGCGCCGATTATGTGCGCCCAGCGCAGGACATGCACCCACTCCATCACCGCTCCTCCACCAGTGCCGCCACCGCCAGCGCCAGCGCGATCGCCGGAAACACCTTCACAAACGGCCCCAGCGGATCAGCCCACAGCTCAGGCGTCACGACCGTTCCTGCCGCGAGATAGCCGAGCGAGACGAGGACCGATCCCCACGCCGCACGCCGCGTCCACTTCCGCCACAGCAGCCCCCAGCCAATCGCCAGATCCAGCACGATGCCACTGACAACAAGCCAGGTCGCAACATCGCTGCCGACACGCGCCGCGATCACGGCTTCTGCCTGCCCCCGCTGCACGATTCCGATCACCCCACTGGCCAGCCAGAACGCCGACAGGATCAGCAGCAGAACCGGAAACACCAGCTGCGTCCGCCCGAACACCCGCTCCTGCATCGTCGACGGCAGAGCACGCAGCGTCTCTTCCAGCGACTTTAGCTGGAACCCGCCCGCCTCACGCCAGGGCCCCGCATCGCCGGTCACGCCATCCGCCAGCGACCGCAGCGCTGTTGTCCGCAAGGGCGAGCGCCACCCCATCCGCCCGCCGATGTCGGCGAACGATCCAACTCCGAACGCCATCCATCGCGGCAACCGCCACACCGCCAGCGCATCGTCCCGCCCCACCCAACGCCGGACTGCCTTGAGCATGCCCTCCAGCGTGTGGACCTCATCCTCGACCAGCTCGTAATCCCGCCGCGACGCCACTTCGCCCGCCAGCACGGCGCGCACTGCCTCGCCGACATCGCTGCCCGCCACTGTCTGCACGCTCGCATCAGCCAGCGCGATCGGCTGCACGACAGGCGCAGCCGCCAGCATCCGCAGCAGAGCCGTCGCGCCATATGCGCCCGCGGAGATCACCAGCCCCGGCTTCAGGATCGTCCAGTCGAGCTTGCTGCCCCGCACAGCCGCATCGCCAGCCGCCTTGGTCGACAGAAAGGCCGTCCGCGCCCCTGCCTCAGCGCCCGGCGCAGATATCTGCACGAAGCGCTTCACACCTGCCGCCTCACACGCCGCCACCAGGGCGCGTATCGCGCCATCCTGCACCAGCTTCAGGTCGTCCTTCGCGCCGTCCTGCAGGGCCCCCGCAGCGTTCACCACGGCATCAATCCCCGACAGGCTGGGCAGCCAGTCCGCCGCCGCCTGCATCCGCCGCATGTCGCCGTGATTCCAGGGGATGTGCGGCGCGATCCGCCTTCCCGTCTCAGGCGAGCGCCCGAACCCCACCACCTGATGGCCGGCGCGCAAAAGGGCCTGGATCACCTCCAGCCCGATCAGCCCGTATGCCCCGACCACCAATACCCGCATAATCCCCGCCCGAAATGCATGGGAAAGCTAGGATTTCCAAGGACTTGCTGCAAGCTTCGGTGGTTCTGCTTGACTTGGAGGCCGCCATCGTGTCCAAGCACGCTTCCGATTTTCAAGAACACGTCCGAGAGCCCAAATGGCCAAACCAGCGACCATCAAGATCCGCCTGAACTCGTCGGCTGACACCGGCTTCTTCTATGTCACCAAGAAGAACCCGCGCACGCAGACCGAAAAGCTCGTTCTGAAGAAGTACGACCCGGTCGTGCGCAAGCACGTCGAGTTCAAAGAAGGCAAGATCAAGTAGGATCTCCCGCCTCTCGCAGGAATTGAAAAGGCCCGGAGCGTTGTCGCTCCGGGCCTTTTGCTTTTGGTCTCGTTACGCGCGGTCTCTGCAGCTTCCAGAAGCCCGGGGGCGGCTTCCCGCCCCCGGTTACCGGCTCTCTATTGGGCCGGCTGATCCGGAAGTGCGTAGGCGATCACATAGCCGCCCTGGTCATCCGTCGGCTGCTCCCCGCTCGAACGCGGATAGCGCCAGCTGGGGTTCGGGATGGTGATGACGACGTACTGTTTGCCGTTCTTGCCGACATAGCTCATCGGCGTCGCATGGGCGCTGCCCGGCAGCGGGCTCTCCCACTTCACGGCGCCGGTGCGCAGGTCGAAGGCGCGGAACGTCGAATCCATCGCGCCGCCATCGAAGATGAGGCCGCCACGGGTCGACAGAACGCCAGCCTGCACCGGCGTGCCCACCTGAGTCGTCAGGCCGAGCGGGATACCGAACGGACCAGACTCTTTCAGCGAGCCAATGGCGCGCTTCCACATCAGCTTGTTGGTGTTGAGGTCCATCACCCCGATCACCGAGAACGGCGGCTCGAAGCAAGGCAGCTCCGTCGGCGCGTTGAAGAACGGCAGAGGCAGACGCCAGGCCGACATGAACGGTGCCGTGTCGCCACGGTAGAGCACCTTGTTCTGGTCGTAGACCTGACCACCGCCCGGCGTGCCACGCGCGCCCGGAGCCACAGAGCCTCCCTGGCCTGCGCCCGGACGCGTCGCCGCAGCCGGACCACCGCCAGCAGGCGCGCCAGCCGGCTCGCCCTTCTTGGCTGCCTGCTCCGCACGGCGCTTGGCGGTGAGAGCTGTATCAGCAGCGCGGTTCTCAAGGCTGCGCAGGACGATACGGTTGCCCATCAGCATCGGTGCGCCGATCAGCAGGCCATTGTCCGGATCAACCGACACAGAGCCCCAGTTGAAGCCGCCGGCATTGCCCGGATACTGGAACGTGCCGCCCCAGGTGTCTTCCGCCATGCCATAGCCGCCGCCGCCTTCCATGGGAGGCGTGAAGTGGCCATCATACCGCATCTTCTTGAACTCGATCCGGCAGTGCAGCTGATCCAGCGGGGTAAGGCCCCACATGTCCTGCTCGATCCGGTCGTCGCGGAAGTGCGGCAGCGGCGAGAAGGGTTGTGTCGCCGTCACCACTTCGCCCTTGGCTGGGTTCTGCGGAACCGGCTTCTCAGGCGTGTCGTAGATCGGAACGCCCGTACGGCGGTCGAGCAGGAAGATCTCGCCACGCTTGGTCGGTCCGGCAACGGCGGGGATCATCTCCCCTTCGCCATTCTTGCGGATGTTCACCAGAACCGGCTGCGAGGGGACGTCATAGTCCCAGATATCGCGGTGGACCGTCTGGTAGACCCAGCGGCGCTGGCCGGTGGCCGCGTCGATGGCCACGATCGAGGCCGAGTTTTCTTCGGCTGCCGGCGTGCGCAGGTCACCGTCGAAATAGTCAGGCGAAGAGTTGCCCGTCGGCGCGTAGATCAGGTTGAGTTGCGGGTCATAGCTGGTGTTCGACCACACGTTCGGCGTACCGCGCGTGTATTCGCCGCCTTCATCCGGCAGGCCGTTATAGCCCGGATTGCCCATGTCCCACGCCCACGAGAACGCGCCGGTCATGGCGTCGTAGGCGCGCAGCACGCCCGAAGGGTTGCCGATCTGCTGGTTGTCCGTCACCCAGCCGCCGACGACGACCTTGTCGCCCGCAATCATCGGGGTCGAAGTCACCATGTAGTTGCCCAGCGGCGAACGGCCGAGGCCCGACAGCAGGTTCACTTTGCCTTCAAAGCCGAAGCTCGGGCACAGCTGGCCGGTCATCGCGTCCACAGCAAGCAGACGCGCATCCACCGTACCAGCGATGATGCGCTTGGCGCACTCGCCCGTGTATTCCGGCGGAGCTTCGAAATAGCCAAGGCCACGGCAGGTGCGTGCGAAGGTGGAGCCACGCTCCAGCCCGCCCGGCACTTCCGTCTTGGTGTCGTACTGCCAGCGCTTCTCGCCCGTATCCGAGTCATAGGCGATCAGCTGGCTGCCGGCCGTGCAGATATAGACGAGGCCATTGGCCATCTGCGGCGTCTGCTTGAAGTCGTAGCCAACGCCCGTGCGCTGACGCCAGACTTCCTTCAGCTTGCCGACGTTTTCCGTGTTGATCTGGGTGATCTGCGCAAAACGCTGGCCTTCCGGCACGCCGCCATAGTGCTGCCAGTCGGTCACGGCAGGCCCTGCCGCAACCTCGTTCTTGGTGCCCTCGACGACCGGGTAGCCCTGGAACGCGCCAACCGCGAGCAGCAGAACGCCTGCCAGCGTCGGAACAGCGACGAACAGGCCGCCGGCATTGATCGGCGTTTCGCGCGTCTTGCCCATCGCAGCACGATGCCACGGAGACAGGAACCACAGGCCAACCACCAGCCAGGCCGCCAGACGCGGCAGTTCAGCAAGGAAGTCGAGACCGGCTTCCATCACCGTCCAGAGAGCCGTGACTGCCAGAATGCCCGCATAGATCATCGCACCCAGCGGATTGCGCATGATCAGCAGCACGCCGGTAGCAATCAGCGCGATGCCAGCCGCCGCATAATAGAAACTGCCGCCCAGCATGAGCAGCTGCGCGCCAAACCACAGCAGGTAAGCGCCAACTAGGATCAGGAAGGTCGCAAAGCCGATGTTCGCAACCGCCGGCAGGCCAGCGCCCGCCTGCGTCACGCGAACGCTATAGCCAGCGGCCGCAAGAAAACCCGCAGCCGTGAGGAAGTAGAAGATCGCTTCCACCACCATGCCGGAATTGATCAGCAGCGGCAGAGGGTCGGGATTGAACGGCGTCGCCTCCGGCAGTGGCGGATTGAGCGCCATGACGCCGCCCCAGACGGCTATGATTGCTATGACCAGATAAACGGCCGCAAACGCCCATTGGGCGACGCGAGATCCCATAACTCCCTCCCGTACCGATCGTGTGCTTTCGCGCCCAAACCCCGCGCGGCCCCGACCTTTACGGCAACTTACCCCGGCTGCTCCCCGCCTGCAAAGGCGCCCGGGCCCCGCAGGTCACGGACTAATCACTCCGAATCGCTCACATCGCCGTGCGGTAAGCGCCTGACGGGCGAAGAGTTCAGGCGAACGGCCTCATCGGCTCTGCCTTGTGCTCGGCATAGATCGTGTTGTCGTCCGCCTCGATCAGACGGACCTCATAGCCCCACAGGTCAGCCAGATGTTGGAGAACGCGGTCGGCGTCCTTTTCTTCGAGCACGATCCCCTTCACGACATTGTGGCGCAGCTCCAGGCGGCGATCGCCCGACAGGTCGACGTCCACCACCTGAATGTCAGCGTCCCGGCCGGCCACATCATACTGCCGCGCCAGAGCCCGCCGCACTTCGCGATAACCACGCTCGTCATGAATGGCGGAAACTTCCATCGCCTCCTCGTCATGATCGTCGGAAATCTGGAACAACCCCATCCTCCGGATCAGGTTCGGCGAGAGGTATTGCGAGACGATGCTCTCATCCCGGAAGTTGGCCCAGATATCCTTCAGCGTCCCGTAGGCGTCGCCATTCCCCGCAATGTCGGGGAACCATGAACGATCCTCATCCGTCGGCGTCAGCGAGATGCGCTCGATGTCCTGCATCATCGCTAAGCCAAGCGCATACGGATTGATGCCCGAGAAGCGGCGATCGTCGAAGTCCGGCTGCATCACCACGCTGGTGTGCGAGTGCAGGAACTCCAGATAAGACCCATCGCTGATCTGCCCCTTCTCGTGCAGGCGCGTCATGATGCGATGGTGCGTCCACGTCGCGCAGCCCTCGTTCATCATCTTGGTCTGGCGCTGCGGATAGAAGTACTGCGCGATCAAGCGGATGATCCGCAGAATCTCGCGCTGCCAGCCCGCCAGCCGCGGCGCCGTCTTCTCGAGGAAATAGAGAATGTTCTCTTCCGGCAGTTTCAGGATCGCCTTGCGACGATCCTCTTCCACCTTCTTCTTCGTCGCAGGTTTCTTGCCCTTGCCCTGCGGCACCGTCCGCCAGAGGTCGTTGAATAGCGCCTCGCCATGCGCCCGCCGCTCCCGCTCGCGGATTTCCTCGGAACGCAGGTCCATCGACCGCTTGCCCGGATAACGGTGGATGCCATGGCTCTGCAGCGCATGCGCCGCATCGATCAGCCGCTCCACAGCCTCAAGGCCATAGCGCTCCTCGCACTTCGAGATGAAGTTCTTTGCGAACGACAGATAATCCGCAATGCCGCTCGCATCAGTCCACTGCTTGAACACATAGTTGTTCTTGAAGAAGTGGTTGTGCCCCATCGCCGCGTGCGCCAGCACCAGCGTCTGCATCGTCGCGGAGTTCTCCTCCATGATGTAGCAAACGCACGGATCG
>Ga0116156_10001625_pt1 | contig 21555 bp, 18 predicted proteins | sample AD_UKC045_MetaG_FD_89891 | JGI IMG/M metagenome (GOLD analysis project Ga0116156, IMG submission 89891) | Active sludge microbial communities of municipal wastewater-treating anaerobic digesters from USA - AD_UKC045_MetaG | ecosystem: Engineered > Bioreactor > Anaerobic > Digestate | place: USA... | reverse complement strand
TTTCCGGTGCTGTAGATATCGGTGACGGCATCATCCAGATCCATAGCGCTCAGTAAGGCGCAGATAAATACAAGTGACAGAATGATCAGGAGTTTTTTCATAACAGTCTCCATAAGTTTTTTGACAATATTAGCGGTAGCTGACGAACCGTCAACAAAAAAGTGCATAATATCCGCGCGGGACCCCTCTGGAATAGGGCCCTGATAAAACGATACCGGTGCTTAGCCTCCTGCACCCAGCCAACACGACTGTGCTGGCTGAGTGCCTGAAACTTGGCTCAGTGTCTTACTTGGTTGAATTGAACAGGTAGCCTACGTTCAACATAATGACGGCGTTTGTGGTATCATTGCCGTTTTTGTAGATTTCGGTCAAGCCCAGGACGTATCTGACTCCAACCGTGTATCTCTGGCTGATAACAGTTTCCGCGCCCACAATTATCCCCGCGCCGATGTCGTTGATGCTATTGCCGATATTGTGGTTGGTGGTGGTGCTTGTGTTGCCTGCGCTTACTTTTTGCTTGTCCTTGGCGTTGATGAGGTAAGCGACGCTGGCACCGGCATAGGGTTGAATACGCACGTTTCCAGCCTGATAGTTGAGTTTGAGGACCATGGGAAGTTCCAGGTAGTCCAGGCTGACGGTATGCGTTGTGTAAACGTCACTAATGTTGTATTTGTAGCTATGGCCCTTCTGAGTATACAGGAGTTCTGGTTGTAAGATCAATGAGGGCAGGAGGTAGTGTTGAATCATCGCCCCGGCGTGCAATCCCACACTGGGATCACTGGAAGCCATGGCGTCATCTCCTGAGATGTGGGAGATATTCAGTCCGGCTTTGACTCCCAGGGTAGTCTGGGCATAAGCGAGGCCCAGCGAAAGTATAATTGCGAGTATGATTAGTAAATGTTTCATTGTGTTTCCTTATGTTTGTATTCTATTGGCAGCTTGTTTTCTGGCTTGGTGGGAGCAGGGCCCCGGTTTCCCGGAGCCTTACTCTCGGTTTGGCATAACGGGTGTGTGAATCCCGCTACCGCCATGGTTTCACTTATTTCACAATCACCATGCGCTTGGTTTGGCTCATTGTGGGAGATTGTACCCTGTAGAAATAGATGCCGCTTCCGCAGGCATTGTTGTTGAAGTCACGGCCATCCCAGCTCAAAGTGTGGCTGCCTTCAGACCTGATATAGGTCCTGATAACCTGGCCCAGGATGTTATATATTTTTACGGATGCTGTTTCACCGGCCTTGACTGAGAGGGTGAAACTGGTTTGAGTTTTGAAAGGATTGGGGTAGGCATCACCAATGACGGTGACTTCCGGAAGTTCCGGGACCTGGTTTCCCAACACGTGCACAGTAACGGGACCAAAGAGGGTGTTGCTGTTATAGTCCACACTTTCCAGCCAGTAGCTGTAAGTGTTTTCGGTTTCCACTTGGTTGTCCGTGTAGTTATATATGTGCTGAGTGGATGTATTTGTAGCTCCGATCAGAGATGGAGTCAGCAGCAGTGCTTCCGTAAACTCAGCATTAAGGCCCCGGTAAACCCGATAGCCCAGTAGATTGGTCTCGGATTGAGAAACCCAGGTGAGTTTGACGAAGTTCTGAGCTGTGAGGACAGCGCTGAAGCTGCTGAGTTCGACTGGCAGGGTATCCACATGGGCCAGGAAATCCTGAGTGTCGTTATGATCAGCAACGATGGTCACGGAAGGAGGTAACCAACCGGTCCAGCCTGCTTTGACCACGGAATAGACACCTGACAGGAATGGCAAATTGCCGGGAGCGCCAAACACATAACTGGTATAGACCGGAATCGCGAAAGGCGAGCCATTGAAGTAGATCTCGGCATTGAGGTCCGGCCCCAAGAGATCATTTTCGTCGTGGGAGGTGATGCTGAAGGTATATTCCTCCGGCGCGATCGTACCGAGGGTGTAGATGTCATGGATTCCAGCGGCGGGTTCATTTCTCTTGTCCAGCCAGGCATAGATCACGCCGTTGGCGGCAGTAGCGCTGTAGGCGAGCATGGGCTTGGTCTGATCGGTATCCCAGGTGCAGACTATATAGCCGCCTGCTACTCCGGCACCGTCAAAGTTGCCAGCCTGGTTGATGTGGTTGGCGTAGATGTCATAGCCGTTGGCGGCGAGGTTTTCTCCCGTTTCATAGGCGATGATGACTCCACCTGATCCATCCGACACAGCCTGGGGATTTCTTTGATAGGAATCATGCAGGGTGCTGACAGCGATGGGTGCGACCCAGGGAAGGCTTGGAGTGGTTCCGGCAGCTCCACCAAAGATCTTGTGGACATAGATGTTGCTGTCGGTAGCACTGAGATAGTGTTCCCAGGCAATAAAGGCCGTGTATTGGGCCCCTGCCACGATCACAGGATGGATCTGGTCCAGAGCTATGGCCATGATTGCCACACCGTTGGCGGTCCACTGGATGGCACCGGTGGGAGGAACTGAGCCGACTCTCTGGGCATAGATATCCCAAGTGAAATTGACATTATCTTCCCAAACGATGATGGCGCTCCCCACCGAGTCGTTAACCAGGGAGGGATTCTTCTGATCGTTGGCAGCGATGCAGGCAGGCACGCCACCGTCTATCCACATGTTTTGGTTGAGGGCATCGATTCTCTGGGCATAGATATCCCAGTTCGCGCCGTTGTACTGCTCGTAGGCTATGATGGCGCCATGATCTCCGTCGCTGGTGATGGCGGGATTGATCTGGTTCATGTCTTCAGGTGCAAGCTGGAGGGATTTTTCCGCGCCCAGAGTGCCGTTGAACAGGATATGACGAACGTGGATATCATAATCCCCGCCCCGGTTGTCTGACCAGACCACAAAGGCCCCGCCGTTACCGTCTTTCACCATCTTGGGGGGCGATTGTACTGAGGGGTCGACGCTGATGGCAAGTCCGCTGACAGGCCAGCCCATGGCGATTTCGCCACTGGAATCTATCCACTGAGCGTAAATATCGGTGTTGCCATTCCGGCTGTCCTGCCAGGCTATGATGGCCCCACCATCGTTGACGGCAACCATCGAAAGGTTTTCTTTCTGGCTGCTGCCACCGCAGATCAATTTGCCGGTTACCGTGTCGTTCCACAAGAGAACGCCGCTGTCGCTGGCCCTTTGAGCGTAGATGTTGTAGTTTGTACCATTGCGGTAGTCCTGCCAGGCTATGAAAGCACTGCCATCGTTTCCACCTACGACTACTTGATTGATCTGATTGTTGACATCCATGACCACTGGGATGCAGTCAAGGACATTCTGGGCCCCAAAACACTGCTGATTATCGCCAGCAGAGCGACGAGTAGAGTATGCTTACGCATATAGGTCTCCTTGTTGGTTGGAGGTTGGGGGTATTTGCTTGAGCTTTGTCATCGCTATGTGCCGTCTGAGGGCTGCCAGGCCAAATACAGCATAAGAAATCACAAGTGTGATTATCACGTTTTTCATCTTCAGATCGGCTAATCCGCCCAAGTGGGCATCGGTCGGGGACTCGTTTTCTTTTCGGCAGACAGACCTCAACACCAGTGCGATTTGCAAGACCGGCAGCAAGATGTAGATGCTGGCGTGGATAGCTGCTTAGAGTTTGGTCTTTACTAAACGTTTCATGTTCGCTCCTAAGTTTATCAGTTGCATTATTCATTTGATCTAATCATTTGATACTGTCATCTGATAGTATAAGCGGGATTGCCGCTCAGGCAAATTAAATCTTTCTGCCCAAACATTTTCCACCAATATGGCCTCCACGTCAGACGGGGTCGCAGTTGAGGGTCGGGAGGAGAATCAGGACCACCAACCAGGAGATCGTTATTATATTGCCAGCCAGAGATGCTCCCCCTGTTCCGGCAGACGCAAATGATGCTTTCAGAGCTTGTTTTATGGATTTATCGGGTTATTATCTCTATTGACTAAGTCCAATGATATTGTCACACTAGAACCAACTTATTTTTGGAGCAGTCGAGGGAGAACAGAAGTTGATGACAACCATATACAGAAACCCGATCCTCAAGTTCAAGACAGGCTTCGCTTTGACGGAGCAGCCAGACCTTGCCAGTCCGCAATACCGGATAGAAGACCTTCCGGAAGCTCCGGACCCCAAGACCCCCATGGGCAAGTTATTCATCGCCGCCAGCACCTTGTTTTCAGAACGGGGATTCAAAGGCACTACCACCAGGGCCATCGCCGAACTTGCCGGTGTAAAACAGGTGATGCTAAACTACTATTACGGCACCAAGGAAATCCTCTATGAGGCGGTCTTGAAGTATGAAGGCATGCATATGCTGGCCGTGATTTTTGGAGAAAATCCCCAGGACAAATCGCCCGAAGAGATGCTGATCGATACTCCTATCCGACTGATGACGGTTATGCACGATAATCCACAGTGGGCCTCGCTGTTAAGGCGGGAGATCGCGGACGGGGCTATTCATCTGCGCAATGCCCTCAAAGACGTCTCGGAACATGGCCCCCTGGGGGCAAACATGCATTTCCATCATGCCTATCTGGAATCCGTCAAAACCGGTAAAGCTGTGGAGCTGCCAATCGAAGCTGTGCGGGAATGCCTCCTGGCCATAGGATACAGCGCGATCTACCTCGCTCCCCTGATCTCTATGATCAACGAGCGGGACTTTCATGACGAAACCGTCTGGGAAGAATGGAAGCTGACTTTGAGTACCATCCTGAAACGAGGCCTGTTGGTGAGGACGGACTGAACAGCTGTCCCAGCCTGGAATCTATCCCCTTTTCTTCATACCGGCCAGTAGTTCACGGCTGACATAACGTCTGTATTACAACCGCGCGGCCCGCTTTTTCCGCTTGCCTGCCACTGCTCTTCAGCTTATTATGGCTGCAGAGAGGTGAAAATGAAGCACATATTCGTGATTGTGGTTTTTAGCCTGGTTTGTCTGGGTCTCAGCGCTCAAACGGGATGGTTCAACATCAGTTTTGACCAGGACAGGGGCGAAACCCTCGCCATCCTCGCTGAGCAGGGATTCAAGATCGAGGAGGACAAACAGGAGCGGGTGAGCTTTACCGGCAGCACCTACAAAGGTTTTCTCAGCTTGGAACTGTGGTTCAACGCTGAAGACAGGGTGAGCTCCTGGAGCATCATATATGACGCCAAAGCCTCGGAAGACTTTGTGGATGACCTGCTGGACGAAATGGACGAGATGAGCGGCTTCCAGGCCATCTGGGACGAAAACAACGACACCTGGGTCTGGGAGCTGGAAAACCACAAAGGCGCTTATCTCTATGAACTGCCAGGCGATAAGATCAGAATCGAATACGGAGAATTTGACGACAGCGTGTATGATGAGTGGTATTAGAGTTATGGGGTTTGAGAGTTTTGGGGTATTAGAGTTGTGGGGTTTTTTACTATGGAGATACAGAGGTTTTTTTTTCACTACAGAGCTACGGAGGCAACAGAGAGAGGTACAGAGCGGGGTTTTGGGGGTTCTATGGTTGCCCTCACCTGGCGAAGCCATCTCACCAGCACGCAATGCTCTCACCTACCGCAGGCTCTAACCAGCCGCAGGCTCTAACCAGCACGCAGTCCTCTAACCAGCACATAGTGCTCTAACCAGCCAAAGGCTCTAACCAGCACGTAGTGCTCTAACCAGCAGGAACTGCTCTCACCTACGAAGTATCTCACCTACCGCAGGTATCTCACCTACGCAGTATCTCACATGACGCAGTCATCTCACTTTTTCCCTTGACGTCCAGCCCCCCTTTTGCAAAGTACCGCCCATGAGATATTTGAAGATATTTGGGATCGAATACGTCCTTTGGCTATATATGCTGGCCTGTGTCGCCTGGCTCTTGTTGAGGCTGGCGGAACTCACTGTGCCGGGATGGCTTATCCTCTCAGTACCGGTGGTCCCGGCAGCTCTGCTGAGTCTGGGGAAGGACTGCATCGGCACCAAAGTTTTGGGCGGCGCGAAGTCCGCGGCCTGGATCTGGAAGCTGGAGACGGCCCTGGCGCTGCTGCTCAGCTTTGTGATGGGCTGGGTGATCGTGGATGTGAAGCCCCTGGCCTTTTTTACCCAGGCGGCCAACACCGAAAGCATCATCCGCGGCATCTTCAATCCCAATCCCAGTGAACTGGTGCCGATGCTATCAGCGCTGGTGGAGACAATCTTTCTGGCCCTGCTGGCCACTGTCTTTGCCATTCCCTTTGCCTTCGCGCTCAGCTTTTTTGCCGCCAAGAACCTGATGTTTGGCAGCCTGGGCGGCCAGATCGTCTATGTGCTGATCCGCACGATCTCCACGGTCTTCCGTTCCATAGAGGCAATCGTCTGGGCCATCATCTTTTGCGTGTGGGTGGGGATCGGTCCTTTTGCCGGTATGTTGGCCCTCTGGATCCATTCTATCGCCTCGCTGATCAAGCTCTACAGCGAACAGATTGAAAACATCGATCCCGGTCCCGTGGAAGCCATCCGCGCCACGGGAGCGTCCACTCTCCAGGTGTGGAGATATGCCGTGGCGCCCCAAATCCTGGCCCCCTATCTGGCCTTCACTATCTACCGCTGGGACATCAACATCCGCATGGCCACCATCGTGGGTTTCGTGGGTGGCGGTGGTATCGGTCTGGCCCTCTATCAACAGCAGCAGATGCTGGCCTGGAGGAATGTGGGCCTGATCATGTGGTTGATCGCGCTGGTGGTGTGGGTGATGGACATGTTCAGCGCCTATATCCGTGAAAGACTGATAAGCAACTGAAGGAGAAATACATGCCAGGTTTCAACCCCGTGGAGATCATACTGAAGAAACGTGACGGAAAGACCCTCTCTCCCGAGGAGCTATCCGCTTTTATCACAGGCTTTTTGGCCGATCAAATCCCCGAATACCAGATGAGCGCGCTGCTGATGGCCTGCTATTTTCAGGGCTTGAATCCGGCTGAGATCGCAGCCCTCACCCAAAGCTATATCGCCAGCGGAGATAGCCTCAGTTTCGACGCCTCTCTGGCCGTGGCCGATAAACACTCCACCGGAGGCGTGGGAGACAAGATATCCCTCATGCTGGCCCCCATCGCGGCAGCCTTAGGTCTCACCGTGCCAATGATTTCCGGTCGCGGTCTGGGACACACGGGGGGCACCCTGGACAAGCTGGAAGCGATTCCCGGCTTCCGGGTCCAATACACGATGGCGGAGTTCAAAGCCCTGGTGGAAAAGCACGGCTATGCCCTGGTGGGACAGTCGGAACGCCTCGTGCCGGCCGACAAGAGAATCTACGCCCTGAGGGATGTGACCGCCACGGTGGAAAGTCCCGGCCTCATCACCGCCAGCATCATGAGCAAGAAAATAGCTGAAGGGGCGCGTCACCTCGTGATCGACCTCAAGATAGGTTCGGGCGCCTTTATGCCCAACATCCGCAGGGCTTCCGAGCTGGCCGAAAGCCTCATCCGCACCGGCGAAAGCTTTGGCCAGAAGGTGAGGGTGCTCTTCACCAACATGAATTCCCCCCTGGGCCGGGCCGTGGGCAACGGACTGGAAACCGCTGAGGCGATTGAGTATCTGAAAGGCAACCCGCTGCCGGACACGCGTCTGATCACAGAGGCCCTGGTGAGCCGGATGCTGCTGAGCGCCGGTCTGTATTCCTCTGAGGAAGAAGCGCTTACGGCCATCGCAGAGGTGGTCTCAAACGGCAAAGCTCTGTCCAAACTGGAGGAGATCATCCGCGCCCAAAACGGCGATCCACGTGTGGTCGAAGATTATAGCCTGCTGGGAACAGCCGCTCACAGAGTGCCTGTTTTGGCTCCTTGGGGAGGCTATGTCCACAGCATCGATTCCCGAGCCATCGGCTATGCTTTGGTGAAGGTCAAAGCCGGACGCATGAAGGTCTCGGACACGCTGGATTACGGAGCGGGAGCTCTTCTGGACCCCAAGATCGGTGATCAGGTTTCAGCCGGACAGGCCATCGGCGAAGTGCTGGCCAACGATCTAAGCGCCGCTGAAGAGGCAGCCAGAGCAATTGCCGCGGCTTATGCCATCGCGGAGTTTCCCAAAACCCCGGAAGAGCTCATCCTGGGAGAGATGTAGGCAACAGCTGAAACGGCAAACGCCTCATTTGTCTCCCTCATATGAGACCGTTGAATGATCTGGATCACTGGCTTTAGGGCTTGTGTATTAATACCACCTTGGCCGTCTTGGAGCTCAAAGCCCCGGTCCTATGTCATTGTTATAGATTGGTTTCGGGCGCTTTGGACTTCAAGCAAGGCTCGGTGCGGGATTTTATCTGCTGTGTGCAACGTCTCAGGGGGGGGGGCTTCGATGTGCTGGTTGAAGTCCAAGCGGCCCGTAAACTCGCTGCCTTGGATAGCTTTATCCTGGCCGCTTGAACTCCAACGGGACCAGATTTCACCAAGCCCGAAAAGATCATAGGCTCCCCTCCCGAAGAGCCTATGATGCTTATATGAGATCCAGGCCGGATGGATCAGAACTGTCTGTATTTCTGGCTTACTTTTCCGGCTTTGCGGTTTTCCTTGAAGATGCGGACATCCTCCTGTTTGCGACGCTGTTCTCTGCGGATATTCAGAGAAGCCAGCTCGGATCGCAGGGCGTGATATGACTCCAGTCTTTCCGGATCGAGGGTTCCGGCCTCGATAGCCGCTTTGACGGCGCATCCCGGTTCCGTGTCGTGCCGGCAATCGCTGAAGCGGCACTGCTTTTCCAATTTGACGATATCCTGGAAGACCTGTTCCAGGCTCTCTTCATGGCCGGCGATCTTGATATCCCTCAGGCCGGGATTGTCTATCAGGACACCGCCCTGGGGCAGGATCACCATTTCTCTGCGGGCGGTGGTGTGACGTCCTCTGCAGTCAGCCTGGCGGATTTCTCCCACATCCAGAAGGTCTTCACCTAGAAGAGCGTTGATCAGGGTGGATTTGCCCACTCCTGAGGATCCGATCAGCGAGATCGTAAGCCCTGGATTCAGATAGCTTTGGATGATATCTGTGCCCCAGGCGTCGATGGCGCTGATGGCATGCACGGGCACCTGAGGGCAGATTGCTTTCACCTCATCCACCTTATCCTCATAATCACCGCAAAGATCAGCTTTATTAAGGATGATCACCGCTTTGGCGCGGCTTTCACTGATCAGGGACAGATAGCGCTCAATTTTGCGCAGTTTGTAATCCGCGTCCAGGGCCACCACCAAAAACACGATATCCACATTGGCGGAGATCACCTGCTCATCAGAGGAACCGGGTTTGCTGAAATTTCTCCCAAAGGTATTCTTGGCCTTGCGGGAAAAGCAGCTTTGACGCGGCAGCACTTCCATGATGATGAAGGGATCCGCCGTCTGCTTTTGATGCAGCGCCACCCAATCTCCCACTGCAGGGAGCATACCCCGGTTTTTGGCCGCTTTCCACAGCAGATCGGATAGCCTGGCGGCCACTTCCCCGGTTTCAATTATGACCTTGTAGCTGTTTTTCACCTCCCGGCTGATTCTGCCAGGGATGAACCCTTTGCTTCTATATGGCCCAAACGCGCTTTCCCAAGCATCGTTCCAGCCTAATTCATGTAATCGGTACACGATTCCTCCATTGTGGTGAGTGATTAATTCTGGGTGCTGAGGAATCAAGCAGCTTGATTCCCAGCTAATCTTTACTCTGCCTCTGCGGCACAATTTCCTGGCTCATGTTCACTCCTTCAGGCTGAAAAAAATAGCGCTCTGAGGAACCAATTCCCCAGAGCGCTTTCTGGAAACAATCGAGGGAACGGCTCATTCACCGATCCCGGGATCTATATCGTGATACCGCGTTCAGCCTTGATTCACAGTATCTTATATGATGTCATGGTATGAGATAAGGATCGGCTTTAGTCTGTGACGGGTCCTTGGGCAGTATTTCTAACAGGCATGTTAATCTCCTTATCGCAATATTTTGATGCCATTGATCCATAGGGGATAATCGTGTCAAGCTTATTGTGCCGGGCCCGGGAGGATAGGCTGGCGACACGTTTATCCAGGGCAGATAATCGTGGTATTGATGACTTTAGGACGCCTTGATGTCTTTTCTTTTTTAGAACAGAGGGACAGAGGAACAGAGGAATGAATTTTTCGGGTATTGATATGGCATCCAAGCTATTACAATCCATTAAATCCTGATGATAGTGTCATCTGTGTTCTATCATAAATGATGCTTTGTCAACAGCCTGAGCCCGGAGGGCGGCACAAGATTAGGCTGCAGTACTGGCCCCCGGACCGGAAACTGAGCCTGGCTTTGAATAATTCAGGCCTGGATATCTCCAATCGAGGAAGAGACACCGCAGCCTGATTTGACTTAAAGACAGGCGGACACACGCTCAAGTTCTGCCAGGCCGGATCAGTGAATCCATCAACCCAGCAATCTGACTCAGCAGGCGAAGGCTCTCACTATATATAGGGCGACACTCCCTCAGCTTAGATTAAGCATAAAAACTCAACTTTCTAATCCCCTCATGAGTATGAGGATATACAAATGTTGTAAATATATACCCATTCCTGAGCCTTGGTCTTTTTTGATCCCTTCCCAAGCATTGACTGCCATCGATAACTTTCAGCAACATCCCAATGTAAATGACCAGTGCTTCAAATCTATCCAAGTGTTTGTCTGCATTATCCAAGACTTCAGGTATGCAGATAATCAGATTTCATTCTGTTAGCCACATGAGGCAGCTATCCACAAAGACTCCAAAAGACCGTTGAATAATTCGTAACACTGGCTTTAGAGCTTGTGAAATAACAGCGTTTTGAGTCCCAGCGGGACGGCAGTTTAGATAGAAAACCGTGTTCCGAAGCTCCATAAGAGTCCTGTAGGGACGGCAGTTTAGATTGAATATGATCACCCCAAGCTATCTGAAATGTCGTCCCGATGGGACTCATGGGGTATCTTAAGCATGCGTTGCTATCTAAAATGCCGTTCCTTTGGAACTCGAAGCTCAATTTATGTCAGGCAAAACTTTGCAGACACCCTCTCCAAAGCCATTGTGCAGGGCTATACTAAAGAGATGCTTGCCGATACCCTCAAAGACCAGTTCAATGACCTCTCCAACCGCTCATCAAGCTACTGGCAGGGACTGGCAGAGCATACGGCTCTCCGGATACGAGAGTTCGGAAGGCTGCAAGGCTACAAGAAAGCCAAAGCCAGATACTACAAACTCGTGGTGATCCTGGATGACCGTACCAGTGACATCTGCCGGGCTCTGGCTGCCCAAGACAAGGTTTATCCGCTGAACGATGCAATCGAGGTGATGGATAATCTCATGGCTCTGGATACCAAGTCCAATAGCCTGGATGATGCCAGAGAGTACATCAAAGCACTTGCACCCTGGATCAAGGACGATCAGATTGAATACGACTCAGAGATGAACCCTGTAGGTGTCTCTGGAGCGCATACTCCATTCCCACCGTTTCACTGGAAGTGTAGGACAAGCACTGAAATAATGACCATGTAAACTGCAATACAGGATGGGGTTTTCGCATAAAATGCTTGAATCCACATAAAAACCGCCTCCCAATTCGGAAGGCGGTATGAAATGGTCATGGCTTATATTATTGACGCTGTTTTAGAGTATTCAATTTCTCCTTGATCTCACCCCAGGTAAACCGGTCTCTGCTGCCATTCAGGCTCATCAGATAGGCTAGCGCTTCCTCGCGGTAATTCTTTACCGCCACGATCCGGTAAAACATCTCCGTCCTGTACTGCGCCACAAAGGGATGCACAAAGTTGGTCCCGGACACAAAGGAATGGAAGTAGTAGAAATGTTCGTCCTCGTAGGGTGTCTCGTTATACAGTACAATGTATCCATCTGGCTCGATGGGCGTGCCATAGATTGTTGTGGTAACAGGCTGCCAGGTCAAATGAGCATCGTTTCCTATCACAGATACCACCAAACTATCCACCGCAGTGGGAGGCACATATTCCCCCACAGCACTGAGTTTTACTGCCAGGCTCGGGATGTTTGATGCGTCGCTGTGAATATAGATGGAATCGCTCACCGCCCCGCTGATGGTGGGAACGAACACCACACTCAGTTGGGTAGTCTCGTTCACCGGTATGGAAATGGGAAGTTCTGTTCCCGACAGGGCAAACTGGCTATTGGCAAGATAATAGGATACGGAGCTGATGATCATAGGCGCAGTGCCTATGTTTTTAACTACAATGATTTGGGTGGGTGATGTATCGCCCAGATAGACCACGCCGTAGTTCAGACTGCTTGCGCTCAGCAACTCTATCCTCGGAGTATTGGGCAAGGCGGTGATGTAATCTGTCTTGGTCTCGGTTGTAGTTCCCTCAAAGTCGTTGGTGACGGTCAGGCTCACGGTATAGGTCCCCGCCACGGTGTAGGTATGCAGGGGATTGGTCTGGTCGGAAGTGTTGCCATCACCGAAATCCCAAAGCCGGCTGGCTACATTACCCACCCCGGGATTGACGTCCTCTGTGAATTGCACTGCCAGGGGGATGTCACCCTCCAGAATGTCCGCGCTGAAATCAACGGTGGGGGCAATGATCTGTAAAGGTGATATGGTGAAGGGGAGATCGCTTTCCAGCACCATCCAGGGATAAGTCTGGTCCTGTAGTTTGATCCGGCAGTTCACCGAGGGTGTTTCCGGCACGATCCAGCTATATGTAAGTGTGGTTGCCGGCACGTTAGTGGCGACCTGGGTCCAGGTAGCTCCATCGTCAATAGTATAAAAGATACTTAGGTTAGTCAGGCTAAACTCATTCCAACGAATAGTTTGCGAGCTGAGGGCTGAGTAATCCTCACCCCCATTTGGTTCAAGCAAGTGAAGCTCCATATCCGCCACTCGAAATGACGAATCAGATCTACCAACAATTCTCGAAGATCCACTTTCAACAGCTCGCAACCAGAGATTTGCACCATAACTAGAAACAACATACCAATTCATTGCTTCATCAGTAGCTAGTACAGCTATTGAATTGATTCTTGTCCAATTGGCATTGTCAGATGAATACTCCCAGTAAATTTGGGAACTAGGATCCAAATCCTGAACGCGCCAACGTATGTTGAATTGTGAGTAATTGGTCACAAAGCCACCCCCATTAGCATTGACCAACTTTAGCGGTGTGCGGACATTAAAGGGTAAATCACTGATATCAAAGATTGCATTATTGGAGGTATTTGAGATCCGAATCATGGCGTTACTAACATTGCAACTTGGTATTGTCCAGTACCAAATGCCATAACTTGCTTTAATTGAAGAAATGGCTGTCACCCAATTAAAACCACTATCGATCGAATACTGTATTTTTACATTGTTCATACCGACCGCAGACCAAGTAATGGGATATGTATATGATCCTGAATAGTCCCCGGTAATAATTTCACCACCATTAGGTGTTAGCAGTTGGATTTTACTGATACTGAACTTGCTGTCTGATATGTCATTTACATCAGCAATGTCTGAACTGCGAACCCTGATTCTGCCATCCAGGGTAGGGGTATCCGGCAGTGTCCACACACAAGAGTCTGTACTCAGTTCACTGGCAATCTCAGTCCAAGTCTGCCCGTCGTCAGCACTGAAGTCTAAACTAACTATACTCACATTCTGGCGGGACCAATTTATACTAATTGGTTCTCCAACTTTGAGGTTTATTCCTCCACCACTAGGATAACTCAGCATTACTTTAGGATAACTGCTGCTGCTTGTATTGATAAATGTCCCATCGCTGATGTCTGTGATACTCTCATCCAGAACTGAAGCTAACTTCATGCGGCAGTTCATCGAATTGATAGAAGGAACCTGATAGTGATAGAATCCCTTACTTCCGTCGATACTGGCTAGATGAGTCCAGTTGTTGCCATTGTCGTAGGAAACGCTTAGGTTTATCTGTGGTGTCGAGTTGCTATTCCAGCGGATAGTTCTGGTTGTACCCGCTACCCAAATCTCACCCCCATTGGGATAGCTAAGCGTGAGGGCATTATCATAAGTAGTGAATGACCAAATTGGGCAGTTCAGGGCAGAACCAACAGCATTATATGGTACTATCTTCCAATAGTATGTAGTGTTTGGTTCAAAGTCCGGAATGGGGTCGTAACTAATTGTATAGCCAATATCCAAGCCGTTGATCATATTTGTGGGGGAATTATCTGTGCCCAGCCAAAGCGTGTAACCTGTTGGAGCGTTAGCATTAGTGTAACTGAAACCTGGTGCCCATTTCAAAGAAGTAGTCGTTAGCACTGACTGGCTGTTGTTACCAGGTGCCACAAATATAGCTGGTTCTGGTATTTGGGTAGCAAATTCATCGGGATCTCGAAGGTATGGGTAGCCATCGTTAACACTATGATCGACATCAGGCTTCCATATCTGCCAGTCCCACTCCACGTATGTACTGGTGCTATGGGGGTAGATCATCTCGATTGAGTTACGTGCTTCCCCTCCTGCACTTGTGGTCTGTCCACTACTTTCCAAGTCCCAATAGCTATGGCTGTAATATCCACCGTTATATTCAGCTTGAGAACTTCCAATCAAACCACCACCTCCAATAACAGGACCTATGTTATAGGAGTCGATTATATACCCCCTGTTAAAGTCAACCAAGCCCCCAGCACCGTATTGGCCGTTAATTGCTCCAGTATTGTAGCAATTCCTGATTGTTGAGTATTGATAATTTGATCCAACCAAACCTCCTGCACCATGGGTTCCGTTTACAGTGGATATGTTATGAGACTGTGATATTGTACTCCAATTTGAACCAACTAAACCCCCACAAGTAGAATACCCAATAATTAACCCACTACTACTACAATTCAATATTGAACTCCTATTTTCCCCTGCTAAACTGCCCACTTTATCATAACCAACTACATACACATTATTCAATCTTAGATTGGAGACCCGTACTTGTTTTACTCCAAACAGACCTACCGATGAGCTCCCCGGTCTATTAATATGAAGATTGTTAATGCCAAATCCATTACCATTATAATAACCGGATACATTAGTGGTTGTAGATCCTATGGGTAGCCAGCCCTCGCCTTGATTCCAGGGTGGCACCCCCAGATCGATATCCGCGGTTTGGATGAACCTCGACCCTGAATAATTCCGCACGTTGTTCAGATGCTCCGCCGTCGCCACCTGGTAGGGATCTGCTTCCGTGCCAGAACCTCCGGCAAACTGGGCAAACAAAGAAAATGACATAAGTACAAAGCACAGCAATGCTAGCCAAAACAATTTGTTCCTGTTCATTTCATGCTCCTGTTATATAGTTATTTTTTGTCTCTTTTTAATTTTTTGGGTTTCTTCTTGTCGGTTTTGTCCAGGATAGCATGTCCACGAGTGCAGATGTTTTTAATCCTGGGGTAAGGTCTGATAGGCTGTTGATCAATCAGGGTTTGCAACTCGGCAATCTTGTAGTAGAAAATATGGATACTTTCGTACAAGGGTTCTTTCTTCAATTGTGTTTTCTTTGCGCCAAACGTCCTTTTTAGGTCTGCATACTCGCTGATCAGCTTGTCGTAGCTATCTTTCTTGAGCTTTTGCACTACTTCATTCATAGCATTCCTTGATTTCTTCTCTGGTTTTGCATTGAAGAAAGTATCCAGAACCGCTACATTGTGCCTGATCTCGTTTATCAGCGGCCGCTTAAAGTCTTTTGGGGGTGTTGACTTCACACTCATGTCAAATACGGTTTTTGCTCCCGTCAGAACCAATCCAATTAACTGGATAATAGTGGATGTATCCATCATAGCGCTGCTCCTTTTATCGTAAATATATTAAAATCCATACAATCATCATCTAACCTGATTGATTACCAAGACAAGATGTTAGTATTAGTTCACGCATACTGCAATTCAAAACGTTTAGCAAAGACTCTCATAGGTATCTCGACTTGAGACCATTTACCGTTTCCCTTGTTCTCTGGAATATGGGGCTCAATTTCTGCAATGTCGAGGATTGCTAACATCCTATCATTTGTGAGTGTCCATAGGTAGAATCTGAATGCTAACGATGTTATCGCCTGTTGCCACTCGTTCTTAGTAATAATGAATCTCGCATCCGATATCTTTTGACTAGTTGACTTAACCTCAATTTGCATGGGGGTAAAGTCATCTTTCGAAACAACACTGAGAACATCATATCCAGAGAAGTTACTTTCAATAGCTTGCCAGGTAGGTTTTACTCCCGTTCTCTGCTTTTCATACTCAATCGTGAGTCTTTCACCAAATCTGCCGTTGTCCAGTAATTCGGTGTTATTAATACTGCGAAAATAACTGCTTAACTCATCCCACCATTGTACAACTGAGGATACAGGGTCTGGAGCCAATAGGTTGGCTATTTTAAAACACTCAACCACATTTGTCGGTGCATATCTGCAGAACTCATGCCTTCCGGTGTATATGGCCCTACCCCAAGTGGGGCGAGTAGTTAACACTAAGTCCTTAAGTTGCTCCTGCATCCTTTCTTCGTATGTGTTTCTTTCCAGAATCTCTTGTCCTCTTTCTGACAGCTCATACTTGCCCTCAGCGATTAGTTTTATCCAACTGCATTTGATTGAGAGATTCAGGATTTCATTTAAGGGGCTAAGATAGAATATCTCATCATAGTTGCTTTGTGGTTTGTATATGTTATGACCAGATTTAGCGACTTCAAGAAGCCTTAGTGATGAATGAAAATAGCCGACTGAGATGTTCATGTATTATGCTTCAGCCATTCAAGTAGGCTTTTGATATCTTCAACGTCCAGTAATTCAACATCGTCTTCTGGACTATCCCCGATATCATAGGGTATAGTTTCAATATGTAGAGAGCTGTCATTTAAGGCAGCAGCCATTCTGTCTACTTTTTGAACGAGTCTCGCATGAATATTCTCATCGATGCTACCTGGGCAGTAGAGAACCTCAATATTTGTACTGACATCAGGACCAAGACCTAGACGGTGGATTCTGTCCTCTGATTGAAGATAATGAGCCGCATTGTAGGTTCTATCAACATAAATGGCATGATGGCAAACCATATGCAGGCTTATGCTTTCAGAGGCTGCAGCCGGGTTTGCAACTAACACGTAACAATTGGGATCGTTCTTGAATTTCTTAATCTTGCCTTCTCGTGTATAAGTATCCTCCTCTTCACCCGTATCAACTCCGCCATGAATATATACTGCATTCAGATCAGTTAAGCGTTCAGCAAGGGTTTCGACGTTTTCCCTGAAAGTTGTCCAAATCACACATTTTCGCTTCTGGGAGGCTAGCTGTCTTGCTCTTTGGCAGGCAAACTCGAGCTTCGGAGCACTGCCTTCGTTAAGAGCATCTACAAGGTAATCACCATGAGCAAAACCGATATCCTTGAGTAGCAGCATAGGATTTGAAACTGCTTCGATAAGCCGAATAACACTTTTCCCCAGTGCCCTGAATGATCTCCTGGTACCAGATGAGATGCTCAGCTCGGCTTGTCTACAAACTTCTGAACTCATCAAGTCATATAATCTTTTCTGGGCTGGATTGAATGGTACTGGCACCTTTCGCCTTGTCACAGGAGGCAAGTTAAGTTCAGCTTTTGTAGTTCGAACAAATATTGGCTGCAAGTCAGCAATAATAGTCTGAACTTCGGGCCTTATTTCAGGATGCAAGTACTCAACCTGCGGTATAAGGTCTTCTTCCCCTTGAGGCATTGGTGTTCCCGACATTATCAGCTTGGACTCTGGAAGATGGGCAATCTTAAGTATTGAATCCGCAATGACTTTGCCACGACCAGACTTTATTCTATGGCTTTCATCCAGAAACATAAAAACGCTGCGACAGGATAGAAACACACCAATTTCATTAGAAACTTTGGGAAACTGCTGATAGGTAATGATGTAATATTTGGCTTGCGACTCAAGGAGGTTCTTAATAGTTGTTTGTCCACCAGTAAGTCTAGTCATTGCTATATTAGTATTATCAAAACAGATGCTCAGCTGTTCATCCCAAGATATGAACGCATTCTTTGGTGCGACGACGAGTAGCTTATCATCTTCATGCGACTTGATAGCGAAAAACGCAAGAGCCTCAGTTGTCTTCCCAGCACCAGGCACTGAAAACGTTGCTGCAGAAGTTATGCTTGCCATTCTCTGTACATTTCTTAACTGGAAATCTGTTAAGGTTCTACCTAACATATTCCAGCCTGAGCTTTCAAGTTTGTTAATAATCTCATCATATGACAAGATCACATTATCACTTGGGGTCTTGAACTCTCTTTGCTTTGATTGGGACTTTATTACATACTCTCGCGCACTCTCTGATAGGGTGTATTTGACATTGTTAACATTGAGGATTGCGCCAACATCGTACATAGTAGATAAAAACGCCCACCAAGGCGTACACACTTTACCGGATACGTCTGACTCGGTCTCATCGCTTGTATCAAATAGCAGTCTCAGAACTTGTTGAAACCATCCATCATGGAAGTAAGCAGACCCAGTGAGTATAACTGCAAAGTGCTTATCTGCATCGTAATCAATGTGGACGACAGGATGCATTATTTACTAGCCCATTCCTTAATGGTCATAAGCCCTTCTTCAATACTATTGATCACACTATTTACCCCACTTTTCGAAACACTTGGGCTCTGAGTTCCGAGCAGAGCGCTTTGAATGGCTTGGTTTGCTTTCTGAAGCTGCTTGAACACATATTTCTCTGTGTCTTTCTCCTTGTCCAGTACCTGCTGCATCTCGATCGTATCTTTTATGATATCCCGCACTAATGGTCGATTCTCGACTTGATCAATTGCTTGCGCTAGCCTGGCTTCTTGAATCCTAATAGGTTCTGCGAGCAAATCATCACTGGTATCAATGGTAGTATCATCTATCGGTATCTCTTCGACTAGCTTTTGCTTTATCAAATCATGGTGTTTGTGGAGATCGCCAATAATACTCCAGTTACTTCCACCTGAGGCTTCATCCATTAGTGCAAATACCTCTATCTCAAACAGCTTTTTCTCGCTAGCATGTTGTATCTTTTTTCTTTTACTTATCAGCTGCCGGAAAGCCCAGTCCTTGTCCGTAACGAAGCTCCATTGACCCTCACGGTTTCTCGATTTTAAGTACTCTTCCGCATAACTTCTTTTTTCAATATTCTCCCGTACCTCAGCAACCGTCAATCCGTAAAATTCAGCCACAGTTTTCTCATCAAGTTTATGCTTGGTCATTCTATCTAAGATCATATTTGCCAGCGCATGCCACTTATAATCCGATTTAATGTCTGGCTCTATCTGCAATCTGCCCTCGAGTTTATCAATAGCCCTGTCATCGGCAATGGGCAGTACCACAGCTGTTATGTATTTATAGCGACTAAACTCAATAGGTTTATCGTTTACCAATTCTCTCCACGCGCACAGTCTGCGGTTTCCGTTAATCACAAAACCTAGATGATCAAGGATAATAAAGCCTTCAATCTTAGTTTTGGGATCCATGAAGTGTCTTAGTAAATCTTCATCCTCGATGAGTTTTCTTAGTAGTTCATGTTGTACTTTTTGTACTTCTTCTCTCTCTGGATCATTACTGAAGAAATCCCTTGGGGAATTTTTGTTTTCAGCCAACCACTCAAGCTGCAGAGACGCTGTCCTACCGTTGGCAATTCTGTATTTTGGTAATTCAAGGGGGATTTTCCAGACAGGGAGTAAAACGCCATCCATGAAATCAACTTTTGTTTCGTATTCCTGTATCTTACTATCTGCTAGTTCCTTGAAATGATCTTGTCTCTTTTGAACTGGCCATCCATATTCCATCTGCTTTCTCCTTACTCGTAAATTCCGATTAAAACTAAGGGTAGGTTTATGACTTTCCCGAATATATCCAATTCATTATCCAGCCTTTCCAGGTTTGCCATGTTACTCGCTAATTGACGAGCGCAATCTCTTGTAGGCAGAATGATAGCCCCACCTTTGATCAGTCCTCTTTCAAAGACTGCCTGGAGTTTAAGTAAATCAGCGTAAATCCTTGCAACGTTACCTGTCTGTATGCAAAGACCTGTTTCTGCTTTCCTCGACGTGATTGAGACCCTGCTTGAAGGATCTATCTGAACCTCAGGGGACCATCCATTATTGATCAAATCGCTTTGAATCTTTTGCCTGATAGCAGTTGCATTACGCAAAAACACTTTCGCAGTGCAATTCTTAACTGCTTCAGTAATCTCCCAAACAGCTGCTTCAGGTATTACATTTTGTCCGCGATTACGGTAAACAATGATATACTTCATTTGCCCTCACTTCTATTTACAGGCTTGGATAATGAACTTGTGGTGTGATCATAGATTGGCTTGTCGTAAGGTCTGTATTTAGCTTTGCCAGCAAGAGCATCCATTATCCTCGATACTGAGATGTCGACGTAGTTTTTCATAATCTCTGCGCCCCAATAATAACGACTATGTAGGGCCGCTGCCACCCCCGAAGATCCAACGCCCGAAAAAGGATCAAAAACCAGCGCCCCCTCATTCGTCAGGGACAGAACAAGACGTTCGATTAAGCCGACTGGAAACTGGCAGGGATGTTCAGTTTTTTCTATGTGATTGCTTTTAACATTGGGGATATCCCAAACATCTTCGGGATTTTTGCCCATTGGATTACATGAATACTCGCCCTTCTTTGGTCCTTTAAAGTGCCTTTTACCGGGGTACTTTGATGGAATTCTTACTGCATCAAGGTTGAAGATATAATCATCAGTTTTGGTATACCACATCACAACTTCATATCTGCCGCTAAATCTCTTTTTGTTATGAAGCCCATGACCAAAATGCCAGATGATACGATTTCTTAATTGCATCCCATGTTTTTTAAAAATAGGGGCTAATTCTATATCCAGAGGGAGAATTTGTCCATCATCCGTAAAGTTTCCAACTTGCCAGCAGATACTCCCAGTGCTCTTCAGTCTTGGTATGATTAGATCGATAACTTCTTCCTGCCAAGTTAAATAGTCTCTCAAGGCCTGCTTTACCTCATATACCTTTCCAATGTTATAGGGAGGAGAAGTTACTACCAGGTCAAAAAGCTCAGTTTCTTTGCGCTGCGATAAAAACTCCTCAACCCTGCCATTCCAAACTGCATTAGTTGTAGTTTTGAGGCTAGTAATCTGTCTTTTGGTAGAAATGACCTTCACGCCAGACATATACATCTCCCAATAAAATTCATCCTATTCAAGCCATAAAACCACAAGTAGAAGAAACTTCGAGGGTTTTATAGTCTCTACCATCTTCACCGAAACTAGCTTCTGTTCATCAGAGTATCCGCATCTATTCTCGTAGCACTTGTTATGAGGGTTGAATTCCATTATTCTCCACCCGTTTAGCATTTTAGCAACTAAAATGGGTTCTCAATTTCTGTCAACCTCAAATTCTGTCTCATCCTTGCTCATCCTGATTTGTCAGCATACAGGGTAGTGCTTTCCTGGCTCTGGATCAATGATGACATCTGGAACAAGGAGACAGCATAACCAAATGGATATCCAGTGCCGCCCTCCGGGCTCGTTATAATAGGCTCTCTTTCATAACGAGTGGGTAAGCATACAAAAAAAAGGTTGAGAGAAATGCCCATATGTTTAAAGACGTAACTTCTATTACACTACTAAAAGGAGCACGTCATGAGCATTCCTCTCGG